>Ga0315913_1005390_pt1 | contig 15518 bp, 9 predicted proteins | sample MpolsnodulesMG_FD_207736 | JGI IMG/M metagenome (GOLD analysis project Ga0315913, IMG submission 207736) | Medicago polymorpha root nodule microbial communities from Los Angeles, California, United States - small nodules | ecosystem: Host-associated > Plants > Roots > Nodule | place: USA... | reverse complement strand
CTGTATTACAAACAAAACAAGAGAAAAACATTAGAAAAAATGTTTGAAGATTAAGGATAGTGTGTATGCAATGTTGAAAATGTCACATGGAATGCATGTGTATGTGTTTCTTATCATACCTGAATTGCTTCACACAAGTATGATATGGGAAATGTGACTATGTCTCTTTAAGAGTAGTTGTTATATATTGTATGATATGGAATGGTACTATCTTAGGTGTTTAAATAAAAGATATGTTGGAAAATAAATATAATGTGAAGAGGTGAGAGTTAGTTGTTTTTGGACAACGGTTTAATCTACAAAACGTGGAGTTTTTGAAAAAGGTATACTTGGATTACAAGTGACATTTTTTGGAATAAATTAATAGTTTATTCAATTACAATGTTTTAAGAACATATTTGGATCATCTCAATTGTGAAAAGAAAAAAAAAACTTTTATGCAGATGATTTCACCATTAAAACACATTGATCACACTTATAATTTTTATAAACGATCAAATCCAATGCATTTTAATGGTGAAAGCATACACATAACCCTCTCAAAAAAACTCACAATTGAGAAGATTCTAATCCATTTCATAATGTATTAGACAGATCGGTTCAATCAAAGTTGGTTCAATGAGTTTTTTTAAAATAAATTAAATTATTAATACTTTTTATTTATTTACTAATTATCTGGTTCGAGTTGAAGTTGAATTAATTGAACTAATTAAATTATGATCTAAAAGTTTCATTGGTTTGATATCATATTCAACTCTTACAATATTGTGTGTGTCCTAAGTGCAGCTCATATTGTAAAAAGGTTATATGGACATTTGATATGTTGAGATACATGTTTAAATCCACAATATTTTTCTACTTCGTAATTTGTGTGCGAGTTTCGTAGCTAGATTATTTACTTAAAATAATAATAGTATTGCTTGAGTGATTCATTTTCGTTGAAATTTTATTTTGAGTGATTCATTTTCGTTGAAATTTTATTTTTGGCTTGCTTACTCTTTGGGAACACTTGGATTATATATGGGTGAGGTTAGGCCACTAGTAAAGAGACCATAGACAAAAGAAGAAGACTCAGTCCGAACATATATGTGTAAATGGCCTTGTTTGGTGAGGTTGGTGACCATAACTTTGATAACCTAATATTTTACTTCAAGAGTTGTTACTTCATTGAAACAAAGGGAAAATCAAATCAAATAAATAGTTGTCACTTCATAGATGATGATGACAACAGATAAGAACTCGTCCTTCCTCACATCACCATTATTGGCAGTGTTAGGAAAAGTTGCATGATTGAGTAAGGGATTCATTTATATTGTTTAGTGAATGTTTTATGTTGATTAGTATTTTAAAAATTGAGGCATTAATATAAAATTTGATTATAAATTTTATTCTACAATATAAACTAATAAAAATGTATTGAATTTACCATATAAGCTCTTGTTAAGTTTGGTTCCATAAGTTGTACGCTAATCAGGTTATTTGGAAACGGTTGTCAAATAAAAAAAATTAAAAATGTCTCTACGTACAGAATTCAAGATAATTCCCTCTTGCCTTCATATTTTGTCAATTCTTCTAAAAAATATTACATGTATTCAAATATTATTGAAAAGGTGAATTTGCTGTTTGTTGAAGAAGAAAGCCACGTCCCTTTGTAATGTATGTAAGCCTAAATTAGTTTGCCTACTGCATAATAATCTCTGGAATCATAATCATATCATAATCATAATCATAATACTACACAAATGGAACTCACTCTAAAGGCCAAAAAATTACATTACATTACATACTACAAAAATTACATTACATGATTGGCACCTAATAACCAACCATTTAATAAACAACAAAATTTTAACCTAAAATAGCTTTCAGTCTTAAAGCAACCAATGAGAATCATTTAAACATTTATCATACTACCACAAATTCAAATTTCAAATTCTCCATCCACATATAATATGTTTTAATAATCTTTTAGTTAATTAGTAACCATGTAAATTTTTATATCAGTTCATACAAGAATCATCGACTCATTACAGAACAAAATTCATACTTACCAGCTTGTATACATTTTTTCTTTTATTGGTTCTGATTTTCAAATAGTAATATTCGTTGTGTAACAGATATATTACACCATACTAAGTAACTTGGTTAGGTATATAATTGATTGTGCTCATTAGCAAAAGACAGCTAATTAACCCAATGAAGCTTCATTCAAGGTTGTACTCAACTATAGTTAGATAAACAAGATTTGCTAAACTAACCTTGTATTACCTCACACTTGTTTTGGCTCATATATTTTAGAAAAAGTAACAAAGCAACAATATTTTCAACAAATGGATTATGTAATCCATTAACTTTAGTCTAAGTACAAACTCTCAACAAAGTAACATGGACATACATGAAACTTTTTTATTCACTAACAAAGTTACAACAATTTTTGTAGAAAGATACAAGAATTCTTTTGTCACATCTATCAAGAAACAAGACTTCTTGTGCCTACACAACTAGCCTTCAGCTATACAAGGCAACAGTGTTTAATGCAAGCTATTGAAGGCAGATTCAAACTTTCAATAGCTTTGAGTATTCATCACTCAACCTTTGATGTGATTTTGTTCACAAAATAATCTCTTATTTTCAGTGTGGTCATTGGAACTCGATAAGTCAGGCTTGACCACACCTACTCAGGCAAGCAATTCCTTCTTCTAGATAATCTTCCCTGTTAATCCAAAACTCTGGTGCATCCTGGGTTTTAACCACCAAAGACAAATTTTATTGGATGAATTTGAATACTTTAAAGTGAATAATGTGGTTTAGAGAGTAATTACATGCAGATATATCATAAACTATTAAGTATCTATTTGGCACAACGTTTGCAAAACGAAGTTCGATGGAAGTCACGGTAAAAAACCACGTTAGCGTAGAAGCTAGTATTTGGAGCTTCTGAAAATCACTGCAAAAAGGCATTGAAAAACGTGCAAACGTGATTTTGTGTGTTGCAAACGGGAAACCAAACACACACTAAGTAGCTAAAATCTAAACCAATACCTTTTTTTAACAACGGTTTAGTCTTGCGCAGTAGATGAGTCAAATCCAATAACATTCAAAGCTACTAAAATATAAGGTATAGATAGCAACAAAGGAAAAATCAGCATTTAACTCAGACCTTCATTATTCCTGCAAGGACAGCACCTCCAAGGTACACCATATGTTTCCTACGTGGCGGATCCTCAATTCGCAATCGTAATTTCTGATCATCAATAACAAGAAAAATGTTAACAAGTTATAAAAGGAACGATAAGCTTATTTGAGATTTTTCCTCATTCTCTCAATATGGCTATAAAACCGAACTTAAACAATTATACAATTTACAGTAAAGACACTTGATAAGTTGTTTTCAATAAATGTTAAAATATAGAAAGAAAAATAATATTGTCAATAATAGACATAGGATACTACCAAAACTGACTTCAGTCAGTTTTGTGGCAGTTATGTTTTATATTAATTAATTATGTTTGCTAATTGTGTGTGTTCTTAGTAAGTAGGAAAAGGGCAATACAATGTTGATTATCAAGGAGTTATTAGTATTTATTTGGGTGGGAGAGAAGCAAGCTCTCAAAGATTTGGTAGGAAACCTTGTCCTGTGTCAAGTTCAGTTTCAATTATTTTCATTCGATAACCGTGTTACTGTTTATCCAGCTCAGTTTCTATTGTTTTCACTCTAATAGTGTTACTGTTTGTAATCATTCTCTGTTTGAGACAATTTCTCCAGAGAATTCATCAATAATAAACTTGTTTTTGTTACGTGAATTCTTTCAATGGATAACAGTTTCTATCAGATACACATGCAGAAAAAAGAGGGAAAAGAACAGTGGTTACCTTCAATCCATCTTTGTTGCCCTTCAAAACAACATCCAGATAGCGATCATGTATTTCTTTTTCCAATCTGAAAATGGGGGTAGAAAAAGAAAACAGACTTACCAACTTTATTTTGGAAACACACAGAAAACCCAAACGGTTTTAGAAGTGTCAGACACCATGTCCAACAGATAAAAATATATTAAAAAGGTGGTACACCCTCCGTCATAAATTATAAGTCACTTTACAATATCAATGAAACATTGTTTATTTTCTTATCATACCCTTTGCTATTTATTACTCTTTCTTCTTATTCTTCTAATTTATTTTCCCATACAAATAATGAAGGATAATTTTGTAAAATAACTCTTAATGTGTGTGAAACTGCCAAAGTGACTTATAATTTGAGACGGATGTAGTATATGCTTAGGTAGTTAACCTTGCTTGCAAAATGTATAGAAAAACTTATCATTTAGCTGAGATGAAAGAGAATCTACAGTCATTAGTTTTCAATTAACAACCATATAATAGAGTTCTAGAAGGCACTTTTAGCCAAAGAAAAATATGGAGGTACAGTAAGCATGTTAAGTACTGGACAATAGGTGATCACAAATATGTAGCATTAACTATTACTGTGAGTTTAAAAGACATGCACTATCAGTGTAACCAATTCTACACTAACAATATTGAGAGTTCGTTGCTTTACCCCATCATCCCACTCTTGTACATGTATTTTGAAATGGACAGTATAAAGTGGCAAAGTAGTGGAGTTTTTATTGGATATCAGTGTAAAACTAATTTACACTGACAATGCATGCCTTTTAACTCGTTAGTATATAGAATTAAAATATCATAACCATGGATTTAAAATTAAACTAATGAATGAGGACAGAGTCATGCAATACATGTTCGGTGAACACATATATTGGTGATATTAAAAAACTGAGGAACACAAAATTAAGGGCAATTAGAGCTAATGTAAAGGAGAAATAAACAATTACCGGCTTGGTAATCCAGGATACATGGTGCTCCCTCCACTTAAAACTATGTGTTGATAAAGCTGCAAGACAAAAGATCAGAAAATAATGTGGAATAAATTGTATGACATTTTGGTTTTAATCACAAGTGTAAGTTCTTCAATTTAAGGACTACTATAATGATACTCATTTAGAAAGACGGCAGATGGAAATGTAATTATTCACAAACCATTACAAATATCTAAAAGCAGGTGGGGTCATTATAAATACAACAACTAACACAGCTTGAGGATTTATTTGGTCGAGTAGGTAAAAAAGGATAAACTGAGGCAGCATGAAAATAGTTTTCAAGAACATTATGGTCCAAAGTGAAATACCATGTCTTGAGATAATGAGATTGAAGTATATAGATTTAAAATGGAGCATCATACCATCATCCGGTTGTCAATATCCATTTCTTGAATGCAGCGAAATACCATGTCAGCCATTCCATCACCTTCAACATCAATAAGTTCCTGCAAGGAGGGGGAAAACACCAAGTAATCATAAACCAGAAAATTATACATGCTATAGTTTTTCTACAATAACAATGGCACACCATAAAAAATAAAATTAAAAAGTTTAGTTTGAAAATAGTTAATTCACCATAATCATTCTATAATTTAATCATTTTGATAGGGTTTGAAAAACTGATTTAGAGAAAACAGGAGAGAAATGGACACCAAGTACCTACCGGGGTGAAAAGAGCCTCAGGGGCCTGGAACCTTTCGGTGCCCACTTTAATAACCCTTCCATCTGGAAGCTGATTTAGAGAGTGCAAATCAGTTAGTGATATCATCAACATAAACAGTATATGAATGACAGCCACCTTATGACATACACGAACCCTATAGAAGTGACCATTCAAAAAAAAACACCTATGGAAGTGGATAATAACAACAACAACAATAATAATAGGCCTCTGTTCATTTGGGGTAATTACAGTTTTAATCCCTAAAGTTTAAACACTGTCTTTTTCTACCGAATGTTTTGAAATGTGCTACAATTGGTTCCAGTTGTTTTATTTTAGTCCCTCTAATAAATTTCTTTTTCCAATTTAGCCCATGCAATATTCATTTTACAATGATTAATTGAAAATCAAATATTACAGGGTCTGAAACCCAAAAAAAAAAAAAATATATATATATATATATATTGTAGGGACAAAAATATAACAATGAGAACCAATTGTAATATATTTCAAAAACTGGAGGATGTAACACTACTTTTGAAAGTTTAGAGACTAAAATCGGCAGTTACCTTTGAGTTAGGGAACTAAAACAATAATTCACCATAACAATAAAAATGATAATAATAAATAATAATAATAATAATAATACTAAGCATGCAACATATTATAGACATGCATTAAGGCGCAAAAACACTGAATTGGTTACAGAAAAGCTTTGAGAAGCATATGAAAAGAAACTCACTAAGCACATATTAACTTGAGCCACCAGAATTTCCAACTGAAATCAATAATCATTTACGCAGAACTGGTCATGTACAGAGTTATGAAAATTCAGGATATCAACTTACAGTATAGTTCTTGACAAGGATTGTGGTCTCAAGACCCAACTGATATTCCCTCTTGTAGTCATAACTGCAGGAAAATAGATGGGCTATTGAGAACACATTATAGACCACACAAAACCAATATTTGAATTGAGATTTGTTTCCAACCTTATATAGCACAGCTTCTCTTTGATTTCCCTTACAGTCTCAAAATCAGAATTCCTATTCACTGCATATCTTGAGGAAAGAAAATTGTGTTCTGGTTAGAGTTGAAACATGAAAATGGTGAGCTTTACATAATACGGATATTACAGCTGAAATGAAAAGAAAATAGCCCTCACCCTCTCCTTGAAAGCAAATCAACAAGATAGGAAGTTATATGTCTGCCAGCTACATTCATTCGTTTCGTCAGATGAGGGAATGAATAGCCATCAACAACCGGAACCTGGATCAAAATTCAAAACTTTAACTAACATTTTCCGAATGAATACTTTAAATAATAATTTGTCATAATACTAAACTAGTTAACCACATGTTGCTTCCTTAAACCATGGATCTATATAATGCTTGTGCGCCAAGATTATACTTGGTGAACGGATTATCAGTCAGTATATCATATTCATAAATTGTGCTTCAAGAAAGAGAAATAGTGAATCACACCATTTCAATTTTGCTTCAAGCAAAAGCCATGCGAAAAAGTAATCATTTTCTTTTAAAGAATTTATTTAAATTATCTACACAAATATCAGATTTGCATATCTCCAAACTGCATGGAACCGTTAAGGATATGTTATGATATGATACAGTGACATATCATATGCATACATTCATGTACAATGAAATTATAAAATATAAATTGTATATTAATGAATAATTAAGAAGCATAGCGGTTAATTAATTACCACATGAGTGACACCATCGCCCGAGTCTATAACTAATCCAGTCAGCAAACCTGAGACAACCAAAGAAATGTTATGAATGCACAAAATATGCATGCTGATAAAGGAAAAATAAGTTTGCCAAGACACCTAGTAATAAAGGAAGCGCAAATTAGCCCTATTTCAAAGCCTTGTAAATTAGGATATATATGATGTCGCCGCATATGGTTAATAAAATAAAGTGGCATGCTAACTTATGCCCTAAGGGCTTATAAAAAGGAATTAAGAAATAAATTTTGTATTGAAAAGAAGAATGTTTAAACTTTTAAAACATTGAATACACAATTTCCAAGAGAATATTTCTATCTTTATCTTCTTAACTTGTGCCTTAAGAGCACAAGATAGCATTTCCCTAAAATAAAATCATAATGCATTATAAAATATCAAAGGTTTATAAATATGGTATAATTAGAGTTGGTAGTTTGAAAGAATGAGTAACAGCAATTATGGGGTGCAAACTAATTAGGATGAGGTGAAAAAACAACAAAACATCAACCTTCACTCATCTCTATAAGCACCTTGAGCATATAATGTTAGAACAGCTTGGATTTGGATAAACACTCCAGCAAAGTTGTACTTCTCAAACATTGTCTCCACCTGCCAGGTCAAATCACAAACAATTAATATGCAAAAAAAAAATTAAAAAAAAATAGCAAAAGGTAGAACACAATTGGCCCACAAACCATTTTTTCACGATTCTTTGAGGGATTAAGAGGCGGATCAGTGAGTAGAATCTTACAGTCTTGTGGGTTAATCTGTCAAGTAAAATCGTGTACCAGAGTTAGCTACAAAATCAAACAGTCACAGTTGAAAGAACAATGAGAAAGAAGCACCAGAAGGTTACTTTTAATTCGTTGTAAAATGCATGATCCCACACATGACACATGTCATCCCAGTTTTGGACGATTCCATTGTTCACAGGATAAGATATATCAAGCTGATGCCGCAGGTCTGCACATCCTTCGCCAACAACAATATCCTAAATAGAACATAATTTAAATAGTAAATAAATAATAAATCTCACAAAGACCCGAGCAACATCTTAAAAACGGGTAATTAAGTGTATATGTGATTGTTTATGATGTCTATGCTTAAGGCCTAATTCAACAATGCAAAACCGACAAGTAAGACAAAAACAACCTAAGCAAAGCATTATAAACACTACCTAGGACATATCTATAGGTGATATTTTCAACACACTCCCTTAAGTTAAGAAAAGGACATTTGAATTCTAAAGTGTGGATTACTGTGGGTGAAGTAATGGGGATACATTCTGATAGGGAAGTGCATTTATCTGCAGGCCCAAACGTGAGGCCCACTGTGTGGAGGGTCTATAGAGGAAGAATAAGAGAGAAAATGGAAAAGCTGAGCTGGAAGCTTGTGTAACAGAATTGTCAAACGCATGAGCATGAGGTGGTGGTGGTTCCGAATATATGGGAGCAGTAGGGAGTGAGAAGGGTATCAAAAGAATTAGTTACATTTTATATTGGACAGAGAGAATCTCTTTGTAAGGAGCATTGCTCTTGGCAGTTTAGGGATATTTATTCCTAACTGAGTTCATCATTTCATTCAATAAAATACAATCAATTCCCTTCAAATACTTTCCCATTGTTCATTTGCACTTGTAGATTTCTATTACATTCTCACACCCACAAATCGACATTTGGAGCATGGAAAATTGCAGGCAGTGTTTTCGATGGCGGATAATGGAATAAACGAAAGGCCAAAAGTTCGCCACATAAACAAGCAGTTGGCCTATGGTGGGCATTCCTTCGCAAACTATCCATGGCAGTTTTCAAAAATTCCACCACGCCATTCCGCCATGCTGCCATTTAACAATACTGCGCGCAGGTGGAAAATTCTTGGCCTAATAAAAGATATGAAATAGGCTCTAATATCATCTAAGAATTTGAAATTAGGATTTAACTAAACCCCAAAAGCCGACATTTTAAATGTGGACAAATGCGCGTAGAAAACATGCTGCATCCCAACAAAGCTGATGCTGTTATATCCATTACTGACAGCAACCTAACCGCAGGCACCGCATACCACAGCCTCAACCTCGAAAACACAGCAGAATAACACAGCAGACATGCTTTTGGATTCCAGTGGCACTCATAGAACAAGCACGCCGGCCCTTGCAACCAACTTAAACACCATCTCCACAACAGAACCTTTACATCCTCCACTACCTCCTCCACTTCACCAATCGAGTTGTTGAAAATTCTGTCGTTTCGGTCCCCTCCAAATACTCCACAGCACCGCATGCCAAATCATCCTCAAACCTTTCCGGATCTTTTTGTTGGTCGAAACTCTATCCCAACAATCCCAAAGAAAGAATAAATTAGGTGGAGTCGCATAATGAAAACCCAGCCATCTCTTAACTTCATCCCACACTTCCATAGCAAAAGAATAGTGTAGGAACAAATGGTTGGTCGACTCTAGCACCCCATCACACAGCACACAGTGTAAAGAGCTCTCCGGTGGTAACACTTGCCTATGTGCGAGGTTCGCTTTTGTTGGGATCCTATTATGAATAAAAATAAATCTTTTTTATTCTATTGTCATTCAATAAAAATAATAATCTTCTTCTACACAGAGATCTTGGACCAATAAAAAATCTGGAATAAGCTCTTATATCATCTTACAGTTTAGGCTTAGGGCCTGTTTGGATAAACAGCTTATAGCACAAACATTTATCATGATAAGCGCTTATGTATAAGCTTGCATAAGCTACTTTTATAGAAAAAGATAAAATGATGTTAAATTCTTTTTGTATATGCTATAAGTTGTTTTAATAAGCAACATAGGAGAACTTGTGAAAATTGTCTTAAGTTGTTTTCATAAATTTTCCCAAACAACAACAACCAAGCCATAAGTTACATGGATCAAATTACGCCATAATGTTCTATCATAAACCATATTTGGATCCAACTCATTAACCTCTTTCCTAATAGTTTCTCGTATAGTTTTCCTAGGTCTTCCTCAACCTCTTCTGATCTGACTCTCCTTCATCTGATCTACTCTTCGAACTGCAACATCTACTACAGTCTCCTTCATAAATTCTCCCAAACAGTCTCACAAAACTTATATCAGTAGATAAGCTCAAATAAGTCAATCCAAATAGTGTCTAACTCATCTCACCAATTAGGAATGGAAAATCACTAATAACTAAAAACATAGTAATCATGTTTGGCATACCTTTAGCTCTTGCTCGGTAAGCGATTCTTCGTAACGGAGCATTGGCCTCCCCACCACACAAGGAAAAACAGAAGTTGGGAAATTCTCACCAGCAAAACCACACTTCACATACTGAATTTGAAATAGAAATAAATTCAATAAATAAAACAATTACATGAAGAAACGTAAAGTGTATCCACGTTAATGAAATGTGTAAAGTTTTATGGTAATTTGAGATTGAAGAGAGAGAGAGATGTACTCCGGTTCCGTTGTCGCAAACGACGACGTTTTTGCTGTCCATGATGAAGTGCGATCGGTGGATTTGGGTTTCAGTTTGAGTTGGAGCGGAGATGTGATGTAGTAAAGCAGCAAAGCACGAACGGTTGGGTTGGTGGAGAATCCTTGTTAGAACGTCTAGTTAAGTTAGTTTGGTAGAGGTGAATTAGGCGAGAGAAATAGAAGAGAATTGGAGTGTTTCTCCTGTTTGGCAGAGAGAAGAGACAGGTGAGAAAGAGTTTAAACAAGGGAGAGACTTGTTCGGAGTTTTAACTTTCCAATTTTGCCCTTGGAAAATAAGCATGAAGAAGACGACGGCTTGCAAGTTGGAACACTAAAGATTAGTGAAATGGTATATCAATTAACAAGCCAAAATTTATTCAATATGTTGATTTTTAATTTATTCAAACCAAAACTCAAATCAGTTGCAAACTTTAAAGGAGATTAGTGGTTTTAGTCTCTGAATAGGAAATGAGTCGTCATTTTAGTTTTGGAATACAGATAAATTGCAAAATAGTCTTTGAATGTAGACTCTTTTAGTCAATTTAGTCTCTGAATGCAGACTTCATTAATCAATTTAGTCCCTAAATGTAGACTTCATTAGTCAATTTAATCTCTGAAATTGACTAACAGAGTCTACATTCAAGGAATGTTTTGATGTTTATCTGCATTCAAGGACTCAAGTGACTACTCATTGCCCATTCAGGAACTAAAGTGACTAATTCCCCTATCTTTAATTGAGTTAAATTAATATTAAAACTAATTAAGTTAATTAACTTAATGTAGGTTAGTTAAGTTAATTTAATTGAATTACATAGATCGGTTCTTTAATATATTTTTGATAAGGGTATTTTTGACCATTCAAAAATAATAACACTTCTCTCTTCTTTATTTCTTCTCTTCTTCTCCTTTACCAATCAATATATCAAGTCTACTCTATTTCTCTCTTTTTACATTCTTTCTCACCTATTTCTTTCTTCTCACAATCAAACACACCCTAAACGACTTCACTACTTTGTCGTTTTATTATTTAATGTTTTATTATTTAATACTGCAAAAACATAAAATTAACACTAACTTTTTTTCCTTTTCTTTTTTTGAAATAACACTAACTTTTTTTTCTTTTCTTTTTTTGAAATAACACTAACTTTTTTTTTAAGAACTAACTATTTTTATTTTGGCTATTGGTCGTCTCATGCGCTCTATTCTTTGTAAGAAAATATCATTTTATTGGATTATAAGATTACATAATCCGAGCGTCTTTTCTTTTTGATTTATATAGTTTGAAATATGTTTTTATATGAAAAGCAATCAGAAAATGTTTATTTCTACAATTTTAAACTTTGTTTTAAGGGACTTTTTTTAGATTACTATAATCGGAGTTATTGAATACTTAATGAATGTCGTTTTCTACTAAGACAATCGAAATTTCTTGTATTGTTTTAAAATGATTGTCATTTTCACTTTTTGGCTTATAATCATTTGTTTTTTTCAATTATGCCCACTAATTATTTTCAGTATGCTACTCATAAAACATTATCTTTTACTTTACATTTATGATGATTAGACACACACCAATAATTAATAGGGTTATTTTAGTAAAAATGATAGGTTTTTTTTTACTATTTTATTGCATTTTTTAATATGTGTGCAACAACCATAACCGACACTCATTTTAAAACGGCGGGGATACTTTAATGTGTTCATTTAAAAAATAAATAAAAGTAAATTGAATGGAGAAGTAATCACATGAATTTGAGATAGTTGGACCAATGTTTATCTATTTTAATTGTGGGACTTGTTAGTTGTTAGAGAGAGAGAGAGAGGAGAGAGAGAGAGAGAGGGTTCTTATTAGGCTATATAGGTTCAATTTGATTCCTTAATGAAAAATGTTCAATAGTTCTTTTCATTTGATCGTAGACATCTTGAAATACCAAGAAGCCCTTTCTCGAATCTTTACTTCGATCGTTGTATTTCGTGAGTTAAGAATTTATATGTCATCAACTTAATTCATGTTTTAGTTTGGTAGTTACAAACTGAACGGAGGGAGTTATGATTTGATTAGTTTGTGGATCAGAGAAAGGCATAATTTACAATACCAAGCACAATATCCATATTTTAAACAACCACTCTTATTTTTAAAAACAATTAATATTCATCACTCATAATTTAACAACAATAATTCAACATAACTAGAGATAAAATAATTGAACAAAAGTTACGCAAATTAACAACATAAACTAAAGTTGTAAGCAACCCGATTAAAACTCTACTGACATTTTTTACAATTGCAGTTTGAAAGAATGAACAGACATAACGCTTCTTCTTCATTTACCCTCCAGGAAAACGCACAGTGTACATAAGAATCATCTTTAACGATCTCAAGATAATAAACATAATTCCATTTTGCCATTATTATCATTCAGATCTACGTGTGAAACTTGAATTGCAAGATGAGACGCAAGCTGATTTTCACGAGCTTTATGAAAAATTTGTGACGCCCTAAACTTTAAGACGTTATTTTTATTTTTTTTAAAAGTGAGGTAAATGTTTTTTTACAAAAAAAATACTTATCTATGTATTTTTATAAATGTCTATGAAAACAATCGGCTGAAAATTCGATTACTATGTTGAGGTTTCCGTTGCATTATTTTTTGAATTTTTGTCTCTTTAAAAATTAAACTTGAATTTGTTCCATGTCAAAAAAAATTAACTTTTGGTCGAAAACCATCTTTTAACGTTCTAACACATGTATTTTTGTAAAAAAAAAAACCGTATAAACATGTATACAAATAATCAAGAAAAAATTCAACTACTTGATCACTTTTCTGAATTTTATGCCTACATGGAAAAATATGAGGACAAAAATATGAAGGATCTAATTTTACAAGGACAAAACTTTTGTTATTTTACAAAGTTAATTTGAACATTAACTTTAGTTTAAATATTAGAACTAATATCACTCATACGTCAAGGATTGATGATTGTATATCAATATTAGGACAAAGGTCACATGATGATAAAGAAAACAAATGAAATATGTTACACACGATGAGCATAAATAAAAGTGGAATAAATGCTTTAAGAAAACGAAATATCAAGTGGAATTAAATAAGGGTATATTAGAAATAGTAGTATTAATTAGCTGAAAATCGGTTAAGTTTTGCTTATATTATTGACCAGAATTTGAGGTGATTTTTAACTTATAAATATGACCAAAGGGATAGTTTCCAATGGTATGATGAGTGTTTTCATAAATCCAACGAAGTACAAACTTGTTTCCAATGCCCATCAACTTTAAATCACACGTTACATAGCCAAATATGTCAAGTATCACCAACAAAATACAACTCTTTGAAATCTCTTGCTATAATTGCACCACAAAACCCATCATAACTAAATGTCTGAAATACAATAATATAAAAAAAATTAATCACTTTCTTTTAAATAAATTTGTATTTACAAATACCGATAAAAATAAAAAGAATACATTGAAATATAAATATTAAATAGTCATAACTAATACCAGACGATGACAATCAATTGATAAAGTTATACTTAAAATTGTTGATATCATGTGCATAAGTGATATGAACATACTTCACAACATATTCGTATGATATTTATTCGGGAAAGAGAAAACAATCAAGTTTAAAACTCATAGGTATATAATGTGATATGTGATGAACAAGTATAAGATGCGCGTTCAATGATAGAAGAAAGGAATGAATCAAGCAATTTTCAATGACAATTAATAGATAGTAAAAGTCTAAAGACATTGTAGATTATCATAGTAAATGAAACACTAAGGGAAAACGACAACAAACATATATGGTATGTATTCTGCGCATTACAACAAATGTTTAAGATAAATCCTATATTAGGAGGGACTTTGTGCGCTAGTTTAAGATATTGTTGGATTAGGGTTTTTCAATAATTTAAGCATAATAGCTTACATTAAATTATTATAGATTAAAATTAAAATATGATATCATGCATTTGCTATTAGGCAAGACATTGTTGGTTATCAAGGAGTTATTAGTTATTATTTGGGTGGGAGATAAGCAAGCTCTCAATGATTTAGTAGAAAACTTTGTCCTGTTTGTCAAGTTCACTTTCAATTATTTTCATTCGGTTACAGCGTTGTCGTTTATCCAATTCAGTTTTTATTATTTTCACTCTGTAACAGTGTTACTGTTTGTAATCATTCTCTGTTCGAGACAATTTCTCCTGAGAATTAATCAATAAACTTGTTTTTGTTACGTAAATTATTTCAATGGATAACAGTTTCAATCAGATACACATGCAGAAAAAAGAAGGAAAATTAACAGTGATTACCTTTAGTCCATCTTTGTTGCCCTTCGAAACAACATAGATATCGATCATGTATTTCTTTTTCCGAGTTTATTTTGGAAACACACAGAAAACCCAAACGTTTTCAGAAAAGTTAAACACCATGTCCAACAGATAAAAATATATTAAAAAAGTGGTACTCCTCCGTCATAAATTATAAGTCACTTTACAATACCAATTAAACATTGCTTATTTTATTATCATACACTTTGCTATTTATTACTCTCTTCATATTCTTTTAATTTCTCTTTCTCGTACAAATAATGAAGGATAATTTTGTAAAATAACTTAATTTCTTTTTTTTCATACAAAATTAACTATATTCCTTAATATGTATGAAATTGCCAAAGTGACTTATAATTTGGAACGGAGGTACTATATGCTTGGG
>Ga0315913_1005389_pt1 | contig 15518 bp, 6 predicted proteins | sample MpolsnodulesMG_FD_207736 | JGI IMG/M metagenome (GOLD analysis project Ga0315913, IMG submission 207736) | Medicago polymorpha root nodule microbial communities from Los Angeles, California, United States - small nodules | ecosystem: Host-associated > Plants > Roots > Nodule | place: USA... | reverse complement strand
CCTATCACATATATATATATATATATATATATATATATATATATATATATATATATATATATGAGGCAGGATTCGTTGACACCAGGTGTAAGTCCAAAGACTTACACCAAATCTCAACCGTTATAATTATTTGATCCAACGACTCATATTATGTTAACAATAAATGAAAAGGAAGTACATTAAGATGCTAGTATGAGATTATCATTATATGAGATACTTCTTGATTTGTTATTAATTATTAGGGAAAATTACACTCACCTCCCCTGAGGTCTATGAAAATGACACTGACACCTCCTCTAATTTTAAAACATACAATAGCCTCCCTTAGATTTTCGTTTAATAGACAAACACCGCCCTTAGTAGTAACACCGTTGATTTTTTCCGTTAACCTTTTATTCTTAGAATTTTCAATTAACTGTTAATGGGGGAAAACCTCTGTTGTTGAATCCATTCAAGAAACCAAAATCAAATTCAATAATGAGTATCAAATTAAACGTTCAACAAAGGTATTCCAGACATTAAAAAATATTTGTAGGGCTGTAGCTTCTTAAATTCACATGGATTCTGATACGAGTCAACTAGTTGTTCAAGGCCCAATAGGGAATGATGGGAGTACAACAACACAAACAGAAAACAATACTGAGATGGAGGATGATGGCCCAACGTTAGGGAAACGAGTAATAAAGAAGCCAGCATGGATGAGTGACTATGTGTGTGAAAGAAAGGCCTAGAAGACCCTGATATGCTGCAATTTAATTCCTGATTTTCCTGCTGCAATTTGTTAGCTTATTTCCTGTTTTGTTTCCTTTCTTGTTGCTTGATTGTTAGCATTCAATTCCTTTTAACAGCTATGATGTAAACAAATCAGTATGCAAAATAATACGAAATGAATCTTTTTATCTCCCAAATTCTCTTTTCTTCCTTCCCTTAATTCTTGAGGAGTTGACACTCACTCGAAGAGTGCTAAAATCGATGAACATTCTGCAGCAGAGTGTATCATTGGTGCTTTCATCATGGACACAGTCGAGCTTATGAACGCCCTTCAATCCAAAATCGATGCACAAATGGAAAAGTTTCTCGGACTGCTCGAATCCCACACTGAGTCAGTTCATTCTACACTCCACCAACACCTGGTGGAAGTTGATTCGAAAGTCGCAAATCTGCATGTCGGAGGCAAACAATCAAATCCTGGATTTTCTGGATCGGCATCGCGTACGTTGAAATTAAGCGTACCACGTTTTGATGGTTCCAATCTCTTAGATTGGATTTTCCAAATTGAAGCCTTTTTCAACTTCCATGAAACTCTAGAAGAGTCCCGGCTTCAGATCGTTGCTTTTCATCTCGACGGACGCGCCGCCGCGTGGTTTCAATGGGCAACACGCAACAATCTGTTATCGTCGTGGCAGGTTTTTCTCACCGCTGTTCGCCACCGTTTCAGTCCAACTCAGTACGAGGACATTGAAGATGACGTCTCCAAATTATCTCAAACCGGCTCTGTAGCAGATTTTCAAGCCCAATTTGAAGATTTGATGAACAAGGTAACATGTATCTCTGAATCATTACTTATCAGTTTTTTCATTACGGGACTGAAAAAGCATCTGAGACGGGAATTGCAATTTCACCGACCCGCTACTTTAATGGAAGCCTTTACCATGGCTAGGGCATATGAGGCACGTTTTGATGACACACCAGCCACGGGCAAACCTTGGTCTCGCGGCCCGCAACATTCCACCAGCCAACATAACCAATCTAGTTCTATTACCAACCTGTCCCAACCTATCAACAATCAAACAAATCGACCCAACCCAGATTCTCATAACTCATCCAAAAATATCACATCATCATTACCCCCATTATTACCTACACCACACCCAAACCTTCCCGTTCGTAACATTCCATCTGCTGAACTGCGAGACCGCCGTTCGAAAGGCCTGTGTTTCAAATGTGACGAGAAATAGAACCCATCTCACCGGTGTCGGAACCGTGTGCTTCTTCTCATGGGAGAGGATGAAGATGACCCTCCACCAGAATCAGAGGATACCTTAACAGATGATGTCTTTGGTGACATATCTAGTCTTCACTCCCTATCCAGCCAACTTAAAAGTCGATCGCTACGTGTTTCAGGGCTTTATAACCAACATAAATTCACCATCCTCATTGACAGTGGAAGCACTCACAACTTTGTCAAGCCTGCATTGGTGGAAAGATTGAGGTTAACTATCAAGTCATGCCCTCGGTTCAAGGTGGCAACTGGTTGTGGAACCTTCTTAGTTTGTCAATTTTGCTGCCATGGTGTTCCTCTTCTCATACAGAGCATTAACTTTGAGGTGGATTTGTTTATCTTGGACATTGAAGGTCCAGATGTTGTGTTGGGCTTCCCTTGGTTGGAATCTTTGGGAAAAGTGGCTCATGACTATTCAGCTCTCACCATGGAGTTCATGTGGCAAAGGACTCAAGTTACTTTAAAGGGTGATACGTCTCTAGCTTCACAATCTGTGTCACTTCATCAGCTTCAGGCATTGGTTCACACCAGTAATGTGGCAAGTATTTTTGCCATTACGGCATCCCTCCAAGAACCTGACCCTCTTCCAGAACAATCCATAAATTTTCCACCCAATCTACCCATCTCTGTTACTGATCTATTACAACATTTTCAGTCTGTTTTTGCCACGCCCACTGGATTACCTCCCCACCGAACTGTTGACCATCGCATCCATCTTGTCGAAGGATCCAAGCCAGTCAATGTGAGGCCCTATCGGTATCCTCAATTTCAAAAATCTGAAATGGAGAAGTTGATCCGAGAAATGCTTGATCAAGGCATCATCGTCCCTAGCCACAGTCCTTTTTCTTCACCCGTCTTATTAGTAAGGAAGAAAGATGGTACATGGCGCTTCTGTGTGGATTATCGGGCCTTAAATTCTGTTACGGTTAAGGATAAATTCCCGATTCCCACCATTGATGAACTTTTGGATGAGCTGGGTGGCGCAAGAATTTTTACAAAATTGGACTTGCGAGCAGGGTACCATCAAATTCGGGTGTATTCTTGTGACACTTATAAAACGGCGTTCCGCACACATGAGGGTCATTTTGAATTTCTTGTGATGCCGTTTGGACTTACTAATGCACCGTCAACATTTCAAGCTACTATGAACCAGTTGTTTTCTCAATACGTGCGGAGGTTCGTGATTGTATTTTTTGATGACATATTGATATATAGTGCCTCTCTTGAAGATCACTTGCAACACTTAGAACTGGTTTTTACTTCCTTGAAGACTCATTGTTTTTTTGTGAAATTATCCAAATGCCTCTTCTGCCAAGAGTCCATTGAATACTTAGGCCATATTGTTTCTTCTCGAGGTGTACACGCTGATCCGGCCAAGCTAGAAGCCATGGAAAAGTGGCCAACACCAGTGACGGTAAAGCAACTTAGGGGGTTCTTAGGACTTATTGGATACTACAGAAAATTCATTGCCCATTATGCAAGTATAGCTTCTCCATTAACTGATCTTCTGAAGCACGATGCGTTCACTTGGAATGAAGCTGCTCAACGGGCCTTCCTTGCCCTCAAGCAAGCTATGCTTGCCGCACCTGTCCTTAGTTTACCCGACTTTTCTAAATATTTTGTGATTGAGACTGACGCATCCAACGTAGGTATTGGCGCGGTTTTAATGCAAGAGGGCCACCCCCTTGCCTTCTTTAGTAAGAAATTGGGCCCAAAGTTACAAGCTGCATCTGTCTACATCAAGGAACTACATGCCATTACAGAATCTGTTCTTAAATGGAGACAATACTTGTTAGGCCATTTTTTTGTCATCCGAACTGATCATAAGAGCATCAAGGAATTACTTCAGCAAGTGATACAAACTCCAGACCAGCAGTCGTATGTGCGCAAACTCTTGGGGTTCCAATTCCGTATTGAGTACAAAACAGGGGCTTCTAACAAAGTGGCTGACGCACTTTCACGCGTGCCTGCTGACTGGCCAGATTGTGAGCACACATCCGCACTCCGAGCATTAGTTTCTTCACCTACATATGGTATTATTACTCAGCTCCAAAAAGATAATGCTTCAGATTCTTTTTATCAAACTTTTCATGAACAACATGCACAAGGATTGCTTTTATATCCTTATACTATCATGAACGGGGTCCTATTACATGCTGGTCGTTATGTGCTTAACCCGACATCTTCCTTATGTGATAGCGTCATTAGTGAGTTTCATGATACACCAAGTGGTGGTCACGCCGGTGTGAAGCGTACTTTGGTTCGTGTTGCTGCCAATTTCTACTGGTCTGGTATGCGTAAAGCGGTGGAAAATTTTGTTGGTTCGTGCCTTGTTTGTCAACAAATTAAGTACTCAACTCAGGTTCCCGCTGGACTCCTTCAACCTCTTCCGATTCCAGAGAAGGTTTGGGAAGACGTGACAATGGATTTTATTACGGGCCTCCCACCCTCTCAAGGATCCACTGTTATCTTTGTTGTTGTGGATCGTTTGTCCAAAACAGCTCACTTTGGTGCACTCCCCACCTCATTTACCGCTTCTAAAGTAGCAGAGTTGTTTGTGTCTCTGGTTGTGCGTCATCATGGATACCCTCGTTCCATTGTGTCTGATCGTGACCCGGTCTTCATTAGCACTTTTTGGCGCAAGTTGTTTGAACTTAGTGGAACCAAACTTGCTATGAGCAGTGCCTATCATCCCCAAACTGACGGCCAAACCGAGGTAGTTAACCGTGGGTTGGAACAATATCTTCGTGCATTCACTCAACACAAACCGTCTTCATGGGTTGCATTTCTTCCTTGGGCTGAATTTCATTATAATACCAGCTACCATAGTGCTTTGAAAATGTCACCTTTTGAGGCTCTTTATGGTCGCAAACCACCTACCATTCCGGCATATGCTAGGGGATCCACTTCTATACAAGTGTTGGACGAGGCCCTCACTTCTCGTGACGAATTACTACGCACTTTGAAGGAAAATTTGACTGCTGCTCAACATAGAATGCGCCAGAAGGCCAATGCGCATCGTCGCGACGTTGCCCTTGCTGTTGGTGATTTGGTTCTAGTTCGCCTCCATCCATATCGCCAAACATCAGTCCGTCAACACAAACAGCACAAGCTCTCTAAGAGGTTCTATGGTCCTTATCCCATTCTGGAGCGCATTGGGGCAGTAGCATACAAACTCCAACTTCCTTCTGGTAGTCACATTCATCCAGTTTTCCATGTGTTAGCTCTTAAGCCTTTCCGTGGTACTGATAACGTGTCAGCATGTGACTTACCCTTGGAAAGCTTTGATAACCAACCTATTGATCAACCAGGGGCAATTTTAGATCGGCGCACTCAGTTAGTTCATGGTCAACCACGTGAGCAGCTCTTGGTGCATTGGGTTGGCTGTCCAATTGATGAAGCTTCATGGGAAGACTCGGATAATTTTTGTACTTGTTTTCCTGATTTTCACCTTGAGGACAAGGTGAGTTTTGCAGGAGGGGAGAATGATACGAGCCAACTAGTTGTTCAAGGCCCAATAGGGAATGATGGGAGTACAACAACACAAACAGAAAACAATACTGAGATGGAGGATGATGGCCCAACATTAGGGAAACGAGTAATAAAGAAGCCAGCATGGATGAGTGACTATGTGTGTGAAAGAAAGGCCTAGAAGACCCTGATATGCTGCAATTTAATTCCTGATTTTCCTGCTGCAATTTGTTAGCTTATTTCCTGTTTTGTATCCTTTCTTGTTGCCTGATTGTTAGCATTCAATTCCTTTTAACAGCTGTGATGTAAACAAATCAGTATGCAAAATAATACGAAATGAATCTTTTTATCTCCCAAATTCTCTTTTCTTCCTTCCCTTAATTCTTGAGGAGTTGACACTCACTCGAAGAGTGCTAAAATCGGTGAACATTCTGCAGCAGAGTGTATCAGATTCAAATCGTTAATTTTTTTTTTGTGGAGAATTCACATCGTTAACTTTGCTCTGATCCTTAATCTAATTATATATGTTCCACGTGATTGATTATATGGTTGTGCTGGAACGGATCTAATCACCAATTTCATCTATCACTAATCCTTTATTTAAACAGTCGATGCTTACTTTCTTAATTTAGCAGCAAAATGGTGGAAGAATACAAACAAGAAGAAGGGTATTAACATCCATGAAAACAAATTAACGGAAAATGTAACAGAGTTAATAGCTTGGGAGGTGTTTCTATATTTTTGGAAAATTTAAGGGAGGTTTGTGTAAGTTTTAAAATTAAAGGGGATGTGAGTGTCATTTTCATAGACCTCATGAGAGGTGGGTGTAATTTTCCCTAATTATTATTAATTACCTTCTCTTTCTTCTCAAAATATGAAGTTGCACTTTGTGCTATTTCCATGTCCTTCATTATCGATCTCTGCAAATTATTTTTGTACAAATGTTTTCATTCATTGTTAAAAAAAACATCTTTACTCTGCAAAAAAAATTGAATGGTTACTTTTAATGTTTGTTACAAACAAAACAATATCAAAATATTAAAAAAAAAATTGAAAATTGGTGAAAATCATGTCCATGATAAAATCAAAGAGACAAAATCATTAAACTAGTATCAAATTTTTTTATGATAATATCACACCGGGGTGAGAACAATATGCCATTACTTCTATTCTACAGGTCAAACAACAACTTAGAAAAATCATCAGCCTTATATTTTAACGAGAGAGAAAAAAAAAATTAATAACAAATCATGGAATATCTTGTATAGTGGTAATCTCCTATTAACATCTTAATGTCCTTCCTTTTTTATTTATTGTTAACATAATATGAATCGTTAGATCAAATAATTATAATGGTTGACATTTGGTGTAATTCTTTATACTTACACCTTATGTAAACGGATCCTGCCTATTTAGTTTTTAATTTATATTTTACTCTACCCAATACATAGCAACTCTTGGGTGGACACAAAGAATTTGGACTCTCTATTTGGTAACAATCTGAAACAATATGTCCCATTAAACATTTAAACTGAAACAATCTGAACATTAATTTGGTAAGACTCTTTGCCACTCATCGCATAAACTCAATATATGAAAAATATATACATCCTTAGTTTACAGCAACCCAACATTATAGATGTATTCTACGAAACCGAGTTCTGCTATTTATTATATAAAAAAAACACAAAATATTCATATAAACTGAAGCACAAAGCAGAAAACATGACAAGTGGTTGTTTTTCATACAGTTTCTTGGACTAAAATATTATAACAACTGTCTCAACTCTCAAACGATATTTAATTAAGTTCATGTTTGATATCACGATGGATTTGTCATAGTTATGGTCCACCATGCACTAAGGTATAAGAGTGAACTTAAAACCAATATCAGAAGAAAATACAAGTCCATCATAAGTTTACTTAAAAAAACCATTTGAGTGGTTGATACCTAAAACATAATTTACCAGCAAGGAAGATTCAATCATATACTAATATTGATGTTCAAATATCATAGGTTGTATTCATAATCACTTATATAGTTCTCTTACATTTTCAAAAATTATTTGCGATGTACTTTAACTATAAATAGAGATAAAAATTATCCACCCTTAAATGGACTTGTCATCTTCAATCATAACAGAGTAGATATTAAAAGTTATTGCATAAATTAAATTATTATAGGTGTTACCAGTATTTTTATGAAACTTTAAATGTAAAAAACAGTAAAACATGGTAGATTTAAGTGATGATGATCATAAATATCATTGTTGAACTAAATTGTAGGAAGTACTAGTTTGTTATTCAAATTGTACTATTTTATTATCTTTGGTTTGATATAGTAATCTACAAATTGATGTTGGTTACCACAATAGGGCTCCTAACCACATGTTTCCTATTCCTCCAAGAGAGGTACCCAAAAGCTACTTTATTCTTTTGTGTCATTCTTGGGCCTTCAATCTTCAACCTGTAGCTTATCTTCTCGTTCTTCTTCTTGAACACCAACTTATTTGGAATAACAGTGACACGGAACCCTTTAATGGGAGTAATGCTAGCAAAATATGTTGTCCTTTTCTCACCAACATTTGTAACTGTTCTGTGAAATTCATTTGTCGTCCTTGAAGAATTATGAGCATTGGAGAAAGCAATAAAAGAAGGGTAGTTAAGATCTAAGGAAGGTTTAGAGCAATCATTGAAAGAAGATCTTGTAATGGCAGTGATGTTTCTTTGTGTGAAGTTAAGTGCACAAAGAAGATTAATATAATCTTGTACACCGATATCATAAACAAGACCAGGATCAAGTGCTCTATTGGGGTTAATATGACCAGCTCCCAATGCAAAAGGAGTTGCTACTCTGTTACCTTTTCCAATGTCTTTGATATGTTCCTTAGTATTGTCTAATATGTCTGATGTTGTCATAATTGCCGACCTAATAGATGCCGGGCTCCAACCACTGTGTGCCCCTTTTAAAAGCGCTGCTACACCTGCAACATGAGGACATGACATAGATGTTCCATCTATCAAATTGAAGTTGTTAAAGACTTTATGAGCCCCAAAATCAGACACAGGAATGTTTGTGGGCCATGCAGCTAAGATTGATGTACCAGGAGCAGTGATGTCAGGTTTCAACACATATGGACAACTATTTGATGGTCCCCTTGAGCTATAAAAATCCACACTAGGTGTTGATTTAACACCGAAAGCTGTTTTCTTGAAAGACATGCTTGCTATTGAACTAGAGGTAGAATTATAACTCTTGATGTAAGCTTTCACAATTTCTCCATTTACTGGATTAATAATGATGGATGGAAAACTATTATCCACATCATTAATATCTAAGATATTTGATATAAAAACACCTCCAACAACTTTTGCTTTATACACATTAAACATTTGTTCATGAAGAGTTTCATTATTGCCTTCACAAACCACAATCTTTCTCTTCACTTTGTTTAATTCTTTAACATTGTCACACATACCCATAAAAACAATTGGAAAATTGTTAGCAGAGAAGTTTCCCAGATAGAAAGACAACCCAGTGAGTGAGACTCCATTACCAAGTGTAACAGTCCCTAAAAATTCACGATCCAAAGTACCAGCAGCAACAGTTATCACCCATGGTGTTCCATTATGAATAGATTTAATTGAGGGTCCCTTATTACCTGCAGAAGTAGACACAAAAACACCTTTTTCCATAGCTGCAAATGTCGCAATTGCAACTGGATCATTATACAAAGGAAGATCATCAGAGCCAAGTGATATTGAAAGAATGTCAACACCGTCAGATATTGCAGCATCAATTGCAGCTATTATATCAGATGAAAGTGCGTCTCCATCTTTTCCCCACGCAGTCTTGTATATGGCTACTCTAGACGATGAAGCTATACCTCTTGATGTTCCATTTGCATAGCCAAAGAAAGATGCACCATCAACTTTGCTTCCAGTTGCTGTTGTTGAAGTATGTGTCCCGTGACCGTTTGTGTCACGCGTGGAGTTCAAAATTGTTGAACTAATGTTGGAGTGTTTTGCCAAGAAGCCTTTGTTGAAGAACTTAGCTCCAATGAGTTTCTTGTTGCACAAAGATGAATTGATTGACTGGATGTTCGAATTCTCAAATTGACATAATTTGCCTTTCCATTTTGAGGGTATTTTAGTCATTCCATCATCTCTGAAACTTTCACTTTCTGGCCAAACACCGGTGTCTATTACACCAACAATGACATCTTTACCAAAATCAGAAGCTGGCCATGCCCCTTTGTAAGGATTAAGGCCAAGAAATTGAGGTGAGTGTGTTGTGTCAAGCTTCAAGGGTAAATCATGTATTGAAGAAATGAAACCAGGGAAGGTTTTGAGGGATTCATGCTCCTCAGGTGATAGATTTGCACTAAAACCATTCATAACGTTGGTGTATGCATAAATGATCTTAGATGAGGTAGAATTATTGAGATTATTGTTGGTTGTAGTAACTTGAGCAAGAGTGGATTCATACCAACTATGCTGGTTTGAGAAAGTTTTAGGCATATCTGATAAATTCATGTGAATAATATAATTATCAGAGTGAGCAAAAGTGAAAATCACATGAATACTTGTAATATAGGAAAACCATAAACAAAGATAAATATTAGAAGCCATGGTTGAAGGGTATTTTGAATGTGGACGGCTATCAAAATATGTGTGTGTGTTTATATATTACTTTAACTTGACAGAGGCATATATTGACAAGTATTGAGAGAGAGAGAGAGAGAGAGAGAGAGAGAGAAAACCGCTATTTATTGCAAATTGCATACACGAAAACGAGAATACAAGGGGTACTAATGGATGAAATTGCCTAAAAAATAAGCGCTCATCGGTTTCGTGGATTTGATTTTTGTAAGAATCATCCTTACCCAAAGAAAAAAAGCAATCAATTATAAATATTTTAAGTAGAACTACATACCGAAATTATTGCTTTTCTTCCAATATAGATAATTATAATTTTTAAGTTTTTATAATAAAATTTGATTTCTTTTTTAGTTTTCCTAGTAAAGATTGTTTTAAATTTAGTAATTTTTTTATATATAATACACATAAAGAGTAATTAATAATGAAAAAAAGTCAAATATTGAATATAATTTTTTAAGATTCTTAGGCAGACCTTTTTAAAAATATTCCCTTTTTCAATTATACCACTTTTCAAGTCATACACAAAAATACCATCGTTTTATATGCTTCTTCTTGATAGGTATCAATCAAGGTTTTTTCTTTTTATTAAATTGTTTATTTATTTTTAAAGTATGAAGGATGGCCGCATCCCAAGGATGTAATTTCTTGTCTTTTTTTAAAAAAAATATTTACAAAAAATATATTAATTAATAAAAAATTAAAATTACTAACTATCGATTAATAACTAGTACTTAGACCGGTGTGAAACATGATAAGTTAATTATCTTAAATAGAACTTGTAAAATTGTTATATGATATATAAAATTAAAAAGACCAATCCATCGTATCTTTGGATCAATTTTGATATAAATACTCATCAGCCAAAAATAAAATAATTTTTTATAAAGAAAAACTGAAAAGTATGAGAGCAAACATACTAATGTTTGTTATTAAACATAGGAATAAAACGTGTTAAATAGAAATAAAATGGAGGCTTAGCCTTCCTTAAATCAAAACATAACTAATTTAGAACACGACAAAACCGAACTGAACTGATCAAAGAAAGAAGAGTATTGAAATAAAATGCTATTGGGATGAAATTCAGGACTTTCCCCCCGACCCGCAGGGAAACAACAGTAAAAAATTGTTTTTTCAAAACAGCATGTGCAGGGCGCGTGAGCCATATCCGGGGTGCGTGGCTTCAGCCTCAAGTGTGGATTTTGCCTTTTTTCCGTTCTTTGAGTGTTTTCCTTCTCTGACCTGTTCTTGGAACTTTGGACAGACATTTTCCCAACTTATAATGTCTTCAAATCCTAATTGAACCTTGATCCTCTTCATTCCATGTCTTACAAAACTTCCATGAGGTGTATTGCTTGCCGAATTACATGATCTATCAACAAAGATTCAAACACCTATGAAATTGTATGGTTTAGGGAAGAAACATAATTACATGATTCAATTGAAAACAATACAAAATTTTCATTAAACCATGAATAACTTCTCTAAAACTCCTATACAATTATTCCATTGTCTAATAAATTGACTCGAAGACATACTTAAAATAACGTAAGATGACATGTAATCACAAGTCTCTCGTGATCTAAAAAAACTAGCTTCCCAAGTGTTGATTGATACGACGATAGAACTAAGAATCTAGAGGGAGTGGGGGCGAATAGATTCACTCTAAAATTTTACGTACGGGAACAATTTAAAAAAGTTTTAGCGAACGTTTAACTATCAAAACGATTATGAGTCTACTAAAAAAATCTCACTAAAACAATGTTCACGATCAACCAATTTTGAACAACAAGTTCATAATTGGATTAATACAACACAATCAAATAAGTCACAATTTCATTACAAATCCTTAAAATTCTAAAATCAAACCTAACACTTAAACAACAAATCATTATCAAATGAAAACTAGCAACAATCACAATTGATGAATTAATTGATACAACTATTCCTAATACATCAAATGATTAACCAACTTATCGAAAGTCAAACTTTAACAAATTATGAAGGCAATTATTCACTTTGTTAGGTTTTCATATTGTGATTGGCCGCATTTTGTTAAAACAAGTGTTCTTGCAAGATGTTGGACTAGATGTCTTAACATGTTGGTACGATATCATAGCGTGCCTTATTTCTCATTCTTGGAAGATTTGTTTTAAGCGTGAGATCATTGAAGATTCTATGAAGATATAATTCACGTATATTGTTGTCCAAGAAGCGTGTGTTTCTAGAAACAACAAAGGACGATTTAAGCTTTGTCGTGTTTCCTAAGAATGGATATCAAAACATTTAAGGAAATCCTATTGTAGATTAAGACCCTATTGAATCATCTAGAATGTTTAGCCTGAATTGTTCATCAAGCTCATGCGTTTCTCAGGCTATATAAAGGAAGACTTTAAACCTAAGAAGATCACTGAAGGTGCATTTTGTGAAAGTGTCAATTAGGGTTTTAGTTTGTCCATTGTTGTTTGTGAGCCACTCTTGTATCACCTTGATGCTATGAGATGGACGGATAGTTGAGTTGTATTGTGAATCACTTGTAAGCTTTTAAGCAAGAGTGAATTCTATTTATTGGAGTGTGTCTCCACTTTGATTGATTTTGTTGTAATCACAAGTTGTGTAATTGAGAGGAAGTGAGATGGGATCTCATATCTAGGTGAATCTTAGATAGAAATATCACGAGTAGTGATTAGGTGCGAAGGCAGTAAACCAGAGGTTGTTTACACAGGACTTCAAACTAATACTATTATAGTGGATTTCCTTCTTGACTTGGATGCCCCTAGATGTAGGTGACGTTGCACCGAACTGGGTCAATAAAAACTCTATGTTATTTACTTCCTGCAATTTACTTTAAGTTTTTTATTGTTATTTGTGTTGTTACGATGTCTTGACATTGTATTCGACATTATTGGTGTCCTTCACATTATCATAACATTTCACAGCCATTGTGGTGTGCATGCCTTTGTGGCATTATTCAGCCTTTGTGGCTTGATCAATTTCGGAATGCCTATGTGGCTTGATCAGTTCTGAAATCATGCATCATGACATTTCATAGTGTTGGAACAAAATGTGTTTAACAATACCACTTTGAGTTTTGATGATAACAAGGTATTAAAATTGTCAATTGGATATGCTAATATTTGTTCAAGTGTGCAGGACCATAGACAAAAAGTTATATGTCTTTAATTCAAGTTTAGGTTCTGAAAGAAAAAATGAGAGCAATGAAATTTTCAAAGAAAGCTTGTGTTGCAAGATAGAGTCTGAAGAAGACAGCGTTTGAAGACAAAAGAGTGTCTGAAGACTATCAGAAGCTGTCTACCAAAAGCTGACGTCATCAGAGAGTTTGAAGAACCATCAGAAGCTGGAGTTCATCAGAGTCTAAAGACTGGAAGCTGAAGTTAGTTAAATGTTGTTATTTTGAATGCATATGATTGCAGAAGGAATGGAAGCCTGGAGCAACAACTATTTCAGAGGAATCAAAAGGCATTGGATGCTTATCGACTAAAGAGCGCATGAAAATGACATAGTACAATTGTACAACCACTACCTCAACTACTCCACTCCTCATGTCTGCAGTAGTACAAGATAACAGTTGTGACTATGCTGGTTACTCTATTCATGGAATGAATTTGAAATTGTTTCTTCATAGGAAAATAACCAAATCAAGCAATAGATCATTGGTGATTGTCAAGCTTCGCAACGACTCTTTTTGATGTGCTGGCAATCCTCAACGTATCTTTCACACCTTTATATAAAGGAGTGAAGACTTGAAGATTGTAAGATACTTACAACAATTTTACAAGTGCCAAAACTCTACTGAAATTGGTTTCACATCAAAGTTCACTTAGAATTTCTTAGCAACTTTCATATCTTAGAAATTCTAGAGTCTTAAAGAGTTTGTATCTGATTTGTATTATGAACACCACTGATTGTATATCAAGTGTTCAACCTCAAACATATATATGTGTAATTGTGTTTGTTTAGAAGTCTCTTGCTTTTATGCTTGAGCATAGGAAGTCTCATGCGTTTGTGCTTGAGCATAGGAAACCTCTTGCTTTTGTGCTTGAGTAGTTTGAAGTCTCTTGCTTTTGTGCTTGAGCAATTGTAATCATATATTGATTTTAGAGAACACTCCTTAGAAGTGCAAGGGGGACAGGACTACTTCCGGATTATGGACGGAACCTGTATAATTGTTTTGTGTCTTTCTCTTCTCTCTATCTTTTTACTTTATCCGCTGCATAAGACTCTGAACTTTGTTCAAGACTCTGAACTCTATTAGACTCTGTACACTGGACTTAGTTTTAAAAAGAAGAAAAAGCTAACACAATTCAACCCTCCTTCTTGTGTTTTTCTCACCTTCACATAGACATTGTGGTGTGCATGCCTTTGTGGTGGCCTTTGTGGCGTTATTCAGCCTGTGTGGCTTGATCAATTTCGGAATGCCTGTGTGGCTTGATCAATTTTGGAATCATGCATGTGACGACCGGTGATAGGTGTCACACTTATATAGTCTGCATTTGTTAGGCAAATCATGTTTCATGGTACTTTATATGCGAAATGTTTAACTTGATGCCATTTACCATGCATGATGTTGTGCATATTGTATTTATGTAATTATGTTGTTTTTAGATCGTGACCCTTTACTTTAATTCGTGGATCGGGCTTTTCCCCACATCCAAATAGGGAGTGTGTTTTGTGGGAATAGCAAAGGCTTTGGAGGTGTAGCAGTTTGTCAGTTAGGCTTGATGCCATTGGTGGGATCTTGTACCCTGTCATCCCAGTTCAGAGTTAAGGATTAGCTTAGATGTTTTTCTTGTATTGTCTTATGTGTATGAATTTTTTATTCTTTTGTTTGGGCCCTGTTGTAAATGATTCTACCATGAGAAATGAATACTCGTACATTATTTTATGTTTTTTAGGTGTATGATTTGAAGTTGGAAACTCATTGCTTAGAATTGGTTTATAAAATATGGCATTTGATTCAGATCATAATATGGGAAATGCTTTCGAACTGATTTACTTACTCTGATTTTAAATTAATGACGGTCGTGAATCCTTTAGTTCAAGGCTTTGAGTTGTTTTTAAAAGAAAAAATATGCACTCTTGTTTTGAAAATCAGGCTGTTACACAATGATTCCTTTAGCGAAGGGGAATACCACAAATCTATCATAATACCGCATAAAATATGCCTTTGACATAATGAAAAATGACCTTATATTTGATAAGAAAAATCCTATAATTATTTGATGGTCACATGATTCCTTTGACTAAGGAAATCAAAGGCAACAAGTATTGTAAATGGCACATTTCCTATAATTATTCAACAGTTAGTTATATCATCATCCGAAGGACCATCCAAAAGGAAATCAAGGAAGGGAGGTTCAAGTTA
>Ga0315913_1005387_pt1 | contig 15521 bp, 9 predicted proteins | sample MpolsnodulesMG_FD_207736 | JGI IMG/M metagenome (GOLD analysis project Ga0315913, IMG submission 207736) | Medicago polymorpha root nodule microbial communities from Los Angeles, California, United States - small nodules | ecosystem: Host-associated > Plants > Roots > Nodule | place: USA... | reverse complement strand
AACACTTGGTCATGGAGATTGTTTGAAGGCCATGATTCTCCTTTATGAAATCACCTTTTGCTGTCCCTTGAGGTTAAAATACACCACTTCTTACTATTTTTAAACACAGCTTATCCTCAAAGCTATATCAACAAGCATTTTTAATGAAAGGTCCAACCAAAGACATTAGTAGGATCTGGAAATTCTGTCACTATTCAAAATTTTATTTTCTTATATTGCAGGTAAAAAAAAAATTAATTCTCGTATATACAATAAATTGAGCTGAGCTGATACATATATGCAAATTGTATACAGACATCTAATTATATCTCATCATACAAAAAATATTAGATATCTTTGTGAAAATGTTTAGGTTATTAGACTCTTAACTTTTTTAAAATTTACATGTTTAATATATTTCATAGACCATGAAATTAATGATCAAATTTATTTTATCTTTTTTAGTGATTGTTATTCCTATTTCTACAGAGTCAATTTATATGACATAGTTGAATTGATAGTTTAATTATTCTATATTTGATGTATGTATGGATTCATAAAGTATTGAGGAAGGTAAAAAAATCATGAGTGCATATGTGGTATAAGAAAATTGTGAGATAACAAGAGAAATTTATTGATTCAAATTACTTGTTTGTATGTACTATGTATGAGTTAGCATCGTTGGGTTTGATTGTCAAGTTTTTTGAATAAAGGAGGTTAAAAATATTAGTTAATGGAGAAGTCTCACATCGCTTAGTTTGATGAAGCAAGGGGAAGACCAATGCTATATATTGAACTTAGGTTCTTTGTTTTTAGATGCACCAGTCGGTAGCACTTTAAACTTATATCTGACCTAGTTTAAATATTTGCTTTGTGAGAGTGTGGATGTACTGGGACATTGAGAGTGAGAGTGAGAGAAGTCTATGTATTGTAAAAAATTTCACATAGTAATAATTCTCTAGTTGTCGGTTTAGACAACGGTCACGGTTTTTTCTTCGGTTTTGGAGTTTCCACGTTATATTCTTGTGTAGTGATTGTGTTTATTTGTTCTTCTTCAACCATATTATTTCCTAAAAGTGGTATCAGAGATTCGGTTCCATGAGATATCACAATTCGTAGTATGCTTTGTGGTTGCAGCATTGTTTGATCTTCCACATCAGAAAAAAGAAGTGTGATATTGTGAAGGTGCTGGAGATGGGTGGTATCGTGCAGATGTTATGTCTTATTCAAACGCAATGAAGTTTGACATAGAGAAGTTTGATGGAAGAATCAACTTTGACTTGTGGAAAGTAGAACTCAAGGATGTGCTGATTCAATCAGGATTACACAAGACGCTGATGTGTGGAATGTCTAGACATTTAAAGAGAAATTATCTAGGTGGAGAAGTACCTGAAAAAAAACTCTAAAGCAAATGCTAGGAATGTCTCTCTTGTTTTGTGAGATGATGATGATCTTATCTAGAAGATAAAGTGTGTGCTTATGGTATTTCTGCTATACCATGCAAAAGGACAAGTTATTGTTAACGGATTCAGAACAACACATGGACATTGGTTGGCATTGATGCAAGGTATGTTGTGAGATATGTCGATAGCCGAAGAACTTCCTGAAAGCCAACATGGGAGTTGCACCATAATCTTTCAGCAAAGTTTCGACATGAAGAAATTCTTAAAATGGTTTAGTTTCAAGTGAAGTATACTCTATATGGTAGAGTATGATTGTCGGTATAGACAATGGAAGCGGAAGATGAAACTCTTACAGTTAAGGTGGAGATTGTTGGGTTTGATTGTCAAGTTTCTTGAATAAAGAAGGAGGTTAAAAATATTAGTTATTGGAAAAGTCCCACACTGCTTAGTTTGGTGAAGCAAGGGGAAGACCAAGGTTATATATTGAACCTAGGTTTCTTTGTTTTTAGATGCACCAGCCAGTAGCACTTTAAGCTTACATCTAACTTAGTTTAAATATTTGCTTTGTGAGAGTGTGGTTGTACTGGGTCATTGGGGTAAGAGTGAGAGAAGTTTATGCGTTGTAAAAAATTTCACATAGTAATAATTCTTTGAATTGTGTCGATTTTCTGGTTTTTTTCCTAGGTGAGAGAGAGAGAGAGAGAGAGCAGACACAAGCAATTTATACTAGTTCCTCCCTCAACATAGTATTAGTCCAGTCCCCTTACACTTCCAAGGAATTTCACTATAGTTTCACATATTACAATTGCTCAAGGACTCTTCTAAGAGACTTCTAAATGCTCAAGGACACTTGCAAGAGACTTCTAATGCTCAAGGTCACTGCCAAGAGACTTCCACTGCTCAAACACAACTGCAAGAGACTTCTAATGCTCAAGGACAACTCCAAGAGACTTTTACTACTCAAGCACGCATGCAAGAGACTTCCAATGCTTAAGGACAACTCCAAGAGACTTCTATTGCCATCTTTGCACTGTCACACTTTTATCTTCCCCCTCTTGAGTAGGTGTAAGAAGGTTGAAAAACCTTTCCGTCCTTCCCCTCCATCTTTTTGTACCACAGATTTATCATTAGATGTCTAATATTTTGTTGTAATAAACATTATGCTAATGTACTATATTATGAATTATTGATCAAATAGTAAAATAAGTTCAATTCTTGATAATTTGTATCATGTCTTTTAAAATTTATGTTCTTTTTTGTCATTTTTTCATTTATGCTATTTTAACAATTTATGCCACTGTTTTGATTAAACTGGTTGAACACGACTCAATTTATATAATCTAAAATAGACCAAAATGAAGTTCGAGTTATGTAATACGAATATTATTTTTGGAAATTTGAGGGGTCCGTGAGAAGAGAGAAGTGTGGGAAAAGAAACAACCGTAACTTTGGACTACATGTTAACTTTGTAGCCCAATCCATGGGAGAGAAAAACAAGAGGGAAAAAAAAACAAGACTATTACTTTTTCCACTCTAACCATGTAATTTTAAGATTTTATAATATGAATTGAGTTTTTCCTTTGTTATGGGGTGGAACAAAAAAAGGGTTTTTCACCAATTCGGATATTGTAATCCGAAAACCTCAAAATATAAGTCGCGTTCCTTGTTTTTCTTCTTCTTTGGATTATAGAATCCGAGCAACCCCTATACACCCATATTCAGGGGAAAAAGTTCATATTATATAATCCGAACTGTATCAACATAAATTTTGAGTCTGAATGTAGAATGAATAGCAGTTTAAGGACCATATTAATTTTCCTAACTCTCATCCTTATGTTTTAGGTCATTGTTAGCTGTTCTCAATCAAAAATCTGGGTTTGGGCTACTTGATCATATTGTTTCAAAACTCTCTTAAAAGGAAATTCTTACGGGAGTCCGTCCCTCAAAATCCAAAATTCCACCGTTTAGACCCATTTTTCATTTTGATTTTTATTTTTCCTATTCTCAGAAAAATCCAAAAAAAATTGCATTAGTTTTATTAGATTTTTAGAATTTTTTGTTGGTATTTATATATTTTATTTGACATATTTTATCTTTTTTTTTTTATTTTTGTTTTTTGTTGTTTTTAAAATCGAAATTCACAATGCTGAAATGAGAGAGATTCTGATTGATGCTTTGTATAAGCATATTTCAAATTATATAATCCAAAAACATCAAATCTGTGATCGGATTATATAATCCGAAATCCCATGGACATTTTTGTAAAAAAAATACGGCATGTGAGAAGGTGAGAGGGTGGAAAAAGTAATAGTCAAAAAACAAAAGTATTGTCCATTAAAAAACGCAAAAGCCCAAATGCTTGTTGTTTTACATTGGAGATTGCTTTGTGCTAACTTGGTCCGACTAATGCTTTGTCTTGGATGATTGCTCAATAAACCCCCTCAGAATTGTTCATCCTATTAAATCGTAGCTTATGATGGACATTTTCATGCTTGTTTTTGCGGAATTTTGAGCAATTCCAAGTGCCTATTGAGCAATAACCTTTGCCTTAAGGCGATTACACTATGTGAAGCTACCGAAAAATATACATTGCCTTGAATACATACTTTCAGGCATTGCCCGGTTGAATTTAAGTTTCATTTTGACAAAAAATAAAATACAAGTGATATGACAATGCTCTCTACTATTCTCTTTCAATCCAATCAAAAACAAAATATTCTCTTATGAACTCTCACTTGACATAGTATTTAAATTATTGTGGAACTAATCGGTGAGTTTATTAGCATGCTATCAAAACTAGCTGTTTCATTTTAAAATTATTGTTTTGAGTAAACAATGCACCTTTGCCTAACCTATTTTGATTAGTTCATCTATAGGTACACCCACATGTTGTCTAGCTATGATTTCAATAAATTTAATGTTTGTAAAGCTAATTGATTTTTATTTTCATAGTTCACTCCTTTGCTTTGTCATTTGGATTTCATTTCATGCTTGCACTCATGAATCCTAGGTTTCTTTTTTTTCTCTTTTTTTCAGGATAGAATCCTAGGTTTTCCTGTTGTAAATGGAAGAGAATCATATCCCTATTCACTGGATTTCCCAAGAAACACAAGGTTCTTGTTTGCGAATAGAACTTCCACCCCTACAAAGACTATATCCAAGTCAATTGTAAGATCATATCCCTATTCACTGGGTTTTTACTTTTAATAGTTTTAAATTTGAGGGGTATTTATACATAAGTTTTAAATTTAAGGGGTATTTGCATGTAAGTTTTAATTGGCTTAATAGCAGTTTTAGCCCCCTAACTTTCACGGGGGTATTTGTCTAATTTTATAATCACACAAATTTTAGGCAAAAAATTAAGCAAAAAATTAAAAAAAAGTTACCCTTGTGACGTGGCACAACATTCAGTTCACGTGGATGTGTCACATGTACAATTAACTATAACGTCATAAGGTTTAACGACCAAACCAAATGAAAGGGGAAATTGACCAACGTTTAACAATTTTTAAAATGCTTTTGAAGTTTCTTAAAAGTTGAGAGATTTTCTATGAAAGTTACAATTTGAGGGTTTTGCCTCTTCAATAAATTGAAGAGATTTTATCCAAATATAAAAAGCCTATACACCAATCTTTTATGAAATATGTCCAATGACATAGTAATAAGTTTACGAACATTTTATAGAGGAGCCTTATCTCTTGTACCAAAAAGAGTAGTGCTACTTTTCCCACGCGCCCTACAAAAATGCCAAAATTACCTATGGTCCGGATTTTATTTTCCAAACCAAATTGTTAGCGATTTCCGGATTTTGAAATCCGGGCAACGTCGATATGAAATTTTTGTGTCTTTTTTTGATGTCAAGGGTCTCAGTTGACCGTTATATAAACCCCACATAAGCTGCAATGCAATTGCAGGGGTCGTATGAACGGTCAACAATGACCATGACACCAAAAACATTCCTACAAAACTTAGAAAATTTGAAGAAAATTCGAAGAAAATGAAAGAAAAGAGATGAAGTGAAGAATGAAGGAATTTGTTGAACATGCAAGCCTATTTATAGCCTAAAACAAGTCCCAAGTCATTTGGAAGTCAAGGAAAACGTGTTTGTCATTCAAAACCGTCAAAGAAACGCATTAAAACTCCAATAACCGGCCAAACCTTTGGTGAAACGCACCGTCCAAATGAAACTGAGGGATTCTGGATTATATAATATGGAAATGACAAAAACATTCTGGATTATATAATCCGAACAGCACCAGAAAGCCTATTTTGGAGGGTTTTTTTAGAGAGATTTCATTGAAAACATAATCTGGAATGCATATCTTTGGTTATTTTATCGATTAAATGAACATCTTTGACGTAAATTAAAACATAATGAAAGTTTAAATAATATATATTATTCAAAACATAATGCAACAACTAAATTCAACAACACACAACTAGCACACAATTAAAACAACATAAAACACGTGATTGATTAAAACATGACACATTATCACAGATTACCTAAACTAATTTCTTCATCTGGTCCCTCCAGCAGAGGCCTGATCTCTTCGTAGTTCCTGGGCCGGTTCAAACTTTTCAGAATTTGTTCAGCAGATCTAACTAACGAAGCGTCCAACTCGATCGATCCTCTAGTATCGTGTTGACCAAAGACAGAGAACATGGTTCTCACGTCGTCGTCGTTTTTGAGTTTCATCCGGCTGAACCGAAGAGATGAAACTAAGTCGGACAATGGACATTGATATTCAACACCGACCACCCTCATCGTGTCTCTGTGGTTGAGTTGAAAGTTGATTTGATCCAGTTGATCCTTCAGCCTAAAGAGGGTGACATCGTTGCGAATTCTAAACAGATGGGGTTGTTTTCCCCCGGTGTAGTAGGATGCCGCTAACTTGGTGTTCGGATCAAAGCAAGAGAATTCCCTGATTTTGTTTTCTCCAGGTGTTGTTTACTTGTAATGAAAACAGGGACCCCTATATATAGAGTTAGTTGGGCGTTGTGGACCACATAAACTCTTGGTGCAATGTAGATCACACAAAAGAATCCAATGCTGAAGCTTTCCGGATTTCAAAATCCGAACCATCCATCACCCTACAGAAAGACAAGTTTCTCTTTGTTTCACCTAGGATCGTATTTATTCGGATTATATAATCCGAAAACCATGTACATTCCGGATTATATAATCCGGATTGCATCAAAATCATTTGGCCGGTGGTCTGCACCATAGAGAAAACGTTTTTCAAACGTTTTGGATGGTGGTCAAGTCAAAAATCATGTTTTTACACGTTTTTTGACTGAATTAATGCATTTTCACCCTTATTTTTACCCTCCCTCCCCTATAAATATGCTTCATTTTCTCAAAAATTGTCACACCTTCTTTCTCCTCTTCGTTCTACAACGATGTGTTTCGATCGTTGGCCTTCATAGAAAGAGTCCTCTTTGGAAATCCATTAGGGGTTATATGATCAGTAAACGGGGAAGGGGTCAGTCTGGATGTGAGGTTGGTCTGTTTGGGTGTCATATTGACCATCATGGTCTCTTGCTCCCTAGAGGCCCATGTGCCTCCGCCAGCATTGTTTTCTTCTTCCCCTCTTTCCTCTTTCCTCCCCCCTCTTTCCTCTCCACCAGTGGCTAGAGCCACTGGCCCTTAAAAATAGTTTTAGGTTCTTATGTAAAAAACTTCAACATTTGTAATGTATTATTCATATATTAATAAAATGACTTCTTTTTATCTTTTTGTTTTTTTTTTATGTTTATTTACCTTTTATTTCACGAATTTGAAAGCGTAAAGTAAAAAAATTCTGGAAAAAAAACTTTCCGGATTTTAAAATCCAGAAAACACTAAAATCTTGTTCGGAAAACTAAATTCGAACCAGAGGTAATTTAAAAAAAAAATAGGACACGCGAGAATAACATAGAATGGAAAAAGTAACACTCAAAAGAGTATTGATGCACTAATTTGCAAGTGTACCTTCGACGTTGTATTTTATAAAGAGAAATGATATTTGAACAACCACTTTTTGACAACTTTTGAAACAACTTTCTCTCTCATACTCACATGTGTTTTTATTATCTCTCTTTTTCTTTTTCACTATATTGTTTTTGTCCAATAAAAATAAAGAAAAAATGGTTGTCACAAAAGTTATACAAAATTAGTTGTACGAATATCACTTCTCTTTTATAAAACATGTCCAATGGCCTAGCAGTAAGTTTAACGAACGTGTAATGTGGACCCTTAATTATCTCTTGTACCAAAAAAGTAGGCTCCTTATCTTAAAATTCTCTCCTACCAAACATCAAGCACACCCACCGATCAATTTGGTATCGTTTGAAAACTCATTTACTCCACCGTCTTCTGTATTCTATCGTACATAAAACTGTTATTTTTGAACCAACCCATATGATGAAAATTAAATCTGCACTCTTTTTTTGACCTATGGCTGTTCCCTACCGTTAGGTCCTTAACTAAATCCCTCCTTAGCAAGAAAACAGTTGCTATTTTTTTTCTCTTTCTGATAGATACCTTTGTCTTGAACATAGGAGTATTTGTTAACCTTTTATAATTTTCTTCCTAATTAAACTATGTTGGATAGTTGGAGGACACGGAAGAAACGACATGTTCAAATGTTCGAGGATCACTAAAAGACTCTTATCGTCACCTAAAACCTTAAGACATTATGTATATGCAGTGGTGGAGCCAGAAACTTTATAGAGCCTGGGCAAAAAATTTATCGCAAAACGTTACTTCCTTCCTGCGAATAATTTCACATTTCCTACGGATAATTTCAAATTTTCTACGGATAATTTTACATTTCCTGCGGATATATCTTTCTTGCGGATCCTAAAATCATAAGGTATTATCTCACCTGAGAACCTAAATCCTTGGCAAAATCAGCAGGAAATGTGTTTTCTGCGGAATTTACACAAAAATCCGCAGGAAAAGCTTAAAGTTCTAGTAATGGCAGGGATTGCGACAAATAAAGTTGGAGCTGAGCCTGGGCTAGTGCCCAGGTTAGCTGGGGGTGGCTCCACCCCTGGGCATATGTGTTTCCTCTGTAATATATCTAACATTTTATCATTTCATATGCGATGTAGGATATAATCACTCATAAATTTAACCATTCATACTTGAAACTCTAATCTCCCATGCAAGTGTGAGTTCGCACATCCTATAAAAGGATCCACTCTCGCTCCCCCACCAAGTCGAACCAGGACTTTAAAACCACTTGTTGGGGAGTCGGGGTAGGCAGGAGAAACAATGGACTCAAATTCTCCAGAATCACTAAGAGACTCATAAACTACATCTCCATCCAAAATCTTAAGACATTATGTACACGTGTCCACTATCTTATATATCCAACAATCTACTCCTAATTTTAATAAAATAAGTTGATAAGTGTGACCTATTTTGACTAACAATGTTGATATTATTGATTGAACATTTTCAACAAGTTCGAATCTAAAATTCTTTTGTGCTTGTGAGTTTTTAGCAAGACTTTCCACTCTATCTAAGGGAAAACAAATCCACACATATTCCATATTTTTATTGAATTTCAAATAATTTAGGGAATGCCGATAAGAGAAGGCATTTGCAAATTCAAACATGCATTCTAACACATAAAATATCCCCTACTTCTCAATTAAGTGCACTTATAAAGTTTACAAGCATTCCATTTTCATTGTTAGTTATTTATAACTTGTGAATAAGTCAAGTCAACATCAACAGGAGTTTGTTTAGGCAAACAAATTTCATATTGTTTTTCTCTTTTTGCAAAATACAAAAGCAAGCAAAACAGGTATAGTTTTCTTGTCTTGATACTGACTTTGTTCAAAATAAGTTGCATAATTTTGTATATATGTTTCTCTTTTTTTGTTTGAACTGGAATAAACATTATGATAAATTATCTAATATCTTTACCATATTTTTACTTGTAAAGGCCAAGTACGACATCCCCGAAGGTAAATTAAAAGTAAAAATATTTGGAAGTATCATACATAATAGTACTTTGTCTTTTAAATATAGGACCCTCTAAAGATTTTTCTTTATTCCTTGTAATAAGATCCATTTCAAATCTACAAATGCATTAATTTTTTTTTTTATCAATGTACCCTTAATTATATTACATCTTTTTATGGAATATGTAGTAAATACTATGAAAAAAAAAGACTTTTTCTCCAGAAATATAAATTTGTAAAACAATACCAACTTTTAACAAACTTAATATTTCTTCAAACTTAATTATAATGACTTACTCAATGAAGACTATGTTTAGGGACAAATGTAGTATATACTGAATCAATTATATTCTTAAAGAAGGTGCACTCTATTATTAAGATAAACTATGAAATTGTCGATAACATATCCAAACATTATTACCAAGTTCAAATTCAATCAAAGCATAGAACCACCAAATACAAAACCCTATCAAGCAACACACAACATTATATCAAATATACCTAAACATCATAATATTTTTGAAGAATAATCAAGCTAGTAGGATAAATCCCTTCAACAATCTAAACATAGAAATTCTTTTATTGCACAAATTCTTGGTAGTTTAAATTATACTTCCATAAGAAATTCCTTATCTTGCTCCAACCTTCCCATAGCCTCAGGCTCCAATGTTAATTCAACATCAATGCTCCTCCCTCCACTCTTCCCTGGATACAAATAAATCATTCCATCAAATTTGTTATTGGTCCCACTTCTCACAATCTCTGGCTTCCCCCACCCAAAATCAATGTCATAAACCTTAAACCTAGGTGAACTTCCAACTGCAACACAATTCACACCAGCATCTTTGAATTGAAAAATCTTGGGTGCACTCTCCCACTCTTTGTTACGTTCATCAATAGCTTTAGCATCATGGCCTTCAATAACCTTTTGGATCAAAGAAGCACCGAATTGTGGAGGGTGGGCCGCCAAAAGCCCAGCAGCCGTGACAGTGAATATAGCTTGAATTAGGTTTCCAAAGTATGCCTCCGGCATTGGTGGGTTCACTCGTTTTCTGCAATCTGCGAAGACTGTGAACACTGTGTAGTCTTCGGGTTTTAGGTCACGTGCAAGGCTTACGTGGCGCCATATATGAGTGGAGAGAGCTTGAAATGTTGAGAATGGCTTTGAACCATCCGATGGAAGGGTTTGGTTGACAGTTGACTTGATTTTGTCAATGGCTGACTCGGAAAATCTGAAGATTTTTTCCCTAAGTACGGGCCTTGCCTCACCGTTGGCTGATGGTGGCGGGCCTTCGGGTTCTACCTTTGCCTCACCATTGGGTTCATCCTTGACCTCACCGTTGGCTGATGGTGGTGGGCCTTTGGGCTCGGGTAGGGAGAGGTCGAGCTTAACACGTGTGTTACGGGCCTTGGTTCGTTCCAAGAATGGTTGGGCTGTTGTGATGGGTCCACCACTGCATATCTCGGCCCAAGAAGTCATGAAGTGCCACGTGGATGTTCCATCAAGGACAGCATGGTTAAAAGCCAAGCCCATTGCGAGCCCATCTTTGAGCTTTGTTAGCTGGAAAAGTCAAGATTGCAATCAAGTTATAAATCATAAAAATAATGAAAGGAAAGGAAAGAATGTGAATATGACATGTGAAAGTTGGGTCTTATGCACAATGTGAAGACTCTCCCAACAACATTGATTAGCTTATTTTTAAATATTCGGTAAAAACTTTTTTTGAAATTCCTTGATATATCAAACTTTTACTCCAATAGTTACTTGAGCTTTTTCAAGAAAAAACGTACAGGCTCTTCGTTGTCCTATTTAATGACATTATAGGTCAAAAAATAACAAAAAGAGGACATAGGAAAACAAAGTGAATCTCTTTATTTTTGGAAGTTATACATGGGAAGAGGAGTGTAGTCTGTTCTTCCAAAATTCTCTTATAAATTATAACTTTTTTTTTAATCAAGTATCATCCACGTGTAAATGTAAAAGGAATTTCCCGAGTCGGATATGAATACAATTAGTTTAATTTTTATAATTTTTATTTTTTGAGCCACCGAAAACAAATGAACACAATTATTTTAATCATTTCTTAGGTCAGAATGAGTTTAATCATAATCAACAGTCATAGCCAAAACCATGCATTTCTCTAGTACCAAGAGAGTTTAATTTTTCAATTAAGCATCATCATAATTTAACGAACTTAATAATTTATAGATCATATGACATTATTTACTCTTAATAAACAAAGTTTTACTGTTCGTTGAAGAAAATTAAATCCTCTATAAGGTAGATTGGCATTTATCGTTGACAAAAAATTGAGCAACGCACACTTGGGACGTATTGATGTGTTTTTTTATCTTATCTTTTTTATTGGTTGAGATTTATGACTCATTTATGAACTGCAACCAATTTTTCTGTGGAATTTAAAATACTTTTGGGTACAAGATTTACAACTGGTTAAACAACCATTAATGTAAGTTATTTAATGTGTGGTTCATTTTTTTTTTGACTCTGTGTGGTTGGCTGATCTTTCCTTGAGTGGATTGATCTAAAATTCTTGTTTTATGTGAACTGGGTATTCTCTGCGCATAAACGTGAAAACTAATTCCTTGAGTCTTTTGGAATCTAAATTGGTATCAAATTCTCTTTAAAATTTTTAACACCGCTGCATGTTCAAGACTGTATTCAAAACTACCACTACTAGAAAAAGAAAAATTTGAGAGGGAAATTAGTGAGGGAAAAATTGAAATTCCTCACAAATTTCTTGGTCGCAAAATTTAATGACAGAATTTGAGAGGGATTTCACGTTTTCCCTCACTAAATTTCCCTCACTAAATAATGTTTTTTTAGTAGTGTACGATCATATGGTTAAGATATAAGAGATTTGTGCTATCTCTTCTAAACGTTTTGAGTATAAATAATACACCGTCTAAAATGAAATATAAGCAAAAATGATAGTTGAAAAATCAATGTATTTGGTTAAAAATTCAATCCACATACATCAACTTTTCAACTATTATATTTATTTATATTTCATTAGGGAGGGAGTACGTAGGATCTCATAATTCCTCAGATCAAGTTCTATGTTTGTGTTTCTCAACTCAAGTACAAAAACTAGATAACTTAAGGTAAATATAATGTAAAAAAAAGTAATTTGGCAAATACTACCGTTAATTTGTTCTTCATCTATTATTTTTTTTTTTTCTGTAACAAGTTCTTCATCTCATCTGTCCTATTCAGTGATATCCTATTATTCGCAAATAAGAAAAATAAAAAATAAAAACATGACAAAGGAAAATATAGAAAATCTCTATATTTGTGGAAGTTATATATGGGATTAGCCAATCCATAAAACTCCGTTAAATTAGATATGATACAAATTAGATAAATGTATCCCTTATTTTTTGGTTTTTACTCTTACTATGATTTTTCCTAACATTTAGATAGTATTTGGCATTTGGAGAGAACTCCAGGACTTTTATGACTTTGACTCTTTAACCAAACTATGAGGCTATTAATTCTTTTGGTATGGACCAAACTATGATCTCTCAACCCACATAATAACTATAAATGTAAATTTTTATCTTAGCATTAATCATCTTTGCACATTTGCATTAACTAGTTGAATGCTGACCCTTTAGGCTATGATATCAAATATTTATAAGAGTGACATTATTTAGCAAGAGACTAACTATGAGAAAAAAAAAACTATAAAAAAATGCAAACTAAGAAAAAAAAATTAATAAAAGAAAAATATTAAATCAAAACCTACTTGTAGGAATCACCTAGTTGTATATTTCAATTTAGAAATGGCTAAAGAAGAACATAAGTTAATTCAACAATAAATTAAAAAATTTAACAAATTACTTAAATTACCTGAACAGCCAACAAGGGTCTATGCATGCCTTCCAAATTCAAGACTCCACTATATGGAATCAATTCCTTCAAAATGGCACTACTTTCAGCAACAGTTAGATCTTCAACACCAATCTCATCAGCAACAGCTTCAACAACTTCAACACCAAGCAAGTCATCATCATATTGAACAAAAAACACACCCTCTTCATCTTTACCTAATTTACCAGCTAGTTGATGAAACTCCTTCAAAACTACACTAAGCCCATTTTTGAGTTTCTCAACATTTTCTTCAAAGTTGCCTCCCTTGTAAAAAATTAATTTTTGGTTGTAGTAAAAAGCTAAGTAAGGTAGGTCAAATGTGACCAATTGATACTCCTTTTTCCCAATTTTTTCCTCAGGTTTCACATAGCTTTTGCTAGTGATTTTCACATTTAGAGATTCTTCTTTCTTGACTATTTCACTTGACATTTTGTTAAATGAAATTTTTAGAGGTTTTTCTTGGAATTTGTTTGATTTGTGTGTGAGATGTGATTTTTGAGGATTCTTATAGAAAAGTGTTGTTGGCATGCATTTATGGAATTCATGGAAGCGGTTGTGACCAATTAATAGCCCTTACTATGTTAGTTTGGTTGGAGGTAATTATAGTTGCGGCAATTGTTTGGTCAAAATAACAAAGACTTTAGCATAGTGAGAAAGTATGCTAAGTCCATAAGTTAGGGAGAATTTGTACAAAATTGTTCTTTAGTGGAAATTCCGTGATCAGTTTATATCCTCTCGTCTTGAAACTTAATATTTCGTTAAGTTTGAAACTTTAGCATTACAATCCGATGGTATACTTGACCCAAAAAAAGAAAAAAATCCGATGGTATACTCTCTCTCTCACACACAATTGTAGTCTAAGATTATATACATTTCTTTAGATAGTACTTTAGTGTACTAATTTCTATGATAAAATCATGTATTTATATACTATAGTATCCTTATTATATACTTCCTCCATCTTAAGATAAGATTTGATCATATCACACGTATTAAGAAAACTCTATGAGTAAAAGAGAGAAAAATGATTTTTTTCTTTAAAGAAAGAGAGAAAAATAATTTTAAATACCCTTATCAAGTATTGGTGAATTCACCATTATTATAAATGTAAAATAGAAGATATAGAATTTAAAATGATGAAATTAATATTAGTTAAAGTGTATAATTGAAAGAAGGTAATTAAGATTGTATTGAAAAATGAAATGTGTCGTTAATTTTGCGACAATTGTTTTTTATGAATGAGCCACTTATTGTAGGACAAAGAGAGTAGTATGTAACAAAGTAATTAAGTGAGTTGAGATAAAAAAAAATTGTTTTTGTTTTTGTTGCCAACAACTGTAATTAGGTTAATTACTGCTAATAGGTGCCTCAATGTATCCTCGCAGCTGCCATAAATCTACTCTATGAATTAACGATTGGATATAATCTTTTTTAATAGACTTGGATTGTCTTTTAAATAGATGACTACAGAAATCAAACCTAGATTCTTTTCCTAGAGAAGAGACATATTACCAACTTTTATGAAAGAACCACTAGAGAAATGTGTCAAGCACGGGACGTTAAACAAGTGTTGAATGAGAGGCGATCCATCTTTTTATCTTTCGTTAATTTAAATTTCAGTAGTTTCTTTTACATAGTCACTCCGTCTCAATTTCTTTCTTTTACTGTTACTAACTGTAACACCCTATTTCCCGATGATAATTATTAAATAATAAGAATAAATTTAATAGTTAGGATGTTACAAAACCATGATATCACATAATAGCATAAGCTTTCCTTTTAAATAATAATTTCAACAGCAGAAAACAATTTTTTGATCTCATTAGTAAAAAATTTTCTTGTCATTCAACATCGAAATAGAAATAACTATTGTTCTCAAGATTTAAACTCAAAGGTAAATAAATTCATCGTCAACCCCAACCCTGGTGTTACATATCAGTCTCATATTCGACTACATGTCTAATCATCACTAAAATAAAATTGACGGAAGATAAGTCTCTTCGCAACCTTCTAGGCGTCCCGCAACTAGATCTCCTCGTCCTAAGTATCTGTACCCCAAGGGTACAAACACCATAAATACCACAACAAGAAAGGGGTGAGAAATCTAGCCATAACATATTATAAGGAAACATTCACAATATTGAAATATTATAAGAACAATATTCCACCATTACAAGATCATCAACATCTATTGTTCTTTCTCAACATGTCGTATATAACACCATCACATTACACTTCACATTTAAAAATATCAACGTCATTTATGTTGGTTTATATGACCAGTTAGT
>Ga0315913_1005386_pt1 | contig 15521 bp, 7 predicted proteins | sample MpolsnodulesMG_FD_207736 | JGI IMG/M metagenome (GOLD analysis project Ga0315913, IMG submission 207736) | Medicago polymorpha root nodule microbial communities from Los Angeles, California, United States - small nodules | ecosystem: Host-associated > Plants > Roots > Nodule | place: USA... | reverse complement strand
GTTGAAACATTGGTGTGAAGATGAAAAAAAATTGGAAGGTTGGAAGATTAAACGCCAAGTAATTAAACTTTGATATAGTGTTGTTTGAATTGAAAAAATAGAGTGTGGGGTCCTACATAAAATAGAAAACACACATTAGTAGTGTTTAAATAGTGAGATTTAATTTTAAATACCTGATAATAATGAAAATATTAATTATTATTATTATTATTTATTTTTGGATATCACTTTCCATAATTTTAGATTATGTTTGTTGTGATAAGATTGAGAATCCAACTGAATTTTCTATCTCTCCTTCATTAATTTGTTTCAACTACTTTTGTGGATTTGTTTATTTTGATCCTATCCACAAGTGTTGTTGAACTGATTAATGGATAAACTCCATTTTAATCTTCTTTTTTTTTTGGCTTTCGCACCGGTTTCCGATCCACCAAAGTTGGGCGACTAATCCGGCTCGTGCGTAGAGGCATGCACACTGGCCAAGCGTTGTTCCGCCCTGGGAATCGAACCCGGTATTCCATTAGAGTAACTGTTGTCGCATTTTTTTGCTAAAACAGTTACAGAATCTCTATATAAATAGAGGACTCCACTCAGTTCAAAAGACACACCAAAGAGTTTCATTGAGTTGTCGGAAACTCTTTCTCTCTTCTCCCTTTCTTGACTTGTGTTGACGAGTATTTGTTCTCTTCATCTCCTTTTTTCTGTCCCTTCGAAATTAAGAGTGTTCTTAAGACCATAGTCCCTTTTCGGTTTAATGTCCCTTCGAAATTAAGAATGGTCTTGAGAACATAGTCCCTTTGTTAATATAAGTTCCTTCGGAATAAAGAGTACTATTAAGATTATAGTCCCTTTTTGAAATAATAATGTCCCGTCGAAATTAAGAATGATCTTAACGGTGTATAAATATTCTTTCAATATTTTTTAATTGAGGAGAAATTAAAAAGTGGAAATGGTGGAATCACCATAGTTGAGTAGTCGTAGTGGCATATTGGTATTTTTGGAGAAATTAAAGTTAGAATGGTAGTAACACCATATTTGAGTGGTCTCAACACCATATTAGAGTGGTAACAATACCATATTAAAGTGGTTTCAGTATTAAAGAGTGGTCTTAGTACCATATTTGAATGTGTAAATCTCGAACGGTTTTTCTACAGTGCAGTAGTTAACCGCACAGTTGTAGCTGAGCTTGTTTTATCCTGGAGGCGGCGTGATTGATAGTCTGTCTTCCACAATTCTGGGCAGTGCCACGAAACGTCTTACAGAGAGTGACCTGTCGCGACTCAACCTAGCAACAACTTCGGTAGATAATAGAATTTGGAAATCCAAATACAACAGTTTGGAAAACTAAAAACAACAAAAAATTATAAATCTTTGTCAATAAATTTTTTATAATGTTTTAAACATGCCTGAAAAATTATTTTAAAATTTTAAGATAGTTAAACAATTTTGAAAAACAGCAGGGAGTAAAATTGCATGCCTAGAAATTTTTTAGGAACAAAAACATGGTGCTTTTTTTATGTGAACGAAAAATGAAATTTAATAATATTTTAGGGACATAAACTTATTTAACATAATTTAAAATAATATGAGTTGTTTTGCTTCTTATCGTGAAGCTGCTTGAAATAGTGTGGAAGAAAATTTGTCATGATTATCGTGAATCAAATTATTGTAATGACGCCTTAGCAAATTTAGGGTATGATCTATGTGATGCTAGGAACATTCTAGATACTTTTCCAACTCTTGCTCGTCATTTTCTTTATGCTGGAGTTGCTACTTCGCGTCTAATTTTTTATAATTTTTTTTTCGAGCTTAGGCTTCTCTTTTATTTCAAAAAGTAATCAAAGTTATAAACCTATAATCGTATTGGTCTTCCTGATTAAATTCTTTGCCATCTACTGTATTCTTTGAATTCAACTTGAAATTCACCTTAGTTGGTTCGAACTTCGAACCTATTTGATAAGAGGCTTAGAGTTTCCACCTCAAGCAATTTTTTTTTGACACATTGACGGTGTACAAGGGTATGTTCCATTTAGTTTCACCTTCAACTATGAATTCTCTTGAGATGGATCTGTATCGCTTGAAGCCGAAAGTGGTGGCGGTGTTATCCGTTGTTTCTTCGGTGGGCTGTTTGAGTTGTTCTCCCATGGTTTTGTTCTATTTCAAACCCACTATTTCTAAACAAATGGGTCGTGGTACTTGCTTGAAATCTCGGAAAGGGTTAGTTATGTTTCAAAGTCTCCTTTTGGTTTGTCTTGGATGATGCCCCTCACCGTGTGCTGGTATTGGTTTCTAGTCTTTGATATCCGATTCTTCCTCAGATCTGTTGAGATCAGCAGTTTTCAAGACGGTTGTCGTCTCCGTGTCGGGTTTCGTGACTAGTTAGGCTCGAAAGGGTTGTAAGCGCTTTATGAATATCACAAGGGGCCGTTGGTATGTGAATGTGTCCGTGTTGGCAGCCGGTTCATTGCCAATGTGAAAAGATGCATTTGATTATTTAGGCATCTCTGGTATTTAGAATGCTTTCAACTTTTTATACACAACTTTTCTTTTGCAATTTCGTTTTAGACTCTGCGCAGGGTTCGCTGAATTGTGCATGTATATCTATTTCCTAAGCACTAGGCTCTTTACTAGATCTCAATCCAGTTTGGTTTTTACACTTTTGTTTTCATGTTGTAATACCCATTTATGGCTATTATGTGGTTGCTCAGTTTGGTCTATGTCCTCTAGCTTGTTTGTACTTCCTTTTTAATTATTAAATTTTGCTTTGCTTAAAAAAATAAATTTATCTACATTTAATTTTGAAGATTGTCATCTCTTATCAAAGAAATTGTTACTAGAGTTAATCGAGAGTTCATCAAATTTTTGTGCAAGATGTTGAAAAAATTCATTACACATTTTAACCAATCAAAGAGAATATATTGAAAAATGTGTGTTAGAATGTGTGTTGCTAGCATTTTTCTATTAATTATTAATTATATTTATACATATGATTTCTTAACTTGTAATCTAACAGCATAAGTTAAACATTTCCTTAGTTTAAATTGATTTATCATGCTGCTCCTCTTGTGCTAGTATTATATTGAGTTCTTATTCTTGTCTGGTTCGTCGTTTCAATTTCTTATTACATTTTCTGAAATTTTTTGACAATTTCTTATTTTACGTTATACTGTACAAATCCTAATTTTGTGTTTACTTCCTATTTTTTAATTTTTTTTGGTTTTCAACTTTTTGCTATGTAATCTATCCTCAGTGAAAATAGATTTTCCTACTTTTGTATTTATATTATTATTTGTTTTATATGCTTTAAATTACATCCTAGGGTTGTAGCTCAACTTATATGTGCCATAGTTTAAAACGAGTGTTGTAAGATTTAGAGGTAAAAAGATAATTAATTTCAAAATCTTTTTTATCTCCTTGTGAACCAAAATAGTATTTTTTGAAGAGGGAACCAAAATAGTATTTAATTAAAATCTATTACTTCCCATCCTCTTTTTTTAACCAAACATATAAAATACCTCCCCTTCCCAACATTCTCATCTCTACCTTAAAAATGCATTTCCTCCTTTCCATTGAACCAAACATACTCTAGTGATACTCAATTTTGCAGACATAGAAACCAGGGCCTACCAATAAAAAATGTCTCTTGAAGCACTACCTTCCTTTGTATTTTATTATAACACACTTTAGAAATAATATTTGTGTTTTATTATACTCCATCCGTCTTAAAATGAGTGTTTTTTTTAACAATTTTAAATTGAGTGTTGATTAAGGTTTTTACAACTTATTAAGAAATGTAATGATGATGTTAAAATACATGATAATTTTAATAAACTGACATTATTTACTATTGATGTAATATTTTGGAAGTAATTTATTCTCAATTAATTAGATGGTACAATTCTAAGTAAATAATAATCATACATTGAAAAATGTAACTAACTTTCATTTTGAAACAAATTTTTATTTTTAAAACGACACTTATTTTAAAATGGATGGAGTATGCCACTTTACAATACGAGTACATCATTAACGTTTCTTTTTCCTATTATAACTTTACTATTTATTACTCTTTTTTCTTTCATTTCTTTTTCAATAAAAAATTAACTATATTTATTAATATATGTAAAACTGACAAAAAAGCCATCCAGTTTTTCTAATATCATTTATAATTTCTCTTTCAATACGAAATTAATTATATTTATTAATATATGTAAAAATGATAAAAATGTTGGTAGTGTAATTAATGTGTTTAGTTTGTGTATAAATTTTACTAAATTGTGATTTGTTTGTTCGTGTATTTAATTTTACTTTTCATATTTCAATGCAAGTTATTAGTATGTTTAATAAAAAAAAAATACACATAATAATATATAGTATAAGGAAAATGTTAAAGAGTATCTTTAAGATATTGATTAAGGGGATAAAAATAGTAGTATTTTTCAAGTGATGAAAAATGATGAATGTAACTTTTAAAAAGTTAAAACATTGTTGAATTCAATAATCAATACAAACATACTACTTTTAGTTTCTTTAACAAATGTTCTTAGGACACTTGTTAACATAACCCTTTATATAAAAAGATATATTTAAAGACAATTTTTTTTAAGGATAGTGCTAACGAGTTAAAATCCTCTCCATTTATTTATTTATCTATTTCTTACATTTAGAGAGATAAAGACATATAAAATCTTTAAAAAAATAAAATATAATTAATTTAATGATGGTGGGACCGACTTAGTGGTAGGACCCACAATCTATTTTTTGTGTTTATCTCTCTCCAAATTGCAAACTCCATTTATTTTGTTAAATAGAGATGATCTTAACACAGTGTTAACTTGTGCCCTTATGACACATGTTAAACAACCCAAAGAGAGCAACTTTGCCTTGGAAAACATGATATGTCAACATTTAAGATGATGAATGCATGACTTTTGATATGTTTATTTCTATAATGAGTTTCTTAACAGGTGTCCTTAAGGACACAAGTTAACATTTGTCAAAGAAGAAATATTCTCTAAAGTTTTATGCATTCATTTCATTAAAAAGTTAAAGATTAAATATATTGCACACATTTCAATAAACTATTTTTATATTTAATTCATTATCTTGTGTTTTAAAAACATAAATTAAATTTTTTTAAGAAGATTTATAATTAGTCACGGATGAAGTAATAAGGTTAGAGTAAAAAGTGTTGACCATTATTGTGTTCACCGTTATTGTTATTTATTGCTGCCTGAGAAGTGAGAGCATCCACATGGTCATCATTTATGTCATCAATGTCCTTGTTAATTGCAATTATCCTGACCTGTGCCAGTTAAGTCAACCTTTAAAAAAGTCAGGATAGTGTTAACTTGTGCCCTTAGAACACATGTTAAGAAATCTAAAAAAGGAAATATTATCTTAAACTTGTGCATTCAATTCATTAAAACATTAAAAATTAAATTTATTGCACGAATTCCAATATATTATTTCTACATTTGACTTCTAAACTTGTGTCTTAAGGACACAAGTTAACATTTCCCAAATAGTTAACATTGTTGCAATTTAAAATTGGGCCTTGTTTGGACAAAAAAATTAAAATTAGGTCTTGTTGATTTTGAGACACTAGTTAATGAATTTAGGCTTAAATTACGTATTTGGTCCCTTAACTAATTTCTAGGTTTCGTTTTGGTCCCCTAATTAATAAAAGTTACGTTTTGGTCCCTTAAATATGCTTTCGTCAGCCACTTTGGTCCCTCTTCGTTAATTTTAACCCAAAATTTCTAAAGCGGAGCAACATTGTAGGTGGTCCACCGTAAACCTTATTAATTTATTTAATTATATCCCTTTAATCATTTTGAAACAAAATAGACCATCGGATCATACTAAACCATTAAATCTAATAATGAACTATCAATACATGAATTTTCTTTCACTTTCTTCATCTTCTTCCTTCTATTTATTCTTCATTTTCATCACCTTCATAATCCTTCAAACCCATAAAAATAAAAATAAAAAATCAAATTTATTTTTTCCTGATTGAAAATCAAATTTATTTTTTAATATTCATCTCTTCTTCCCCAAAACTCATAAATCTTCAAATTACTAAATTTTAACTTACAAATTTATAAACTCAAAAACAATAACTCATAATCTCATCATAGATTCCCTAAAAAAAAAAAAAAAATCTCATCATAGACCACCATTAAAAGAGAAAAAATCTTCAAATTCAGAAATCAAACAACCAACAAAAATATCTACAGAGTAGTTCTTTAGACTAAAATTGTGAGGGAGCACATTGAAATTGAGCCTCACAGAACCCAATCAAAGCACATGAACAAACAACAATGTTAGAACCCCCTTAATCCAGTACCAAAATCTGCATCGGCGACATCTACGACTACCTAACCAAACTTCAAAACCTCTAATCAAATATCTCTCACACAATCGCCCAATCAAACTTCTCAACTGCCAAAAATCGTGATTGTGGTTTCGCTGGTTTCCTCTGCCTCCTTCCGCCGTCGCACAATGGGTCAGAGTTTTGTGACGGGTGTAAGTAATTTGACCGCAACAAGAAGAGAGATTCGTGGATTACGGGTGAAGGGTTTGCATTTGCAAGGGTCGTGGAGTTTGGTTAAGGATTTTTCTGCGTTGTTGTTGTTGGGAGGAGAAGAGATGAATTTTGCAAAATAAATTTGAGTATAGATAGGATATGAATTTGTAAGTTAAATATTTAGTAATTTGAAGATTTATGAGTTTTGGGGAAGAAGAGATGAATATTAAAAAATAAATTTGATTTTTTATTTTATTTTTATTTTTCTGGGTTTGAAGGAATATGAAAATGGATGAATGTGACGAAGATGAAGAAAAAATAGTAGGAAGAAGATGAAGAAAGTGAAAGAAAATTCATGTGTTGAAAGTTCATTATTAGAGTAATGGTCTAGCATGATCCAATGGTCTATTTTGTTTTAAAATGATCAAAGAGATAAAATTAAATAAATTAATAAGGTTTACGGTGGACTACCTACAATGTTACTTCACCTTATACATTTTGGGTTAAAATTAATGGCGAGGGACAAAAGTGGCTGACAGAAGCATATTTAACGGACCAAAACGTAACTTTTATTAATTAGGGGACCAAAACGAAACCTAGAAATTAATTAAGGGACCAAATATGTAATTAAGCCAAGAATTTAAAAGTAGAATTTTTTTTGAAAATATAAACTGTTACTTTTAGCCAAGTAATTATTACACCGCTTTATAATAAAATCTTACTTCCTTAGATTATTTGACTAATGCTTCATGAGCATTGTTTAACATTTCCTTTAAAATTAGGTGATGCTAATGTATGTTCTAAAGACAGATGTTAAAAATTTCATAAATAATTTTTATCTTTGGTATATTAACATAGTTCTAAAGCACATTTTTAATTATAAGTTCCATTGAATGTTATTGTTTTTTCTTTTTGAAAGAACAAACTATTGATTTGATCGCCATTAAGTGTTGGTTGCCTTATTCTTGTAATTATTATTGGCCCACATCATTATTTTGTCCTCAACTAATTATCTTTTTGTCTTCTTAATGAGTTCTTTTATGACACTCTTTAAGGATATCAAATTTAGAAAGGCTTAAATGTGTGTTTAGTTTCTGCACTTTCACTCAATTTTGACATTGGTCCCTGCGCTTTTTTTTGTTTGGTATTGGTCCCTGCAGTTTGTAAAACTTTTGGTTTTAGTCCTTCTGTTAACCCTCAGTTAGAAGAAAAAAAACCAAAACTAACGGTGTGCCACGTGACCCAATCATAACACGCCACATGACACACTAAAAGACAAAAAAAATCAACTTTTTAATTATTATTTTTTTAATTAGAAAATTTCATTAGTCCCTGCACTTTCAGAATTTTTTTATATTATTCCTGACACTTTCGTATTGGTCCCTGAACTTTTTTTTTTTAAAAAAAACTTTCAATGAAATTATTATGTTTTAATTATTGTTTTTTTTCATTATTTTTAATTATTTGAAAGGTTTATCTCCATTTTGCATTTTTTGTTGAAAATAATGAACAAAACAATAATTAAAACAATAATTATTGAAGGCTAAAAATAGGCTTTCTGAGTTAGATGATCAAGTGGATGAAGGTGGGTTATCGATGGAAGAGCTTGAGGAGATGAGGAATACAACGCACGACATCCATTCTTTGTCGCGTGTTAGTGCTAGTATCACATGGCAGCAGTCCCGTACTCATTGGTTGAAGGATGAGGATGCAAACTCTAAGTATTTCCATTCGATTCTTTCTAGTCGTCGACGAAGAAATTCCATTGTTTCGTTGTTGGTGAATGGCACTCTTGTCGAAGGCGTTCAGCCCATCCGGAACGCGATATTTTCCCATTTTAGAGATCATTTTGCGGTTCAAAACACATCAAGACTAGGGGCCGAAAATTTAAATTTTAAGCAATTGTCTTACGCGAAAGGAATGAGTTTAATATTACCATTTTCAAAAGCTGAAGTAAAAGTTGCGGTGTGGGATTGTGAAAGTTTTAAAAGTCCCAGACCTGATGGGGTGAATTTTGGATTCATCAAGGATTTTCTGGAGGATATCAAAGGTGACGTTATGCAATTTATATCTGAATTCCATAGGAAAGGCAAACTATCAAGAGGTATAAACACTACTTTTATAGCTCTTATTCCTAAAGTCGACAGCCCACAGAGATTAAATGATTTTCGTCCCATAGCATTGATTGGGTGTTTGTATAAAATATTGTCAAAAGTGTTGGCTAATAGGTTGAGGTTGATTATTGGTCGGGTTGTATCAGAAACCCAGACAGCTTTTGTGAAAGAAAGGCAGATTCTAGATGGCATTCTAATCGCAAATGAGGTGGTTGATGAGGCTAAAAAATCTAATAAAGAGTTGATGCTTTTTAAAGTTGATTTTGAAAAAGCATATGATTCGGTGGAATGGGGGTACTTGGATACGGTTATGAATAAAATGGTGTTTCCGCTGTTGTGGAGGAAATGGATAAAAGAGTGCGTGAGCACATCAACGACCTCAATTTTAGTAAATGGAAGTCCAACAGACGAGTTTCCCTTGCAACGAGGCTTGCGTCAAGGGGATCCTCTTTCTCCTTTTCTATTTTTATTGGCTTCTGAGGGATTGAATGTCTTGATGAATTCCATGGTAGAAAATAATTTGTATACAGGCTACGAGGTTGGTACGTACAATTCGGTGGTGGTGTCTCATTTGCAATTCGCGGATGATACGCTCTTGTTAGGTGCAAAAAGTTGGGCCAATGAGCTTTAAGGGCGGTCTTGACATTGTTTGCGGATATGTCAAGTCTAAAAGTGAATTTTAATAAGAGTTTATTGGTTGTCATTAACATTGGGGAGTCTTGGTTGGTTGAGGCGGCATCTATATTAAATTGTAAAGTGGGTAAAATTCCGTTCTTGTATCTTGGTTTATCAATCGGAGGTGATCCTCGTAAGTTAGCGTTTTGGGAACCTGTGATTGATACCATTAAAACTAGACTGGCGGGGTGGCAAAGTCGCTTCTTATCCTTCGGGGGTCGTTTAATTCTTCTCAAATCTGTCTTGACCTCGCTTCCTGTCTATGCTCTATCCTTCTTGAAAGCTCCGTCATGTATAATTTCTCTCATTTAATCTATTTTTAATTTTTTTTTTTTGGGAGGGTGTGAGATTAACAGGAAAATTTCCTGGATTGCTTGGAACTCTATTTGTTTACAAAAGGAAGATGGAGGTTTGAGGGTGAGGCGGTTGAAGGAATTTAACATAGCCTTGTTAGGCAAATGGTGTTGGAGGATGTTGGTGGATAGAGGCAGGTTTTGATATAGGGTTTTGGTGGCGAGATATGGTGAGGAGGCAGGGAGGTCGGAGGTTGGAGGCCGGAGTGTTTCATCTTGGTGGAGGGAGATAGCGAAGATTAGGGATGGAGTAGGTGAGATTGATGGGGGCTGGTTTCCAAAGAGGGTATCAAAAGTTATAGGAGACGGAACTAACACCTTCTTTTGGTTGGATAGATGGGTAGGAGATGTTCCTTTATGTAGGAGGTTTACCCGCCTATTTGATCTTACAACAAATAAGTATAGTACAGTGGAGGATATGTGTGCGATTGGTGGGGAGGATGGCGGTGAGGTGTGGAGTTGAAGGAGACGTTTGTGTGCTGGGAGGAGGAGATGGTAGAGGAGTGTATGATTTTACTGGCTAATGTTGTTATGCAGTCTAATGTTTCTGACAGGTGGCAATGGGATCCGGACATCCATGATGGATACTCAGTCAGAGGCGCTTACTATGCTCTGACATCTATGATTTCTCCCACTCGCGATGTAACAACGAATGTAGTCTGGCATAAGCAGGTTCCTTTGAAAGTTTCCATTGTAGCGTGGCGTTTGCTGAAAGACAGGTTACCAACTAAACTCAATCTCCAAAGGTGAGGCATATCTGAGGTCACAGACACTATGTGCGTTTCGGGGTGCGGTAATGTTGAGTCCGCATCCCATCTGTTCCTTCATTGTCATATTTTTGGTTCGCTTTGGCAACATATCAGGTCGTGGATTGGCGTGTTTGGTGTAGATGCTGGAAATATTTGTGAGCATTTTCACCAATTTATTCATTATTCAGGTCATTCAAAGACTCGTCGTTCATTCTTACAATTATTATGGCTTCTTTGCGTCTGACTGGTGTGGAATGAACGAAATAACAGACTGTTCAATAACACTGCAATACCTAATGAGCAGCTCTTAGACAAAGTTAAATTTCATTCGTTGTGGTGGCTTAAAACCAATAAAACCACTTTTGTGTACGGTTCTCAGAGTTGGTGGTCGAACCCTTTTTATTGTCTGGGTATCGACTGATTTTATTTTGTAATTATACTTTGTGACTGTTTGTTTGCTAGGTTGGACACTCTAGTACACCTTGTATTGAGGGGTTTCCATCCCCGTTGTTAATATATCCTATTTTGATTTCTTAAAAAAAACAATAATTAACAAAACAATAATAATTAAAAATAATTACCACGAACAAAACAATAATAATTAAAAAAAATTGTCGAATACGAAATTGCACGAGTGATGAAAATCAAATGACTCAAATTCTATGTTGTGCTTTGAATCCTATACAGTAAAACGTTATAGTATTGTCCAATCTACATCGAACTCTTAAGTTTGTGCTTTGTTCCTCAATTAAATAAGAGTCTTGGTAACGAGTATCCCGGTGCACTCTTTAAGCTTCTAAAATAAGCAATTATTTTTTAAAAAAGTTAAATATTTTAATTTCTAATGTATTAATTACACACTTTTTCATAAATATTTACTACTTTCTTAAAGAGTATTCCGGAAGTACTCGTTAATATTTCTCATGAAACAATACTGCTAGCAAACACAAGTGGACTAATGTTTTTATCACATAGACTTGTAAGCAGATTATAAAACGAATAATTAATAATAAACCCTGAATTTAGCTCCTCAAATATCACTCTCTATTTAGCAGGTTCGAGTAAGAAATAATTATCAACAAACCCTGAATTTAGTTCCTCAAATATCATTGTCTATCCTACTAAGTAATGAAAATGGTAAGTAGTCTCAAGTATAAAAAATCCAGTTTCGTTAAATGCTACTAAGAGGTTATGGATTGATATCATATAATTTAAAAAATAATGAATAAAATAAAAAGTTGATTTTTTTTTGGTCTTTTAGTGTGCCACATGGTGTGTCATGATTGGCCCACGTGGCACACCGTTAGTTTTGATTTTTTTCTTCTAACTGAGAGTCGACAGAAGGACTAAAACCAAAAGTTTTACAAACTACAGGGACCAATGCCAAACAAAAAAAAGCGCAGAGATCAATGCCAAAATTGTGTGAAAGTGCAGGACTAAACATACATTTAAACCATTTAGAAATGATTCATTTAAAAACTCAAAATATTACGAATTTCAATATTCTAAATACATAGATTTTTGTAAAACCTTACTATTAAAGGTTCTTAAAAGTGTCCAGGATCACTCGTTAACATTTCCTTTATTATTTTTAGGAAAATGTGTGATTAAGACATTTCATTCGTACAGTTTGTTCGATAATAACAATAAATTAACTCAGGATTATGTTAATTAGTGATCCAAAACACCAATTAAGGAAACAAAAAAAAAGAAATTTTTTTTTATTGACATTTACATTTTTTTTACATTTTTAATTATTTGAATGAGTAATGGTGGCTACACTCTCTTTTGAATACTCTCTCCAATTCTCACTCTCTTATTAGTTTAAATCATTATGAGTTACACTTTGAAAATTGAACCCTACAAAGTGGTGGGGCGTATATTGATTTTATCCAATAAATGAGTGAGTACTTTAGAGAGTGTTGAAAAACGAGTCTTGCTAGCATTCCTTTTGTTTGAATACATGCATTCAAATATAGTTATTTCCTAAACTAGTTCCACAGGGGAACTAGTTAGCATTTTCCATTAACTCATACTTCATCCGTCCTTATATATAAGCTCTATTATCTTTTTCACATTTTAATTTTTTTAGGGGTTAAAAAAAGTTATTAGTGCTTAATGTCTTTATCTAATGTGAATATTACTCAATGTCTTTATCTAATGTGAATATTACTCCCCCTGTCCCTTTTTATAGAAGTAGTTTATAAAAATCACGGGTATTAAAAAAGTTGTTGGAGTAATAAAAGTGTCTCAAATATGCGCGATTATTATTAAATTACCCTTAATTAAATTTATATTTAAAATTAATTTTTCATATACCAAGACAAATTGGTAGTATTAATAAGGGGCATATTTGGAAAAAGAGTAATCAATGTATCTATGAATTTGTATATGATCTTATATTTAGGGACAATTTTTTTTTTGTAAACTACTCCTATAAGAAGGGATATAGGGAGTACTAAATTGTCATTTGTTTGAATGTATATTAAATTTGATTTTTCATATTTCAAGACAAATTAGTAGTATTAATTAGATGCATGTTTAGAAAAAATAATAAATGTATCTAGTAATTTGTATAAATGTTAATATATAAGGACAAATTTCTTTCACAATATATGCTTATAATTAGGTACGGAGGAAGTATTTATTTTGACAAAAACTTTTTTTAATTGTCATTATTAAGAGTTCATAGTTTATTTAATTAGCCTACAGCTTATTTTTAGCCGCAATTTTAAATAGCGGTTGAGTTTTTATCTTGATCCTACTCAAATTATAGAACTATAGAAATGGTAGAACTTTCATGATCTAGAAAGGAAAAAAAAATGCTAGCAAGTATCTTAAGAGCACTTGAATAAGAAACTTAAAGTAGTAATTTTATCTTGAAAATTATGCATTCAATTTATTGAAAAATTAAAATGTAACTTATTCTACGTGAAATTTCACAATTATTTCCTTTTTTAAATCCTTAACAAGCGTGCCTTAAACGATACTTGTTAGCCTAACCTCTAAAAAGAATAATTGGAGCTACCATGAAAAAAAGGCAAACAAGTATAACTATCATTAAGCTGATCTATTAGAATACTCCTTAACCAATGCTGCAAAAAGTGAATGCCTTTCAAGCAAACGTGAGGGCTTGTCATATTCCTTTGCAAAACCTGCCAAAAACATCAAATACCCCCGCAACTCATTATTCAACCAATCTAAATCTATATATTTATCTCATACAATAATTGCATTATAAAAAGACACAAACCCTTGGTGTTTTTGTAAAATTTTTGGTAAAACTACATGCTACATGACTTTTATTAATACACGATTAAGATTGAAGGATGTTTGGTATCTGACACCGATGCAACACAAACATATGTGATTATGTTCAATAGCTTTTGTTGTTTTAAATTATTATTGATGTATAAGTGTTGTCAATGTGAGTGTCTGGTGTCCGTGTATGTGTTTGTGTTTGTGGTTCATAGTTTATTATTGTTATGAGTAATGATATTTGAACAACTATTTTGGTACAACTTTTGGGACAACCTTGTTGTTCTCTTTTTTCATTGGTCAACTATTAAGTCATGAATACATATGGATATATAACATAAACATACCTTCATCTATGACCAAAACCTTGTCACAATCCATAACTGTTGGTATTCTGTGAGCAATGCTAACAATTGTACGATCTGCAAAGTCTTCTCTGATGATCTTCTGTAATACAACATCTGTTTGTGAATCAACTGATGCTGTTGCTTCATCCATGAATAATATTTTGCTGCGTTTTAACATGATCCGTCCCAAGCATAGAAGTTGCCTCTGCCCCACACTCCAATTGTCTCCGCCATCAACCACTGACAATAATATAGTAAACACATTTCAGTTCAAATTCGAATAAACTATTAAAAAATGAGTCTATGAAGGAGTAGTCCAGTGATGTGTGTCGGGACGCTGAATAAGTATTAAGCTTCTGCCGATAAATTAATCACCAACATTTATCTATAAAAAAACTTCTAAAACATGAGATTTATGAGTAGATTTTATTTGATCACCTAAAGCGTCAAGTTTCTCAGGCTTTGCAGCCACAGCTTCTTTCAATTGGCACCGCTCAAGACTCTGCAGCAACAAATTTAAACATTAAAGTAATTAAATATGAGAAGGTAAAACTATTAACTGAATTTCATTCACACATGTACTATCTTCTTTTACTCTCTATTTCTCCCTTTTACAATGCACAAACAATGATGCAAGAAAATAGTGGATGTAGGAAAATCTCAGCCATCCGATTTTGATCAGTAATTTACAATAATATTGATTTATTTGTCGGGTTTTAAATTCGGACCTTCCAATTTATATCAAGCGATCTTCAATGTATTGACAATCAATAAAAATATTAAACCATGTTAAAATGATTTCAGCTAGGGCTTTATTGTCCTCTTTATCGGTTATTATAGAGATGTTTAAAAGAACTTATCTTATGACATAAACACTTGTGTAAGTATTTGAGAGAGTGTAGAGTATGACTCTTGGTCTTAGTTACTGATAAGTAGAAAGGTTGATCGTGCAAAGTGAGATAGACCTCCCATTGGGCTAAGTCCAAAGGTTTGTTGGGTTGGTACACGGGTGTGCGGGGGCCGAAACCTCCTTGCATTTTGGTTTAGCAGTAATTTTCTAATTTGAACCGTGGTATTTAAATACAAGTTGTATACTGTAAATTCTATTCTTTCACTAATAGTAGAAATGAACCGTAGCCTCTCTCCAGCAGTCGGAGACTATTGGCCGAACTTTTATTTTAATACACTGCATAGTTTATGCTATGACCATAAACTATTTTTAGTTGATTTTCATCAGCTCTCGATGATAACTGAAATAAGACTTATGCAGATTCTGCCCTTATTTCATCTTCAATAATAAGTGCAGCTTATGTCTAACAAGCACTTATTGGATCGAAGTTGTACAACCCTTTACTTAAAAAATAAAGGATTGTTTAATTAAAATTAAACAACAAGCAAATGCAAAACATACCTTCCAAATTTCTTCTTCTGAATACAATCCAAGAGGATCAATGTTGGTTCTTACTGTTCCTTGAAAGAGGACAGGCTCTTGT
>Ga0315913_1005381_pt1 | contig 15528 bp, 17 predicted proteins | sample MpolsnodulesMG_FD_207736 | JGI IMG/M metagenome (GOLD analysis project Ga0315913, IMG submission 207736) | Medicago polymorpha root nodule microbial communities from Los Angeles, California, United States - small nodules | ecosystem: Host-associated > Plants > Roots > Nodule | place: USA... | reverse complement strand
TTACACAATTCCTTGCTCTTGGATGTTATGCTCTACTGCTTTTACCAGGCTTTATTCAAGGTTTGAATTCACTGATCTATGGGATAGTTATCATGCATAATAATCATATGTTTACAAATTGTGATTTGAAAAGATTAGTATCTCACATCAATAGTCTGTTGGAGAAATAAGTATTTTCCTTCTGTTTTGTAGTTGGATATCAATATTTCTTCTCTAGTCAGATACACAGAAGTATAGTTTATGGAGATAAACCTCGAAATAGGTATGCTTTATTTATATTTTAACTCTGCATTCATAGTTATAAGTACTGTAATTTTGATTAATAGTATATTTCCTTTGCAGGCTTGACTTGTTTTTGCCTAAAAATAGCGACGGGCCAAAGCCAGTTGTTGCTTTCATTACTGGTGGAGCCTGGATTATTGGGTATGTGATGTCCATATTTTTGTCCGTGTCGAATTTGATATTTACCATACGCTACTAGTTTCATTTTTGAACGGATTCATGTGTTTGTGTGTGTCTATACACACACGCACACACATTCACCTTCACCACAAGTAAAGTCACTTCAGTCCCTACAAGTTTTGAAGTATTGGTATTTGTGCAGTTACAAAGCATGGGGTTCTCTTTTAGGTCAACAGCTTTCGGAGAGAGATATCATTGTAGCATGCATAGATTACAGGTGTTCTTTTAATTTGTTTATCCATTTTTGCAGTAGCAGTAGTTTGCTCTAGCTACTAGATTCAATTTGGTGGTATTAAAGTTGATGTGGGCACAAATGCTTAGTATTCTTCTGTTCACGGGTTCTATTTTAACCGCATTATCATTGTGCTTTCTCTTCTCTGTTGTTTTTATTTATGCTTTAGTCCCGATCCACCTGTTTTTAGGTTGCACAGAAAAAGGAGAACTCATTGATGGCTCTCTTTGTTTAAAAGGTTTCTGTTTAGAAATATCATTGTTATATGATTAGGATAGTCTTAGGGGTTGGTATACTTTTGTTCAGGTAATTGTCAGGTGACATTGATATGCCAAGCTATAGTACTTTCTTAAACCTGAACATTAAATAGTAGTGTATTTGAGGGCCATTTGTTAAAAGGAAATAATTGGTGTTTGCTGAATTTGATGAAATTTCTACCCATATCTTTTGCTTGATATGGTTCCTAATTCATAAATAAGCTATTCTGTTGTATATATGGTTTCGATTTGCTGTTGTTTAACAACCCGACCAATTGTGATGACTGACTATAATATTGTAGTTTGAGAGATCATCAGTCACAGCTGCATCGTGATTGCGATTGTGGCTTCAATGGCTGCGGTTTGTGACATCCCTAAATTTATGTAGAGAAAAATATAGGAATATACGGAGATAATTGAAGACAGAAACAGAAGAGTCAATTTGGGCTTAATTGTTCGAAGCAAAAGTACTGGGAAGAAAAGGTGTAACTATGAAGGATTATATTCAAGTGAAAGAAATTTGGGAAAAAGAAGGGAGGACTAAGCTTCGAAGGAGAACTCCAGTACACTCCCCTTGAAATTGAGGATCAATAAGACTTATTTCCATGAAAAGTGACATCTGTGGAAAAAGAAACAATGATTTAATGATTTGAATGGTAGTTGTTATTTATTTCTCTTGTTGTCAAGAGCTTAACCTAGGAAACACATTTGATATCTCACCGGGATCAAGCTCATTACAATGTGATGAACATGAGCAAAGGCTACACAACCAAAGAGATTGCAGGCACTAAATAATAGAAGAAAAGGAAGATGTCATAAGTTGAACACATGTGAGGGAAACCTTTATTAAATAGGCATTACTTTTAAGTTTTAACAGATTCCCCTTATCATGAACTAGGAACGGACACTGGACTTGTAGAGCTCCTATACTGTTAAGTAGATAACGATTCTTTCTTTTGTCAACGCAATTTTATTGAGAAGTACTATCAGCACATGTGAGTTCATGTACAATGTCATATTGCTTTATAGTGATAAAGAGAAGGTTTGGTTGACATACTCCTAACCATTCAGAAAAATACGTTTAACAGATTTGCTAAATTATGTCTGAACCGTATGATAGAATTGAACAAGCAGCTAGTACACTTCTAACTTGTCTATTAAGGAAAACCAAGTTACTTGAGTACAATTATTCAATGAGTTTACAAATCAATTTGTGGATAAATATTTGAAATTGATAGAACATCGCCGGTCTTACAGCTGTCCAATTGAATTTTCCCTTCAAATTGTCCGATAGAGATTCGATAAAGTTTTACGTTGACTATCGAGGCCTAACACAACCCTCTCGAAAATAATATAGAGACAAAAACACGCTTGTTAGCAAAGTGAAAAGAGTGTGTTACTTGCATATATATCTTCTTCATATTACAGTCTCATCGGACATATCTTTGTGTGCAGAAATTTTCCTCAAGCAACCATCAGTGATATGATAGATGATGCTTCGCAAGGCATCTCATTTATATGCAACAACATTGCAGAATATGGAGGTGACCCTAACAGGTATATAATCATCCTTTCATTACAGGGTGCTCTTTTTTCTCTTTCTCTGAAGGTAATGGATTCTCTTGATCACCGATGATCACTTTATCATGTTTTTTCACGTACACAGAATTTACCTAATGGGGCAGTCAGCTGGGGCACATATTGCAGCGTGTACAATGGTGGAACAGGCAATCAAAGAGGCTGGTGAAGGAGAGAGTACTTCTTGGAGTCTTTCCCAGATTAAGGCTTATTTTGGTTTATCTGGAGGGTATGCAACCTTATCATTTTGTGTTAAATGCAAATTTTGACTGTGTTATGTGACAAAGCATTTGATTTAGTGACACATTGGGTGTCCTTATACAGTAAATGAAACCAACGATAGCATATGCTCGTGGTTCTATTTGGATAAACGACTTAGTTAAGTGCTTATAGCACAAGTATTTATCATATAAATGCTTATGTACAAGTTATTTATATAACAGAAGATAAAATAAAGTCAAAATGTTGTCATGTAAGTTATAAGCTGTTTTCATAAGTTATCATATAGAGCTTATGAAATTAAGCTGAAAAAAACTTAAATAAATAAGCTCAAATCAGCTTATGGACATGCCATAAGTTGTTTCTATAAGTTGTCCCAAACAGTCTCACAACTGTTTATACCAGCAGAGAAGCTCAAATAAGTCAATCCGAACAGGCTCTAAGTCCATCTTTGCATGCCTTATGTCCATCATTTCATGGTCTTAATCTTAAATGTATAAAAAAATATGCAATAACTACAGATTCTTCCAGTTTTTGTTTAATAATGATTATTGATTTTGCACTTGAATTGAAGTATTTACTTGTTTTCTTTTCTGCTTATTACCTCAAATCAGGTATAATTTGTTTAACCTAGTAGACCACTTCCATAGTAGAGGCCTCTATCGTTCCCTCTTTTTAAGGTACACTCTAAATCTATCTTAAAGTGAGTTAGTGTTTAGATTTTCTGCTTCTTTTGCTGTGTTAAACTTTAAAATGACAAATTCTATCTATTACAGCATAATGGAAGGAGAGGAATCACTGCGGCGGTTTTCTCCTGAAGTAATGGTTCAAGATCCAAACTTTGGAAATGCTGTTTCTCTACTACCTCCTATGGTTCTTTTTCATGGCACCGGAGATTATTCTATTCCGTCAGATCAAAGGTTCGAGCCTCTTTCATGAGGTTTTCAAATTATGTTTTGACAATAGAAAACATTAATTTTTATAGATTGTTCAATTAATGTGTCATGTTTTTAAATTTTGATGAAGCACAGACACCTCTGAGATTATATACGTCTCTGTGTCCATCACCTGTAACATGTTTGATAACTCAGACAGGTATCTAAAAAAAAACTTTTTTTCCTTGCTACGATACACCTTGGACACTCCTTAGACATATCTCAGACACACCTACAACTCTAATTTAATTATAATAAATATGCGTAATACTGTCAATGTTGGATGTTGCAAGTCAGACTAGATGAGATAGGATTAGAAATGAAAATATTGGAGAGAGTTGGGGTAGCACCTATAGTAGAAAAGATGGAGGAAAGTTGTTTAGGTGGTTTGGGCATGTAGAGAAAAGACCTTTGGATTCTGTAGTAAGGAGAGTAGATTAGATGGAGGATAGTCATATCACTGGAGGTAGAGGAAGACCTAAAAAAACTAAAAGAGAAACTAATAGGAAAGACTTGGAGATTAATGAGTCGGACCAAAATTTTGTTTATGATAGAACATTATGGTATAATTTGATCCATGTAGCCGACTCCACTTAGTTTTTGAGTGTCAGTGTCCTATGTTTTTGACATTAGTAGTGTCAACGTGTCTGTTTGATATCAGGTGTCCATGGCAAAATGTTTTGCTGAGATATACATAGGGAGTGTTAATTGTTTTAAGCAATGCAAAGCTTCATGTTATCATTGAAATAATTCGCAAGAAGTTACCAACCTAATTGAATACAAGAAGGATTCAAGTACAAATTCAACTTGTGTGCTAATTTTGTGAACAAACTGTTGAACTGGTGTTTTTTGAGATAGGTTGAAATTAGTTCTGTGCAAATTTTTCTTTTAAATGTGTGCGCTTTAAGACTACTTAACCCTTTAAATTTGGGAGTCAGTATGTGTACATACAACTTTAAGACAGGGTATTCAATTTGTGTGGCGAATTTGAACTATGATTTGAAGTACAATTATTTTGCTTCTTTTTCTAAATTGAAGCATTTTATTTAAAAAAATAAATTATTTTTCTTCAGATTTTGGACTATGATTAATATTTTGTTTTCTTCAGTGTATCATTTGCTGACACTCTTAAAAGATTTGGAGTTAAAGCTGAATCAATTTTATATGAAGGGAAGACTCATACAGATGTGTTTCTACAGGTAATTCACCACTTTGCATTTTCCATCTGAAGTCACATGAGCTTGATCGGTTTACTCAATCAGTATATGAAGATAAAATGTATTATCAACTGTATCACTCACTTTACCTCTCTGAACTATCTTATTTTTCGCATTTTCACTGTTGTCGAAAATTTGTTAGTTAATATAGTTTACAGATAATGTTTCTCTTTAGGGGCGGTGTTTGCTAATTTTTCTGGGAAAAAACTTCTCATGGATGATGAACATTGTTTAAGTAACCATTTATTTCAAATGCTTATGCCTTTCAGGATCCTATGAGGGGTGGAGATGATGACATGTTTGATGATTTAGTAGCATATATTCATGCTGGTGATGCCGAGGCCCTTTCTAAAGATGCAACAGCTCCTCCAAGGAAACGGCTTGTACCGGAATTCATGTTAAAATTGGCTCATACAGTCAGTCCTTTCTAGCCAACAAACATAATTGATTTTATTCATTTTTGTTTTGTACATAACCATTATTGTGACTTGCTAGATTACTTATCAACTTGGTAGGTTTAGAATACTCTCCATTAGTATTTGAGGATTCAACATTTCACACTAGTGTTATTTCTGGAAACACCAATAGGAACATAGTGGTTAGGTATAGTGAATGAAAAGTTGTAACAACTTAGGTTTAGGATTCTTCTGTAAGAGTGTAACACTTATCATCTGTATTTTGATTTCATTATGTTCAACTTTGCTTCCATTTGTTAAAAATATTTAAATATCCCAACATATTGTTATGGTGATATTTTTTTTGTTGATCAATTATGTTATTTGATTCCACATGATCTATATCTTTTACATGTACTGATTCTAGTAAAGAGCTGTGGGAATCTGTGACCAATCCATGTATAGCTATTAAGATTAAAATTACTAGCGTTTAAACGGACATTGATTCATCCGTCAGTCCGCGTTCCTCGGATAAAGAGCATAAGCTGCCTCCATTATGTCAAAAGCTTAGCTTGAAGTTTTTTACGAAGCTCTGATTTTGTATTTTTTTATTTTAATTATATTTAAATTCAAAATATTTGAAGTTGTTTAGATTTGATTAGATTTGATTTAAAATTTGTATATAAAAAAAAGATTTGATTTAAAATTTGAATTAGGGTTAGATCAAATTTGAAATTAAGATTATATTCAAGTATTTCATTAGTTAAATAATGATAAATTTATAAATAAAAAAGCTACGGGTTCAAGGTAATTAAAATAGGACTGGCATTGAACTGATAAAATTATAAATTAATTTGGGGAAAAATTGCTCTATAAAGAGCAAGGTAATTAAAATCTGATTGGGCATTGAACCCGTGTAGTTACGAAACGTTGGACTGGGGTTCAGTCGGGGTTCGATTGGTAATAGATAAATATATGATTTTTATAATGAGCAAAAATATAAGAAAAAAATAATATTTATATTTCACATTATTAAAAATTAAACTTGACGAGTTTTCGTACAAAGCAGGTTTTCATGACTTTCTGCACCAAATATAGGTCTAGATCCAGTTCCAATCAGTTGAACCGGCCAATCAGATTTTGATTAGCTTGATAAAGAGAACTTATTGTATTTCTTGATCTTATTTGTCAAAACTATTTAATTGTGATACGTGCAAAAAAAAAAAATATAACCAGATATAATAAAATAGATATACAACTAGGCGCAATAGAAATCTATTTTTTGCAAGTAATGATCCAAGGTAAACCATGATAAGAAGATTGCTTTTCTGACTTCGAAAATGTTATATTGACACAAGAAAATTACGTTAAAGCCCCCAGCGGTAGTTAACTACCGCTGAGAAAACTGTCGGCAGTTAACTGCCGCTGGCCTCAACGGTCGTTAACTGCTGTTGCAATGTTTATGATATGAACGCAGAAACTTCTAGTTCTGGTTACAGAACACATTCAACACAAACATCAAATTTTAATCAAAATCTCCCAATCCTCATTTGCTCGAAAATCATCCTAATTTCTTCAAGTAAATCACAAGTAAGTTCTTTTCTTCCTATTTACATGCAGGTGGCATTTAGGATGGGAAAGTGAGTTTTCAGCCATTGATATATTGATTATTTAATTATGTGGTTGAGATCAAAGAAGGGCTACTTGCAACTAAATTGTTGTATTACAAAAAGAGGGGGCCCACTTATATTTTGATTGAATCACAACTGTTAAATATAGTAAGTCTATAAAAGATTAAATTGCACCTTCTACACTAAATTTTTTAACTTTATCTTCTTCCTTTTCCCTTTTTCTCTGTGCCAGTTTCACAATGACATTTTCCATTGAGTTTTAGTGATGATTTTTTTTTTTTTTTTACTTGTAGCACATGAGTTTCTTATCATTGGGTTAATATTGTCGATTCATAAAGTTATGTTTTTTATGCTTTCTTGCTTATTATTACTAACATTGCTTCTGGGTTCTTAAAGTTATGATTTTTTTGTTGCTTTCATAACCTTTAGGATGAAGATTAATTTTACTGCTAAACATGGAATTGAACTAAACAAAACAAGACAAGTGAAGTGATTCATCTATGACTGTTAGAATCATCAATTGAAATTAAGTTGAACTTATTTTGACACAAATTTAACCAATTTCAGGAATTATAAAATGGAAAAAGGAAATTAAAAAAGTTCAGTTTAATTGAAGATATAACAACATGTTAGATCTAAATCTTAATGATACGAATTCCAACGTTTTGACCCAGAACCACGACTTGTCAATGATTTCGGATAAGTTTCCCCAAACTTCATAGAATCAAATCTGGACAGTTCAAGCAACAACACAGAAGATGAGGAGTCCAGACCGGTCGATAACATCATTGGTGGTGAAGGGAATGATGGTGAAGCTCCACACAACCACTTTACCCCTCCGTGATTTTTGGGTTAGATATTTAATGCATCATGTACATGTTAAAATAATACACTCTCAACCGGAACCAACTACCACGTGGCAGTAAAAAGCACACTTTCCCATCATGGGAAAAAACTTTCCTTTCCCATACTAAACCCCACCTTACAGGCAATGTAGTTTGTTTAGGATGTTAGTTTTCATAATTTTGAGCAAAATGTTAGTTTTAGGTTAGGTTAGAAAAGTGCAAATTATGCATGATTTAGATGCTTTGATGGATGGTGCTTGCTGGCATTGTTATTTAGAGTAGGTTTAGGTACAATGTAGTTGAATTTGATGTTGAATTAACACTAATTGTGTTTGGATTTTGAAATGCACTTAAGGTGTTTGATGAAATGCCTAAGTGAGAAAATGTTGTTTTTTTTGTGTAATCTTTTTTGCAAATATGTTCAATTTTATAATGTATATATGTTATAATGATTATAAGTCTGCATTTTTTATTTTTTTTGCAAGTTTGATTACTTTGGACATAATGATATAATGACCATATATGCATTTCAAAGGGATTTCAATTGCTTAGTTTGATTAGTTTGGATTTTTGTGTTATAATGTATATATCTTTCGAATATCAATCAAAATCATATATCCGTAGAATATGTATCCTTTATATTTGTATATACCTTTACGTTTCTTTGAAATGCCCAAATACATTGTCCACGTATTTATGTTATTTTTAATTTGTTTTGTACAAATATGGCTAGGGATGAGGATGAGCAGCAGCGGCTTATTAGAGAGGATAGGATGCGCAAAGGTAAAGCGGCGAGTACCGCTAGCGCTCGGAGAGAAAAGGTGGATCAAAATCTGTATGTCCCAAAGACTCGGAAGCGCAAGGACCCGATGATAGTTGGAGAGGGCTCACAGTCGCAGATGAGGGTTTTTGGATATGATCGGATGGAGGAGGAGAGAATGTTTTATCAGCCGCAGGACGAGGCAGAGGATGAGGAGGTGGAGATGATGATGAGGTGCCAGAGGATGTTGTGGCGGATTATCTTGACGCAGATAATGTAGCTCCTGAGGGTGAGCCTGAGCCTCAGACTCGGCAACGACCTCGTCGTCGTGTTCCGTTGATACCGCCATACCCTACTGGAGGGCCTCCCTTTTTAAGAGGTCCTGAGACCACAGCATTGTTGTTCGACTACGCGAGGCACGTGGCGAACCCTCTTTGGGTGAACCATCATAATGTAAGTGTTTAAATTATTTAAATTCTTTAGCGCAAGTGTTTATATTTTTTTAAGAATGTAGCGTAAGTGTTTAAATTATTTAAATTCTTTAGCGTAAGTGTTTAATATATTTAAATTCTTTAGCGTAAGTGTTTAAATTATTTAAATTCTTTAGTGTGAGTGTTTAATTTTTTTTAAGAATGTAGCGTAAGTGTTTAAATTATTTAAATTCTTTAGCATAAGTGTTTAATATATTTAAATTCTTTAGCGTAAGTGTTTAAATTTTTTTAAGAATGTAGCGTAAGTGTTTAAATTATTTAAATTCTTTAGCGTAAGTGTTTAATATATTTAAATTCTTTAGCGTTCATGTTTAAACTATTTGTAGTGACAATGTCTTAATTAATTTGATTTTCAGATGTGGTATGATGGGTAGTACAAGTGTATAAATGCAGGGAAAATGCTGAGAGAGCTTGGTAAGCCGGAGGAGGGTTTGAGGTGGTTTTGGGATCCTGTGGAGGTGTCTGGCCGACATCATTTGATATATACGGGGTATTCTGCTGTGACCCATGTCATGGTACGTGCTCTCTGTGAGAGGTGGCACACGGAGACGAGTAGTTTTCATCTACCTGTGGGGGAGATGACGATAACTTTGGACGATATGTATAATCTCCTCCACATTCCTATTCAGGGCTGCATGCTGGACCATGACGAGGTAATGGATCGGGACTGTGGGATTGATTTGATGTCCAGGTTGTTGGGCATGTCAGATGCTGCTGCTAGGGCTGAGTCTGCTGGTCATATCAGTTATCCGACATTGAAGCGGGTTTATGAAGACCACTTGACAGAGGCTAGACGGCTGGAGAACCCACAAACGAGGGAGGAGATGTGGGAGAGAGGCAGGAGGAGGCAGTGGTGTGTGAGGAGTTTTCTTCTATATCTCGTTGGTTGTGCGTTGTTCACTAACAAAACGAAAAGACACGTCGACTTGATATATCTTGATTGTATGGCGGACTTGCAGGCGATTGGGAAGTGGTCATGGGGAGTGTTGACCTTAGCTTACCTGTACGATTATCTAGATGATTCTGTTCGTTTGAATAACAGAACGATGGCTGGTTATACGACTCTTCTTATGGTAATAATTTAATATTTATCTCCATTTATTTATGAATTTATTTTATAATTTTTATCATCATATTAGATTCTTTTTTTCCTAAGTTCGACTACATTTATTTAGGATGTTATTTAAATATTTTTTTGAAGTTTTTATAATGTATTAGATTTATTTAATATTTAACTCGAATACTTATTTTTGTGTATTATTTTTTTTGTTGCAGGGATGAATTTTGGAGCATTTGCCAGGTCCGTAACCAAGGAAGCCTGGCAATAGCTGGAAGCCTGAGAGACCATGTGCTGGGAGATGGCTTACTAGCAAAGGGAATACTGATGTGCACCATTACCGCTTATGGCTTGATCGCTTAGAGGTGGATGATGTGAGGTTTTGTACTTATGGTGATCACAGAGGAGTGCACCCTTTTCAGATTCTGTGCACTTACTCGAGATGGCTGATGTGCGGGAAGCAGCGGGTGTACCATCATTTACCTGAGCGGGTAAAGAGGCAGTTTGAGTTTGTACAGGACGTTCTCATACATCCGTCCTCTGTCGCTCAAATGCCTCCGCAGGTGTTGACCACTGCGTTGCTAGACGCTCAGCCGTGGTTATACCCTCATTGGATACATAGGTGTGAGAGACCATGACATCATGACGCTGGCTACATGGCTTGGTATGCCAAAGCCTCTCACCCTCGTATTCTCCCACCTGATGAAGGATCTCCTCCCAGGCCGGTGAACGTGGAGCAGATCATAGAGGAGGAGCATGCCAGAGAGATGCCCAACACACTAACGATCATCCGGGATGTGGTGCATATAGCTGACGATATTGTGGCAGGAGTGGCGAGATGACTAAAGAGGAGATTGTCCAGGAGGTGATGCGGATAGCTAGTACCACTCGCCTTGCCCTTATGTATCAGATTGCCAGGAGGCGCAGGGGGCAGAGGCATGGTAGGCAGCAGGGTTGATTGTGATTAGGCTTTTTTTTATGTACTTTTTGACTATGATAATGGTGATGTACAACTATGACATGTTCCGTACATTTTCGTATTTCTATGACATACCTTCTATATTATTTCTTGCGTATTAATTTTATCCAGTTAAATATTTATGAATTTGTTTATGTATCAAAGGATTTGGTTAATGGATGAAAATTTTAGATGAATTTGTTTAAGTATCATAGGAACAAATTTGTATAAGAAGAAATGGAAGAAGAGCCTTTGGAAAATGAGCCAAACACGTAGCGGCAGTTAACTACCGTTGAACACAGCGGCAGTTAACTGCTGGCTTGTTAAACGGTTGTTAACTGCCGCCGGAGGCTTTTACGTATTTTACTTGTGTCAATGTGAAGTTTTTATGTCCAAAAAGCAATTTTCATACGATAAAAAGTAGATTGTTCACTATAGGGTAGTCTGGTCCAGTGAGCCTATCCCAAGCAAAATCATTGTAAACATGACATAACAATCGTTATAAAATAAAAGCTTTTCTACTAAGCACCCCATGCAATGTGTGTATGAAAACTGGGAAGTAGGTTCAGTTTCTTAAGCTTTCTAATGATCAATCTTAGCGAAGAATCCTTTGTTTGCTTTACTTGTTGATTCATCAAGAAATTTCTCAGTTTTTAGCTCCAATCCTTGGAAACTCTTTGACAAGCACTTCCGTATGTCCAGCTAAGGAAATCTTAAGTTGCTCAAAGCAACCTTTGTTAGGCATTCTTTGGTCTGTGCAACTTTCGTCGAACTTATCAATATCCTGAACACTTTCCATGTATGCATTATCGCATGCAGCCATAATATCATGATCACGGCTGATGAAATGCCCCGTAACAAAGTCCTCAAAATTCAGAAACCAAAAATAACGCTTAAAAAACAGCTACGTTTTAATCCTCAAAAAGGGATAAACACAAGTTTAAGGCAATAATATTGTTTCAAAGTATTGCAGCCGACACTTTCTTCCTTAGGGGATAGTTAGCTTGTTTTTTTTTCTTCTGTTTTTTTCTTGTTTGTTCCTTTGTTATCTTTGTAACCAAAAAAAAAAAGTATTGTAGCACTTGCCATATTCACATTTTCAAGAAGTAATGCTGACTTAAAACTTTAAAATGTCTTGTTTAATCCAGCTGAATTATGTGGAGGATAGTCGATGTTAAGATGTTAACTACAATGATTAAGTTCGACGAAAGTTGTTTCGACGAAAGTTGTTCGACGAAACCTTTGTTAATGCAGCCATATATGAAAATGCTAAATGATTTCATTTTAGTCCTTTCTAGAACCAATACTAGAACCAAACCTTTGGAGTCCTTCTGATCATCTGCTGCATTAACCACAATGATTTAATAAATTTAGTCTTATTGCGAATCTGGGTCCTAGCTTTGGCGCACACTGTAGGTTGTGTTTCAGGTTCATTAGGTGAAAACAGATTTTTTGAAAAATTTTACCTTCCATAGAGACTAGAACATCTAGAATTGTTGAAGTGTATGGAATCCAATCTGACATCCGGAGTGTAAAGTAAATAACAGAATTGAAGAATGAATGCAGATAAAGGTGGAAAAGTATTTGAGGAGGGCTAGAAACACTCTTTCAAACACTCACTCTAACATTCATTCTTATTACGCACAATCTATGTGGGTCCCACACTTTAGAAATGGATGTGTTGAAAATAGTGTTGAACCTTCCCTCAAAAAAAAAAATTGTGTTGAACCTGCATAGATTTCACTCAATAAGAGAATGAATGTGTTGAAAATAGTGTTCCTAAACTCCACAAAGTATTTTATTGATGAATTAAAAGCAAAAAACAGTAGAAGAGGATCTCTCTGCCCACAAAGCAAGCTCCCACTCACACAAAATATCTTTCTTTGACCTAATGGAGAAGTGATTCCGTCACACCCCCGTTCTACAAATTGCTCTTTATATAGTGAGAAAACTGAAGTTGTATTCAAACCTAAACATATATATCTTCGGTCAATTCAAAATGTTTATAATTTTTAAGGGGTGTGGTTTTATCAAACTGGGTTTCCATGCAGTCACTAACTCCGTGCAATCACGCAATTCAGGGATTCGCAACCGTTTAAGATCGGACAGTTCAGAATTTAAAGTCAGTTGGTAGTTAAAGAAAATATAAATCAAAATATGATCTTTTAAGGACAATCTGATCTCGATTGGATGGTCACAGATTGCCTAACTGCGTGACTGCACACAGGTCGGACTGCACTGAGTCCAAATTCAGTTTTATCATAGTCTACCCTTTGGTGTTGTTTTTACATTATATCAGTGATATGCTATATTTGAGTTGAAGTGCTTGTAGTTGTCCATTCTTACTAACAATTCTGCTAGTCTTAGTGATAGACCTATTGGCCTAATTTAAGGCGTTACTATGAAATTGGCCTTCAAATAGGCTTTCAAGCCAGACCAGGTGTTTAAAAAGGTCAACCAGGCTTTTGAGTGTATGTCAGATAACATGTCATGCTTAGATCCTGAATTTTTAAAACAGTTCTGACCTATTTATTTCCACCCCTGACACAGTGCAAGTCAATCAGCTTGAAAAGAGAAATTAAATGGTAAATGCAGTATGATATGTAAGAACTAACAGCTATTTTGTAAAAGGAATACAAAACAATCTCACCCGACAAATCTTTCTCCAGAATCTTCCATTCTTTTTGGATTTCTTTAGACCTAGTTTCTGGATCCAAAATTAAGAAACTACCTGCTCCATGCAAGAATTTTCGTGACAAAAGTGATGGTCGGAAGCGTCATTGACAATGTCAAATTGCTCAAGAGTTTGGCAGAATTTCATCATCTGTGGAATGTGCATACAAACTGTTGATATTGCCAGCTGCCTTCTGTAATAAAGCATACTCATCTACGTCAGTATAATGTTCCAAGAAAAAACATCAATGTACCAAGCTCTGAACACATAACTTTGAGTCCCCACAATCTTACTGCAAGGAATGAACCTAGTATGATAAAAAGTAAAACTGAGCCGAAAAATAGGTTAGCCATAAAACTTACCGAAGAAGCAAGATCATCATCAATTGTCAACATTTTAGCAAGACCAAGGTCACCTGCATCCATACATAGCATAAGGATGGGAAACAAAACAAGGCAAAAACTAAGAGATTTTCAGACTCCAAACAATAGTGTCATAACTCTGTTGACTTGTTGTGAATCGTGAATTGGTACTTGTGTACCGGTTCATGGTGCTTTTACGAATTAATTTAACTAATTAAACACTTTTGTAAAATAACACTGATAAAAAAAAATGTAAGAAAAGTGAATATCAAAAAGGTTTTGGTAAGTAAGCACCAGTTTGTTGCAACTGCCTATTATAGGTCTTATACTTTTTGCACTACTAATTAATTTAACTGATTATACACTATTAAGAGTTTGTTGCATAATTGCGAATAATGTGAGTATGCTCGAAGCATATTATTGAAGTCTAAATGTAGTAATGTAGTGTAAGGATAGAATGTAAATTACCTAGAGGAACATCTCAATCCTCTAGCTAATATGTTCTACAACAAAGGTAAAATATAATCATGTGAGAAAAGAAAAGAAAAGGATCATGCATGTGTAAGAAAGCTTGAACAAAATGCAATACAACCTTGTCGGACTGGGCGTCCATTTCAAGAGAAGAAGAAAAGCTTCAAAGGTGCTTCTGGGTCCTCTCTCTTTCTCCAATATGTCTTTTATATTTGAGTTTAGAGTTAAGGGAATAATTATTTTCGTCCTTCAATATCTAACATGTAACAATAATAGTCCTCAATGTAGTGAAATTATAAAATAACATTTGATTGTGCACTTTATTAATCAGAATAGTTTCAACTAGATCTCCCACCCGTGCTGCCGCACGGGTCATATATAGTTGGGTGTGATATATTATGAAGATTGTGTAAAAAACTCTTTAGATATGTCTTTATATTAATCTGTTTTATTAAATAACATGTTCCCTGTCCGTGAGTTTTCTCAAAATGAGTGTATCTCAATCTGTATTTTTTATTGCAATTCGAAACATAAAGAATATTGTATATTTCTAAAATGGATATCTATTGAAATGTAAGCGCAATGACATCGGATACAAAATGTTGATGTTCATTAGGAATTATATACAGCAGCAAATTAAGCATGAAATATAGCAGCAGGAATCACAGTCATAGTACCATGAATTCTGGCAACATTGTTCTTAATTAATAAGCTGTCAATTCATGTTAAACGTACCCAAATACTCAGACACAAACTTGTATTCTAGCTGCATTTTAGCTGCTATATATTTCTGCAATCGTATGGCAACAAAGCAGAAGTCCTTTCACGCCCTATTTACATAGAAGAAAACATAAAACAAATTCAATTATAAAAGCATGCCATAGCTGCAATGCGATATTCAATGTTTAATAAACTGCAAACAACCAAGGTTCAATACACACAAATATATGCTTATAAACCTTTCACCCAATTGAATAGTAAATA
>Ga0315913_1005380_pt1 | contig 15529 bp, 10 predicted proteins | sample MpolsnodulesMG_FD_207736 | JGI IMG/M metagenome (GOLD analysis project Ga0315913, IMG submission 207736) | Medicago polymorpha root nodule microbial communities from Los Angeles, California, United States - small nodules | ecosystem: Host-associated > Plants > Roots > Nodule | place: USA... | reverse complement strand
ATAAATATATATATTTTAACCACTTTCTAATTCTACTTTTTAATATAACATGTTTTCATCTTTTTGTTATTTTTATTTTTTGATTTTAGAAGACAACTTTTCAAACATCTTAAATACTTCTACCGATGTTCACACAACACACACACTTACGATACCTTGATTCAATTTTGATTCCCTACTAACCAAATCATAAATTTCATCATTCTATTTTTTATTTTCCAAAAATTATGGCTACAAAATTTAACTCCATTGATGACGTCAATCAATCAATAGTATATAAATGAAGTAAGGTATTTTATGTCATGTTTCGACTCCACGTTTATCCTCAATTTTTTTTTATTAATCTTCTATTTTTACGTGATGATTTAATTTTTCATAGATATCTTAACAAGTTCTTTCTTTTCATAAAAAATATTTTCTTCTTCTTTCTATCTAGCATATATATCTCTCGCTCTCAACAAACTATGTACATCATTGATATTTTCCAATAAATATGTTACTTCATTATCTGATTAAATAATGATTTTCTCGTACAATTATTAAAAGTATAATTTAATTTTATCATAATTTATTTCAATAGTTTTTATTTATTTATTTTTTCATATTCAATATTTTTGTAGTTTTCACATTTGTTTTGAATATTTTTTATTTCTGAATAATATTTATTTTAATTTGATATAAATATACCAATGTACATTTTTTTTAATGTTTTTATAATATTATGTATTTTATTTAAATAAATTTATTATTTTTTGAATTTTCTAAATATTTTATTCATAATTTTTTATGTAGCATAAATATCTCAACAAACTTTTGATCTCAGAATATTTTTGTTTTATTTTTGTTATATCTTATATTTTAAAACCGAATTTTCATAATTGCTTAAATTATCTGTTACTTCTTTTTATTTATCTTTTAGCATCATATTCCAATTCAAACTTTAACTATAAATCTAGGTTCCTTTTTTGTTATTTCCATTTTTTTAATGTTGTTTTATTTTATTTTGTCATAGTTTATTTCAATAAATTTATTATTTTTCATTATTTTTCAAATTTTTAATATATTTTATTTATTATTTTTTATGTAACATAATTGTCTCAACAAACTATGTATCTTATATCTTTTTCTTTCTTTTAAAGGTTTTTGTTATATTTTATCTTTAAAACCTAATTTTTTTTAAATTGCTTAAATTATGTATTATTTCTTTATTTTTCAGCATCATATGCCAATTCAAATTTTAACAACTCACATATTTTTAGGACTATAAAATTAAGGGACTTTTTGCTAAACAACTACCCACATAATTTTAGCACAAGTGCAATTTCACCTTTGAAATCGACCTTTCTCATTCTTCAGGTTTGACAAATATCACTTCTATAACTTATTTTCGTACACTTTTTCATATACTATTGATTTTTTTTTTTGTGTAGAAAATTTATTAACATTATTCACACTCTAAATATAAAATGTGGAGACTCAAGATTAAGATCATTAGAATGTGAAGAGGGCCGAATTTTAAAGAGATCGCATATATTTAATCGTTGTGATTTTTATGGATGATAGAGCATGCATCAAAAAACTTTCTTTGTGAACTTTTACTAACATGATTTTACATTAACTTAATTATTTTTCTATGCTAATATTTATTTGTTGGATAAACCGGGAGAATGGACATGCATCAAGAGGAAACACCGACATCCCAACTGGGTTGGCACCCCAGGGAACCTCCATCCTAATATTTATTTAATTTTGTTGTTGGTGATATTCTAGGAGATCAAAATTCAATGCACTGTATGAAACGGTAATGTTACAAATTATCAATCTATGTTATCATAAAAAAGAGAAATATCAATCTACGTTGATTGATGTAATATGTTATGAGATAAAAAGTAATTTAATTTCTAATAACAACCATAAATTTAAACCAACTTCCTATGAGTATATAATATTTTATAAATCTATAACCATTGTGAAGTCGTATAATTTTTTTTAAGGAGTTAATTTATATGTCTTTTGGACTAATTCATTATTGATTTTGTTACACTTTTTATTCTTGCATTGGACATTCATATTTCATCTCACCATTTATATTTATTTTTAAGATATTATTATAACTGTAAATTTAAATAAATTCAATTTAATATACTTACAGATGCATTCGTACACACAAACTTATTTATCTAACCCGGGTGTTGCCGGGACTCTAAACTAGTATAGTCATAAAGAAGAAAAGGAGATTGAATTGAGGTGTCCCGATTATTTTTTCTATATTTATTATATTCATTTATAATTCTATATAAAATATTGAAAATATCTTTACTTTTTCTTCTACTCCCAAATTGTTTTCTTCCCCTCTAAACTCCTAACAGAGTCTAATAGCATGGGATAGTAACCGGTTTAAAGTTTTGAGAAGAACGATGTACGGTTTAATTGAGCTCACATTAAATGACCATGGCAAAGAGTTGTACCAATAAGTGCTGTTCGAAGGTCAACGTCCTTGAGACGGACATGTGAGAGAGTATTTGTTCCATGTCAGACAGCTTTAAATCCCACAAGAAGGTGTAATAAAATCATCATTCACGTAACAAATCAAAAGCAGGTTCATTCTCAGGATATAACTACGTATGCGCTAAAGATGAGTAGTGACTGGACTGCTGATAATAACGAGTAACCTCTATATGCAAGAACTCTAACATGAACAATAAGGAACCAATCATGAAAACAAAATTTTGGACACAAGGGGAGCGATTATAACTTAATATATATATACATTTTCACTTAAACTTGAGGGTCCTTTTGATTTGACATATTTTGAAGCTTATGCAAATAAACAAGTTTTGAACTGCTATACAATACAGTTTCTACAGATGGGTGTAAAATCTTAATATCCACGCGCTACAGTTTCTACATTTTTTTAAGAATAAAAAAACAAGACAGAATTAAATTCTTTTATTTACACAAACACAGAACCATTTTCTCCTTTCCTTCCTTCTTCGCACTCTTCACCACCCACCAGATTCCGACCGCCATACCTAATCAGGAAAGCAAGACTGTATTCTTTATCCTCTAGACTAGAGATTTCCATTGGTCCATTTAGTCCTGTGAAAGGAGCATTTTGTCCGTCAATCACTTTCGTCCTCCGTCGCTCAATCATTGCCAACCACCGCGCCGGAACAATAGCTCCATATATGTTATAGTATTGTCCTTAATTTTCATACAAATGTGTGTGCTTTCTTTTCTTAAGTTTTCAGGTTGAACATTTCTAAAGTGAGAACTTAAAAGAACCTTAAGAAACTTCAATGTGGTAGTTGTTTAACATGTTTTAAGGGTTAACTTCAAGCAGAAGATATATTATAGCAATTTATTTTCAAATACATTGCTGTCTTTGTTCATTGACAGAATCTAATATATTGGATCTTGCTTTGCGCTATCAAAGAGCAATGGTGGTGATTGTAAAAGCAGTATCTTTGTCTAGTCTAGGATTTTAGTAGAAACCTTCTCTAAATATAGTTTACAAGCTCACACATTCGTGACCATGAAATGGCACTAAAAGTGACTTGAATAGGTTTGGTAATTGGTACATTGATATGATCCAAAACATAATGTGTATGATATACATAGGTGAAACATGAGAAGAATATATATAGCTCTGCGTTAGTTTCCTGTTAACACCACCCAACTTTAACATATTGAGGTAGTTTTCTGTTTCAATTCGTTTGGCACACAGAGTTATGTGAGGATGAATATGAGAGGCAAGGGCGTGAAAACGACGACAACACAATCTCCCAACAAATGAGATTGAATTCCAATCAGATTCTTTGATTTGCGGGAAAGAGGAAACAGTTGCGGCGGGAGTGGTGAAGGTGGGTTTCCTTTCTCTTTTTTTTGTTGAACGGTGGGTTTCATACTTTCATTTCTATTAAGGGCTTTTAGCGTAGGAATAGGAATAATTCACGCATCCGTGAATATTCGTATGCCAAACTCCCGTACCAAATATCATTTTCCATAAGTTTTTATATTATATAGGCCAAATACCTCCTCGAGTCCTTTATATTTCATGTTTGTTTCAGATAGATCTTTTAAGTTTTTAAGTTTTTAAGGTTTCAGATAGGTTCTTTAAATTTCGAGTTTGTTTCGGATAGGTCCTTTAGTTTCAAATAGGCCCTTTAAGCTTTGAGTTTGTTTCACATAGGTCCTTTATATCAGCCTCCGTTAAGCCAAAGTTGATCTGGTAGGGGAAAAAATTGATGCCAAGCGTCAGAGAGAACCACCTCACCCACTTAACGGACATATCAGCTTTGGCTTAACGGACAAAACAACTTTGACTTAACGGAGGTTGACAAAAAGAACCTATCTAAAACAAACGTTAAACTTAAAGACCCAAAAAGGTATTTAGCCTATCATATATAAGTTTGTCAAAGTGATGACAAAGCTTAAGAAGATACAGTTTTTCATAAGCTCAAATAAGTCAATCCAAACATACCCTAAATCCTCAACCCCCAAATAAATGTCTCTTATTTTATCAAAGGCATAGTTTATGTATCATATATTAACCATAGATATAAAAACACAAAACAAGTCGAATATATTAAGCAAATTATGTAAGATATCCAATGGAAAATTTTAAATTCATATAAACCTAGAGAGATTCGATAAATTATGCTTTGCATAAACAAATTTATTTCCTAACTTTCCTTCAATTACCGATTCAATAGAAGGTACAAAAAGTCACTCTATAAATAATAATATTCAAGAACAAAACTTGAGCTACAACATGCAGCTAATACAAACAAACACAATCGGTTCATTTTTCACTTCTCGATCATGAAGCTAACAGTTGTCTGAACTATGAATTGAGAAACGTGCTAATGGGAAACCCGTGCATAAAAGACAATAACATCTATAGCTTGGTCCCAACATGATGCAGCCAACAAAATTTAGGTGCTCTCTTCAAAACATCTCCGGTGTTTGACAAATCAATAATTGTTACAAAGAAACCCAGAGTTGGAGTTAAGTTATATTCTGAATGGAGGATTTCTGAGGCTAGAATGGTCTAATTTTGCCCTTTTTAACTTAGATTTCTCAGTAGCAATTTCTTGAAAAATATTTGGCCCACCAAAACTCTGCTTCAAACACCTTAACTTCTTTCTCTTTCCTGTGTCATATTCCTCATCCCTGTAAATTTTGAGGTGTCAAAGATACAAATTTATAAATATACACTGTTATTGATTAAAATAAGTCTAGACTCACTCCCTAGCCCCTACCAGTTCACACATTAGGCAGCTCTAAAGTAATAGTCCGTAGATCATAATAACATTCAGAGCATATTTTATTTATAAATCTGGACAAAACACTTCAACAGAAAGATGCATTGCCCAATGGACATGATTAGCAGCGAATCTATAAGCCAACATTCTACATCTTTCAAACAATAAAAAAACATTCTACATAAAAGCAATCACTACATATTTGACCATGAAATAAGCCAAGTACAATTTCAGACTCAGCGTATTCCTACTGTATCCTGATTTTAGATCATTTTTTCAAAAGAACAATTCAGATACTCTTCCCAATACACATCAATAGTGTATCTTGACATATCGCTCCGGATCCTGAACGATTCTTAGACCAAAATAGTGTATCAGTGCTTCGACTACACAGGAATGCACAAACTAAAACAGCTCAAATTACTTCAATTACTTAGAATTTTGGGTTGAGCCTACCGGCTTGTAAGGTTAAAGGCTGCCAAAGCTTAATAAGCAATACAGAGGCCATCTCGCAACGTGGGACCAAATCCACCCCTTCACACCCCGCACAATGATGGTGTTGGAGGTTGCAATGAAGGCAACTTAAATGCCGCAATGAAGGCAACTTAAATGCCGCAATTAGGCAGCTAGGTACGGTCCGCAATGAAGGCGGAATTTCCAACACCCTCCTCATGCAGGGCCCCAATGAGCCTAAAGCGTGGATGATGGAGTAAGGCCAACAACAAATCTAGGATAGGCTCTAATACCATCTTTTATAATTTTGGGTTGGGCTTAACTCAACCTCACAAAACTTGCTTGTAAGGTGAGGGCTGCCCAAGCTTTATTAGCACTACACAAGCCGTGTCTCTAGGCAACGTGGGATTAATTCCATCCCTTCACAACCAACACAATGAAGGTGTTGGTGGCTGTAATGAAAGCAACACAAATGCCACAATTCGGCGGCTAGGGACAGACCACAATCGATGTGGAACTTCCAACAAAACCATATATATTGAGCTCACCATTCATCCCCAACATATCCAATGCGAGCAATCTGGTCGGTCTTTGACTCCAAGGCCTGAGATGAAGGTAATTCCACATCATCCCAACGCGCGACTGTACCCAAAGAGAACATATATGTTATATATCAAGCATAAAGAAGCCAATATTCAGAGTTCAGTTCAGAAAAGCATAAAACATAATACAAATAAGCAAACGTGCGAGATAACAAATTGAGCTAGTTTAACTAGAGTAGCTTTATATATTAATCAAGGATGGCAAACATTTCACATGTGAAATGAAAGATTGATATTCGTACAACTACTCACAACAAAACATGATCAACACACATTGATGATACCAGATCACTACATTTGGTGTGGTGTGAATAGCCCCATTTTAACCCAAGGAATTTGGCAATTAGCAAGATTGTGCAATCATATGTGGCGTGAATAGCACCATTATAACCCAAGGAATTTGGCAATTAGCAAGATTGTGAAATCATTATAGAATAGGCTACCAGAGACATTATGAAACATACCAACTGTCTCCTCTAGACCTCGAGTCACAACAGTATTCTGCATTTGATCCCTCTTATCATCTTGTAGACTACATCGGGACATATTTTCTACTTGTGTAGCTGTTGCAAGCACAGCACAGTTTTGATCCATCCTGTTTATAATCTCTCCTTCAGCATCATGCTTCATCAGAGAAGAACGTAAATGTTCTTTTCTGGATATAGATGGTCCAACATCTGATGAAATGGCATGTTTAATCAACTTTTCTTTACTATGATACTTCAAACCCAACAAGCAGCGTCTACTTTTTTTGTGATTCTTCTTCCGCAGGCCGAGGCATCTCATCGAAGGGCGGATCAAGCTAAGTTGCATGATTGATCCCTTGTACCTTGGAAACTTCTTTTTTGATTTTTTCACTTGCTTTTGATCAAGACTTGAGTCTTTCAAGGATCTGTTTGATGAAACTTTAAGAACCAATCCCTGAGGAACCACTGCACTCTTACACAATAATTTGCATGCTTTCTTATACACCAAACCATTTGAAGTTCCAACCTAAAAATAAAAGTAGAGTCAATACACCAATACAATAGGGCCCCAATATATGGGGAAACAGGTGATATGATCAATAAATTTTGGTTGAGTTACTGAAATTACAAGGCCAGCGCGCTCTGACAAATTTGTGACTGAATCTTGAGCGGCAACGGCATCAACTTCAGCGGGGGGATTTTTCTGGGAGTGAATTACAGATAAGTAATCAAGAAAACTAAAATAGCACCAGTTTTGTCCAAAGAGGATACTGAAATATTTTGGAACACTTACCTCATCAGACAGTGATGTTCTGTCACTAGCATGTTTACCAATAAAAGTTTGGGGATTACTCACGATTGGCTCTATTAAAGGAGAATCAACACCCTCTTTTAAAAGGGTATCCTCAGTAAATAGATTAGGTTTGTCTCCAGCTGGTGCAACTAAACATTTCTGATTACCAGACACGTTGACTTTTCCAGAGTGATCTAAGGATGATAAACATTCAAGTTCTGATTTAGCAACAGGAAGCTCGTCTGATGAATTCATCTGTGTAAGTTCCTTGGAAGTACGTTCAGATACAGGGGTTTCATTATGCATTAAGCTTTTTGCTAAAATGCCACTATTTTTTTGCTGAACCAGAGCATCTGATATCCTTGATGGATCAGCATTTAATAAATTTTTCTGAGTTTCTGCAGTCAAAGGTACCCCGCAAAACTTATTTTCCACATGACCATTTGGATAATCTTTCAGTGCATTGGTTGGGATTGAAGGATATCTACTTCCAATAACATTAGTCTTCGAAAGCTCTTCCTTAGCTATATTAACAGGCTTCCTTGGAGCTATACTTTTTTTATCACGAACATAAAACAACATGTAAGCTTGCTGATTAAGAACTTCCTGTTCACCGACATGACTTACCTGTTACAACAATAAAAAAAGGGTTAAATTGATTAATAAATTCTATGTCACAGCCGAAGAAGGGCACCTAGGGTCTGGTTTTAAGAAACCATTCCTCCACACAACATTCATCAATACACAAATTCACAAGTTATGTAAGGAATCCATGACATATAATTCATCAAATTTATGTACATCAAAGCAAGAGTATTAATTTAACTTAAACAGGAATTGGAATATATCTCAGTTTCTAGTGAGATACAAAAATCAATCATAAGAAGGCCAATGTTTTCTTATATTCAAATAAAACAAACTGACGCAACAATAATGTCAAACACCATGATGTTAACTGTCACGGTACAACTAAAAATCTCACATTGCTTGGCAACGAGGCCAAGGATAGTTTATAAACAACATCCTTTACCCGGATCTGATATAAATAAACAAGTTAACTTAAACAGGAATTGGAAGGTATCCCAATTTCTAGTGGGACACAAAAATCAATCAAAAGAAGGCCAATGTTTTCTTATTTTCAAATAAAACAAACTGACGTAACAATAATGTCAAACACCATGATAAACACCATGATGATAACTGTTCCGGTGCAACTAAAAATCTCACATTGCTTGGCAATCGAGGGGAAGGATAGTTTATAAACAACATCCACACTCCTCAACCCAAAGAGACGCCTTTTCTAAAAGATAGCAGTGAAGACACCCAAGTGATGTGGACTTGAGGTTGAAACAATGGAGCCACCGGTGGGAATCAAGGGTCTAAGCCACACAGGATGGCTGACAGACCCTACAATTCCTTAGCCTCGATTGGGGGCTACTGTTCCGATTCCCCTGAATGACCAACATTGCCTAGGTATTGAGGCCAAGGGTAGTGTATAAACACCCACACTCCTCAACCCAAAGTGGAACCTTTATAAAGGGCAAAAAAGTGAAGGAAATTGTAAAGGGTGGGTGTAAGCTCAAATTGGACAATACTTTGGAAACATAGTGATGTGGATCGGACTTGAGGTTGGAAAAGTAACCATTGGTAATTAGAAATAGACTCAATAAATTTCAAGAGAAGACATTTGTTCTAGATGATAATATTTATTCTCTTCATTTATAAGCCCCAACCAGATAACGCTAACGGATTTTTCTCGGGTTATAAATATTTATAAAATTAATGTGAAGAATTAAACAATACTATAAAGATCAAAGATAATCAGTACCCGAGTGTCATCCAATGTATACCACATGTTATTTGAAGTGCGGACATAGCAGTAATAGTGGCCAGAGTGAGTGCTAAAACCAGAATGAACCAGGACCCCGTATAACGAGTATTTCACATCTCCATCCTGCCAAACGGGAGAAACTTGAGAGTAAGAAGTATAACATAACCATATCATTAAGTCATGAAAAGATACAGAAGAAAACAGTAAATCAGAGCAACAAATATTTTGAAACATGAAGCTGTAAAATATTTTCTAGGGTTGTCCTTTTGAATAAAGTATATCACATATTATTTGAACAGAGTAACCCCTTCACAAACTAAATATTACAACATGATTTTTGTATTTTATTTGACAAGGTTTTGCAAGAACTAAACAGGGCTATTAGTAAAGAAAGTGGGGTAGCATAAAACAAATAAAAAAACACTTACCGATGAGCCACTGACGAAAGGTTTCAAATTCAGTGCGGAGTCAAACCGAACTTTCTTTTTAATTTTTATGTTAGGGTCATGAGCATAGAATCTCTTTAAATGAATTGCTAGCACATAAGGTGCCTTATGAATTGTTAGTTGTTTGACAGCCTGCACTTTTTGCTTGCAACGTTGACAATGGTATTGCTTCTCTCCTCCATCCAAAAGTTCTGCAGCTGTGAAATTTACCAGTGCCTTTTGCAGTGAATCTGCCTTTAAGATTTCAAGACTTAAATCTAAGAACGGATCAAATTTGTTGGAGGAATAAGAACACTGCCTGCATTTCACCTGAAAAAAGCACCCAACAAACTTTTGAGGTGTCGTAATCCATGAAGTCAAAAGATACCCTTGTTCTATAAAGATTCCCAGGTTATGCCTTAAATATCAACATAACCATCTTCAAACTATGATTGGTACTACTATCTCATGAAAATCCCACCAAATCAAGAAACAAGTACCTGACTTCGAAGACGACCACCAAAGATCTTGTGAACCAAACTTTTCTCGAAAGCACCAGGTGATTCACTCGGTACTCCAGAAGGCAGACAGCATTTATGCATTGACTCAAGTAAGTTCACCATATACTCATGTGCATCTTCCTGCCTAGCCTTTCGGAAATTGCGCGATATGCCTAATCTCAAGTCAAGAAATACAAGTAACCAAGCTAATAAAATGGGAAGTACTTCTAACGAAAAACAGGGTGGAGGCAAGAGACGATACTTATGAATAAAACCAAGCAATCAGCACATATTTAAATTTTAAAACATTATTTCACCTCAGCTAACAAAATCAAGCATGTTAAATGTTGTACTCGATATTACAGCCGGATTTAAAGAAGAGTGGTCAACAACTTTCTTAGCCTCAAAAAACCTTAGGAAAAGTAAAATTATCTATGATGAAAAACTTTTTCAATCTTTTCCCTGGTTTAAAAGAAGCTGAGCTGAAAAGGTAAATCAGTAATGTAAAAGCTCACAAAAATATACGCCAAGAAGTTGGTTCTAGGCTTTAACCCTTGTTTCAAAAACAGACAGCATGAATACAGATATTTTGAAATATTAAGATCTTCCAGAAAAATAAGGTGGACATGCAGTTATAAAAAAAAAACTTATTGGTTCGAAGGAATACAATTCCCATGAAAACAATCTTCAATACTGGCCATTTTCCTCGACTCAAACGTAATAAATGCAGAAAATACATAGATACATCCGAAAGTGAAAAAGAATATTATAATTCAAAAAATGGCCATGAACTTGATTACTCATTAAAAAACACAACATAAGGATACACCGCAGATTTCCAACCATAACCTGAGGCGATACTATTCTTCCAGTTGCTTGCAGCGCACTGCTAACATGATTCTGAATTGCACAAAGTGCGCAAAATCCAGCAATGTGGCCTATAAATATAAAAAGTGAAAAATGTAATTAGAAACGCTATGAACCATAAATTTCCTTCATTCATCAATATAAATCATTGCTAAAAGCAAATCATTGACATAATATAGCAAGTGACAGAGAAGTAAATGTATTGCTTACATGAACTTTTATGTTTGCCACTTTGCAGATATGCAGCTAAAGGCTCAGTATACGTCAAACATTGCAAAACTGAATTCAGAAAACAAGTGTTTCCAAGATTCCATAGCCCAGCACCCTGAAAATTTTCAATCAAATTTTCATTTTTAACTACTAAAACTAAAAAAATATCAATTCCAATTTAACTAATCCAAATCAAGTGAAAACAAATTTGCATCTCAAATTTTCACGGAAACAACAAAATTCAAGACGATAAAACAAAAACTCACTATTCTGCGAAAGGTAATCCCGAGGCTGAGCTCCGGATCCAAACCACACTCAGCGAATTCTGAATTTTTGGAAGGTGGCTGCGGTGATTGAATATTAGCGGAAACAAGTTGTCGGTGTTCGGAGGTGGTAGGGTTTAGGGTTTCGATGTGAAAATCATTGGAAAAGCTTTTGAATGGTTTTTTAACAGGTATGAATTCGATTTTTCTCTGAAATGGATCGTATTGTTTGGTAATAGTTTCGGTTTCAGCCATTAAAGTTTCTGCCATTGTTATTGATTCAATTGAAGCTTCTTCGATTTGAGAATTGAAAATGGAATGTGTAAAGAGAATGAATAATAGAGCATGGATGAACAGAACAGAACAGAACAGAACCGAGCAGAACAGAACAGAAGCGAAGGGTTTCAAGCTTCTGCGAAAGAGAAGAAATGAGTGTATGGTGGCTGCTATTAAACCCTACACTGCCGCAACAAAAAAAAAAACGCTATACACGTTTTCTTTCTCTCGTGTTCTGTAAGGATTGGGCTTAGCCCGGCCCATATTATTCTTCTCCCATAAAAATGAAAATTGCTGTATACACACGTGGTTTGGTGAGAAACACAAGTAAAAAACAAAAATACCCCTTGGTAGTCAAGTGCCGAGGAAAAATAAAACTGGTTGCAGTTAACTACCGAGGATGCATACTGAATATAAACAGAAGCAGAAACTCAGTTTTGCAGTTTCTTCTTTTCATCAAAAACTTCCCAAATTCATTCTAAATTCTATTTTCACGAATTGCAAGCCAATCATCCCCACATTATCACAAGTAAGTACCATTAATCATTGCAATCTTAATGTTAGTTTGTTTAGGTTAAGTTTAAAAAAAATTGATTAGTTTGCATGTGGTTAGGGTTTATGAATGATATGACAATTTGATCATTGCATGTGTAGTTTATGTATTGATAAATGAATGTAGTTGTTGTCTATGTTGTTTAAATGATTGTATCATAAAAATTTGGTTTTGAATGGTGCCAAATGAAACATTTTGAGTATGTTTGATGCTTTGCACACAAACATACTCTTGTTGCTGATGCGTTGGCTCGCAACGGACAAAGTTTACCTGTCTCTTTTTCCCATTGGTGGAGCTGCCCCCCCGATTTCATTTCTGGTTTTCTGTCAAGGGACAATGATGGAAGACCATACCAGAGATTATTATTGTGATTTTGTTGGCCTTTTGGTCTTGATGTTTTCTCTCATGTTTATTAGTTTGTTGGCCTTTTGGCTTTGATGTAGGCATTTTCGTACGGTGGTTGCAGACTTTTTCCTGCTTTTATTAATTTTTGTTGCTTGATCAAAAAAAAAAAAAACTCCACAAAATGAATCACTCACAATAAATATCCGACTAAATTAATCATTGTCTTAACCACCTATTAGAGATATAGATTACACAAAAAATAACTATGGCATACAAAATATGTAATTTTGAGATGATATATGTAATTGGAGCACAAGGTGTTTATTGATTTCTGAGTGAAATATGCTCTCTATGTTTTTTTTTTGTTAGGTATATCATCAAGCATTGGTGGAGCTAGAGGAGGACAACCATAATGTAATTAAGAAGATAGTTGACACTAATAACATGCTGCTAAATAACAAAGAATGCTAAATGAGACAAAGCCAACAAGCAGTTAGCTTATTCACTAGAATACCAAATAACAAGGACTAACAAAGGCCATAATTTACTAGCATGCTTAAATTCCTGTCATAGTTACTTATGGTGCGTGTAAATAAATAATTGGCCTCAAATTTACTAGCCTAGCTAAATAATTGGCTTAATTAGTTACCCAAGAACAATTCATTAACACTCCTATTTATTTGTAAAAATGACCAAGAAATTGGCTAATTCTTTTACTCGTTCAAAAGTTACTGTCATAGTTACTTATGGAATGAAAGAAAGACTAATTCGTTAACATGGCTATGGTATAACAAGTTACTATCTACAATTGGAAACTAAATTGAAACTAGTGACGCATTGAAGCACCACAAACTGCAAGGTCTACAAAACTGAACATCTCCTCAAAGGTAAAAGTTGTGTACAAATTCAGCAGAAAAAGCTGTCCAAAACTCCTAAAAACAGCTTCTTGAAACTATTGAAAAAAAACAACGTTGTGTCTCTTGATTGTCTTCTGTTTTGGTGAGAAGAAAAGAAAGAAGTTACGATTAGATTATAGTTGAAGTCAAACAGAATATAAAAGGTTCATTGTTTTGTGAGATACACTAATTGCGACGGTTATTTAAGGGAGGTTATAAAAAAAAAAACCCGCAAATTAGTAAAAAAGGGAATATGAGACAGCATATGGCTCTTATTCTAAGGCAGTAGTTTAATAACCCCCACAAATTAAAGCCCCTTTCTCCAATTTCACTCTCCCGCGACCTTTGTTTTCACATGCGCGCTCCTGATTTTCAATATTTCTCTAACCGGCGGTTCACGCGACCTTCTCTCTCTCATCTGCTGAAGAAATTTCTGCTTCTCTATTCAGAGGTATTTTCTCCTTTTTCAATGTCAGGATTAAATAGTCAGAACTATGATTGGATTAAGATGTTTCTTTTTTTTAAGTTTAGAATTGATGGGTATTGAATTATGATTGTGCGTAGCATATATTACAATCTTTTTAAGTCAGAACTAATTAGGCATAAGTTCTTTTTGTATTAAGATGTTTGTTTTTTTAACTGAATTTTCCTCTTTCAGCCTACTCCACTTTTTATCACTTTGGCTTCTGTACTGATGCCTAGGCTTTTAGGAGCACACACACATAGTACACTCACGTATGCAATGAATAACACTTTTAAACAAGAAATGTGGATTTCCATTTCTTTTCTTGGGGTATTCCAAATTGTTAAATATGGCTAACGGTGTTATTTTGTTTGGATAATGCTGCTTTTCAGAGAAAACATTTTAAACCAAAAAAAACATTTTGGAGATTAATAATTCATTAACATGGCCATGGTATTCCTGAAAATATTTCATTTGTAGCGCTCTTTTTTTTTTGTGTGTGTCATTTAGGGAAGTTTTTACTATTACATTAACTAGCAGCAGTCCCAGTTAAATGTTTTTACATTGGCACCTGGCTTCATTCTTTGTGTATAGAGACAGTGTATTTTTTGAACAGATTTCCTTCAACAAAAAAAATCCCTCAAAAACATGTCCCTTAGCCTTCCCTTAACTACAATCCCGCTCAACCATCCATTGTTCTCACTGAGCGGAAAATCTAAAAATGATTGTTAAAACTTCTAAGACTATAGTTGACATTGCCTCATTATACATATAAGTAAACGAAATTGTTTGGCTATATACATACAAAATATGGGTTGTAAATAAATAAATAGAACCTCAATCACCTAAAGACATCGATAAAGTAAAAACAAGTATAGTAAGAAACTCATTCTCAACATGAGAAAGAGAAAGGAACAAGTATAAAATGGAGTTTTCTAACATGTGGAATGTTGCACAGCTTAAGGGACGTTAAATACATTTTTTTATTCACATAAACAAACGGTCAATTAATAAATATCATTTCCTTGAAAATGATTTTTTTTTCCTCTTTCCAATTAACTATTCTAGATCAGAGAGGTTCATCCATAGTCTCAAGAAAAAAACAAAACGAAATGCTCTTTTTGCCCCTCTCTATCCTAACTTTGTGCAACGTTGCCGCCACAAAACTCCGGCGAACTCCACTGTAATTTAGAGGTCCATGTGGAAGGGTCACCTCATGGTCCAAACCCATCTGGGTCGAGTCAAAATTTAATGAGATGAAAGCCTATGTCACCGTCGAAAATTCCGATCAAGAGGTCATCATGTATCGCAATACCTT
>Ga0315913_1005379_pt1 | contig 15529 bp, 8 predicted proteins | sample MpolsnodulesMG_FD_207736 | JGI IMG/M metagenome (GOLD analysis project Ga0315913, IMG submission 207736) | Medicago polymorpha root nodule microbial communities from Los Angeles, California, United States - small nodules | ecosystem: Host-associated > Plants > Roots > Nodule | place: USA... | reverse complement strand
GTACAATTTATGCACCCTATTTTAAAGTTTAAAATGGTTGACTGAACTTTCTAAACATTTTTCGACACAGGTTGGTGTGGTGCTGGAGCTGACCACTATGAGCCCTTGATTGCTCATCCTTCCGCCGTTGTTTCCCAAGAAAAGGTTGCTGTGGTACTGTGAGTGTGAGGCTTTCCTAGCCTGCAATTTTGTGGAGTAGAGGATTAAGTAGAATTAGAGTTTCTTCGACCCTATTTATGGCCACTCTAGAAATGTTTGGCCGCCAACAATCTGGTTCTCCCAAAGACTGGATTTGGTCCCAAGGAGAACCTCATTGTGTCACATTTGTTTTGTTACTGACATTTAGAATCATTCATCTTTGACTCTCTTTGACATTGACAAGCAGGTTTTGCTTGCAGTTTGCGCTACCCCTAGTGTATTGTATTAGTTTCGCCGGCTTCTGTTTTGTTGTTTTTGTTATTGAGTTGATTAGAGAGGTTTGTGCCGTCTAGGTAGCGTGTTGTTCAAATTGAAGAGTTGTTGTATCTCAGTGGATTTCGTCACAGTAATGAAGTGGCTTACTTTCTGGATTTCTATATGTTCATTTTACTTTGCATTTCAAAATCTGACGCAGCCCGGGTACCATATTCCACCGGTAATGTCGTACTTCCTAAGTATACTCCTTCTAGTCTCGAATATAAGCAAAATAAATACATACATATTTTTGCTTATATTTTAGACCGGATGAATTGATTGATAAGCCTCGAATGTGTAAATGCAAGCTTCTGATGCATTGTTGGGGTGTGCTTCTGTCAATGTTTTATTAGCATGTGAATAGTTGTTTTGTAATGAAGTTTCCGGTAAGTCTTAACCCTGTTTCAGGAAGGAGGCTCAGAAATGCACTTGGCATATAAGCACGAGCTGCACGGTGGAGACAGATATAACAATATGACAAGTTTTGAATAGAGTGCATGTTTGGTTGAGATTATTTTCAACCCAAATTTGAAATGGCGCTTTTCAATTCACTCAATCAAATTTGAGATTATTTGGTTGTGGTACTTGCAAAATTCTTGAAAAAAAAAATCGAAATTATTCTACTGTTATTATGTAAACGAACACAATTCATCTAATCTCACTTTTAATAATACCATTATCAAACACAAATCAATATTTTTAACTCAACTTTTCAAAATCAATCCTTGTAGCATATTCATTCTTTGGAATTGATGCTATAAAAACTTAAAACATGTGCACATCATTGATTTTTTTTAAGTTGGTTAAGATTCTTAATGAACTAAGAGTCCGTTTGGTGTGTAGGATACGATAGAGATAAGATAAGATAAGAAATTACCTTGGATGGAATCATGGAGGTGATGGTGGATTAGCAGGTGTTTAAGTCTCGCTAGCGCCTTTGAAGGAATTTAAATATAAACATATTTGTAAACTCTCTTTAGGTTGAAGATCTTCGGTACTTATGACATGTTTAGTAACACGTACAAGTATCCAATCTCGCGTTATGATGCCGTTCTCACCGTAATTTTATTAAGCTACCTATTTGAGGTTCACACTAAACGTAAGGCTGCATTTACACCACTTCTGCACCAAACACTGACTTAGACTAAAATATTGTCTCTCTTTGGGTTGAAGTTTTTCATTCACTCTAAATTTTTAAACACTTGAACTGTATTGAATACTATACTTTTTTTATAAACAAATTTCATACAAAGAAAAAAAATGAAGAATTGACTAGAACGACAATATGGCTTAAACATTCTCGCCGTGCTCTTAAACCTCCTGACGGTGTTGGAGTTGGATATATACACCCTAACATGTCATTATCCCCTTGAGACATATTAAATACAAAATTTTAGAGATGTATACCAATTGAATAAAGAAGACAATTTTAACTTAGATCGAAAGGAAGAAACTACCTGAGAAGTTGAAACTCCGGCAAGGTACCACTGCTTAGTAGCAAGACGATGATTAACACACATGTTGACATACAATCAGTAATAATCACCTCTCAATCTCGTCTAACACTATTTCATTCATTCAATTGATACATAATAGGGATTCAATGATAGCCTTTTTATAGACACATACACAATACTTAATGTTTAAGTAAACACCAGAAAATCAGAAACCAAAATAACGTTCTTTTAAACAAAAAGAGTAACCGTTTCTTTTTGACAAAAGTAATTAATTAATTATGTAATATTCCTTCAAAATAAAATTATGTAATATAAAATAGGAAAATTCTATGGTGAAGTCGTGAAAATGACTTTTCTGATGAAGTTAACACTATAATATTAAAAGTGGAGTGAGTAACACCCCACTGTTTATACAGTGGCATCAAAAGTTCAATCTCCATAGTATCATCAATTCATCAGATTAACAAGACTACACTTAATAAAAGAAAACACAAACAACACTTATAGACTCTCAGATAAGCATCTTATCTCATCAACATGTATAAACAAACAAATTTTTCGGTTTGCCAAATATAGAGTTGGAATTTTTGTTTGGTTAAATAATAGCTCATAATTTGTAGTTTATATAAGTAAAGTCAGACCAAAATATTGTATAACTTATTAATTAAAGTTTGACTGAATTACATCATAAGTTCTTTAAATTATTTAGTTGTAATAAATTGATTCTTTAAGTTTTTAAAGTAAATTAATCGTAACATGTAGGTTTTTAAGTTTTTTCCATACCAATGAGGTTTTTAAGTTATTTAACAGCAACAATTTAGGAGATTTAAGATGTTAAAAATGTAAGTTATTGAGAGTCTACATATTAAAATTAATTAACTTAAAAGACCTAAGTGTTACGAAAAAATACTTAAAAACTAACTTATTACAATTAAATAGACGTAAGTGGTACGAAAGAAACTTTAAAAAACAACTTATTATAATTAAATAACTTAAAATATCCTCTTTTGGTTGATAACTTTAAAGAGGAATGATATATGGACATCATTTTTGTACAACCGGCAACCTTTTTGCTATTTTATAATATTTTTTAGTGATTTCGATTTGCGTGCTCCTCACAATATTAAAAGGTGTTGTATTATTTGTTCAATTTTGGTTTTACATGTAACATTGCTCAACTTTAAATAACTTGAATTGAGTCAGAATTTTTGACAAATAGTGATTCTACTTAACAAACCTAATTCCTCTGTGGGCCGGTTCGGAGCGGGTCAACTCACCCGGCCCATTTCTACAGATCTTCCAAAACCTCTAATGTTCTGTTCCTCCGTCTTTATTCACTTTCTCTTCTGCCATTTCTCCTTCACCTTCACGCCTCAACAAGCTTCATCTCTCAGGAAACTGCTCCATTCTGTAAGAAAGATCTTTCCATTAAACTTCATCAATATAGTAGAGTCATTATTTTTGTTTGTTAAGAATGATTATCATTTCATATGAATTAAGATTTATCGATATAATGTTACTGTTATATAGATTCTTTTTGTTTTTTTTTTTGCATTTCAATTTTTTTCCCTATTCGTCTAAGACATAGAATAAGTAGGAAACTTTGGGTGTTGTTATTATTTACAGTTCAGTTATGCACAGTATGTGTTTGTTAAAATGCCACAATGTGTTTTACTTCAAAATTTGCGTCACATACTATTCTTTTAAGCTACGTATTTAAGCAAATGACGTGTGGTATGACTAGACATGATAGGATTAGAAATGACAATATTAGATAGAGAGAGTTAGGGTGGTCAATCCTGGATAGCACCGCGGAGCGGCCGACCCCAAAAGTGGGATAGCGGATCCCATACAGCGGGATAGCTGGGTTCGCAAAGGATAGATTGTATAAGAACAAAGGAGAGATTGTTTAGAAAACTGAGAACAAAACAAGATGTTAAAACAATTACTAGTTAAGAGATTCAATGTAACAGAGGAGAGATTCAATGTGTTTTTTTTAATGTCTATTCAAGTAGTAGCTGATTCCAATACAAACAATAAAAACATATGATCAAAAAACGGAGAACATGTAATGACTGAAAGAGTTTAGGGTTGAATACAGTGGTTACAGAGAGAGAGTGGAAAGGAGAAGAGAGAAAGGGGTTAGGGTTGTGCCAAAAACCCAAATTTCCCTTCAAACGGTTCAAATTTTAAGGGCCGTGATTTTCCTAAAGCGGGAACCAGAGCATGTGAATTGGGAACCTGCTCTCCTATCTAGAGCGGCCGCGGACCAGAAGTGGGCTGGGATTCACATTCCCATCGCGGTTTTTCACTGAGATGTGCCCTCCTCCGCGATCTCGCTGGGATTAACAACCTAGTCATCTGTTGTAGAAAAGATGACAGAAACTTGGCTTAGGTGGTTTGGGCATGTAGAGAGAAGACTTGTACTTGTAGATTCTATAGTAAGGAGAGTAGATTAGATGGAGGATAGTCAAATCACTAGAGGCATACTAAGACAACCATAAGAGAAATTATTAAGAAAGGTTTAAAGATTAATGTGTTGGATAATGATATAATATGTGATAGGAAATTATGACATGATGTGATCCATGTAGCCAACCCCACTTAGTGATGTAAGGCTTGGTTTCTTTTTAATAGAAACAACTTTATTAATTCAAAATATCTTGAATGTTAGTGTAACTGATGTGGTTATTTTAAAATTGTTAATTAGTGAACTAGGTGTGATGTGTGAGTAGATTTAATATCTGTGATGTTTTATTCATATCAAAGTGTATGAAGCATGTTCTCTGTTTGCTTTGCTTTAAAATGCTTCTTGCTGCTTTATTTTGATAATATTTTTTCAATTCAGATATTGTTTTAATCTGTAACTAAATGGTTCGATTGGTTCAGAGATTTGGATCGGTAACATGGCTGGGAAGGTGGCGAAGGCAGCTTACGACGCGAAGATGGGGAAGCTTCTTCGAGAGTACACACAAGTTTTGGTGGTTTCATCAGACAATGTTGGATCAAACCAGCTTCAGGGTATAAGGAGAGCACTGCACGAAGATTCAGTGGTTGTGATGGGGAAGAACTCATTGATGAAACGCTCTATTATCCAAGCAGCAGAGAAAACTGGAAACAGCCATGCCTTCCTTAACCTCGTTCCACTCCTTGTGGGGAACGTTGCTTTGATTTTTACCAAAGGTGACTTGAGGGATGTTAGTGAACGGATTGCTAAGCTCAAGGTTGTTAATCCTATTCTCATGTGCCCGAAGTACATGTCATATGACTCGTACAAAACTTGTTCCTACATGCAATCCGGACAGTTGCCGCTGGGCCTTACATGTTGTAACCAACAATCTTCACAAGCCTCCGAGCCTTTTCTTGTAAGCTCAAAATTCTCGCCGCCCCAGCACTGTTACATGATGAGATCGAGACAGTTCTTGTTGACAAGTATATGGTCTCCTTTTCTCCTTTTGGCTGGTAATTTGTGATGCAGATGGAGGGTTTTGATTCCGTGATATTTGATGAGAGATGCCTATCGCGAGATTGATCTTTTCCCCTGGCCCTCTTTCCTTTCAAACTTTTTATAGTTAAATTCTTCTTTTGTAGGATATGATGGAGAATGGAAATGATGTTGTTTATGAATTCTATTTTGGAATTATATTATAAGGACTTCTAATTCAGAGGATTTTTATCCTATGTTTAAATAATGATATGGATTTGTATGTCAGTGGAAATAGATCCCCTCATGTTTATTTTTTTCTCAAAAATATGTTGTTTTGATATAGCCTTTGGCTTTAGCTTTTAATCTGTATGCCACCTGAAAATTCAGATTTCTAAATTGTGATGCAGTTGCAGCCAATGGAATGATGAGTACATAAGTGAGACTTGGGTTCAATGTTTAACCCTGAATTTAGTGCTTTGGATTTTTTTATTGAGGCTAGGAACAATATTTAGTATTTGAGAAATTAGTTTGATGATTAATAATTGGAGTGTGTTTTCAGTTTACCAAATTTGTCTTGGAAAAATGCCCTAGATTCAAAGTTGTTATGACTGGATTTTAGAGTGTTTTAAGGTTAAAAAACAAGGATTGTATACATTGATAGATAGATTGGTAGTTACTAGTAATGATAGTGCTTGAATCTATCTATTTTGGAGTGTGTATTGCTAGAAATAGAAGTTGGAAATACCAATTTTTGAACCAAAGTTAAGCCACATATATGTAATGTGATCCCCTATCATGACCTGAATGATAGGGTTAAAGACTTGTATGTAATTGGTGCTTGGAAATCTAGTTCATCATGGACTTACTCATTATGATGATTATTCTAGGTTGCTTAGGCGTAAATATCCTGAGCAATTCTATAGTTTTAGAGCTGGCTATGGTAATCGTCTCTTCCTTCTAATATGCAATTTTTCCTTTGGCAAACACCTAGCTCTTCCTACCCGAACAATGAAGTTAAGTCTTCTCCTAGAAGTTCTTATTTTAAAAAGGAGATTTTACTTCATTGCTTATTTTCTTGCCTCAATGGTAGGTTGTTTGGGATTATAGTGTTAACGTAATCTTAATTTCCCATAGTCTCTGATATAAATATGATGATGTTTTGGATTAAACTGGCTACCCAGTAATAGTATTATGATATTCTTGTGCTAGGATCAAAATCAATCTTTGAAGATGTTGGGATACCTATTATTATTACAATAACATCTAGGAAGTTTTTCTATGCTACAACATACTCCTATTGTTTTTCTATGCTACAACGAATTCCTATTAGGCAAGCTTTTAAGATCATTGCTCTTTAGGCTTCTCCAATTGCTCTTTTTTTTTTTCAATTGTTGTTGACTGAGCGGCGGTTAAGTGTTGTTCGACACTTTTTAGATATGTTAAATCGCTTTTTAAATCGGTTTAACCGATTTAAGAAGTCTTTCGAACGACAATCAACTATCATTGGAAGCATAAAGGTAATTTCGGGGAACCAGAGAGCAATTTGAGAAGCCTAAAGAGCAATTTCCAGCTTTTAATGACATGTTAAAGTGTTGCATTCATCTCATTTGATTGGCGTTTCTTGGATCAACTCAGGGTTGCATTCATCTAATTGCTAGTTTCCATCTCTTTAGAAAGGATATTCACTCTTGTTTTCAAATAATTTGGAAGGCTACTATCTAGATTATTTGAAAGGAGCGTAATCTACGGACTTTTCAAAACAAAGAGTCATCTATTAGTTGGCAGGGTGAAACTTCATTCATGGTGGTGGTTTAAGGCGTACATGCCATTTTATCTTTCAATTTTCATGGCAGATGTACTAATCTGTCTCTTTGCATCAGATATTCCACCGACTAATGCTGCTTGTTTGACATTTTTATTTTGGCTTTGTGTCTTTCTTGTATTATGAAACTTTGTTATGATTCTTTGGTAGACACACTTTGTCCTTAGCTTGGTCTCATTTGTTTCTACTTTAATATAATTCATTTGACTTCTTCAAAAAGAAAATAAAACACTGCTTCATTTTACTCGGGCAAGACATGGTTTGGGGTGGTGGCTTGATTGCAAATGAATGAGCTCGCAATAGCAGCTAAAACTCTATAACAAAAGAGAATACAAACACACACAACCAATAACAAGAAAGTAAACAAGACACCAACAAACACAACCCAACTTTTCACACTAGAAAAAACAATCTAAAACACTGCTACAACTGTTGGGTCATGAGGGGAGCGTCCACATCGACGCTAGAACAATCACACAAGCGAGAGAGACACCACAGTCTTACCCAAAACCTTAAGACAATAAGTTTATGGGTCCTCTTACTTATAAGGTGTTCAACCTTTACTTTTCTATCCGATGTGGGACATATATAACTCACACTTGCACACAACACTTCCCCTCAATTGTGAGTCCATGTATTCATCATGCTCCCCTTTCAAGCAGAAGCTCTTACTTGCTTGTATCGTTGTTGCTGGTTTCTTCGCAACGGACCGACACTGTACCGCTGTTGCTGGTTTCTCCGCAACGGACCAGCTACCTCGGTCGTACCCTTCGTCAAACCAGGGCTCTGATACCACTATTGAGTCATGAGGGGAGCCTGGGGGAGCGTCCACTTCGAGGCTAGAACAACCACACAAGCTAGAGAGAGACCACACTCTTACCCAAAACCTTAAGGCAATGGGTTTATGAGTCCTCTTACTTATAAGATGTTCAACCTTTACTTTTCTATCTGATGTGGGACATATATAACTCACACTTACACACAACAACAACCATCCCGCAAATACACGACTCATGATGCACAAAACCAACAACCACTCAGCCATTCCATACCTCCCCCGGAGGAATATGTAGCAACAAAAACTGAAGGGTTCATGATAAGACACTATTTCTACTCAGCTACAACAGATCATAAATATAACACCTTCCTCTGATCAAACCCACATACTATGAAGAGAGAGTGAGAGGTTGTTGGAGAGAAGAAAGAAGTTGAAAAGTTAAAATGAGTTTTCTATAAAGATGAGGGGTCCATTTACTCTTTGCTCTCACTAAACATGGTAATTGCCCTTGGAGAATTGCTTTTTTGACATCTATTGTTTCCTTGAAACACATGGAAATGACCAAAAACACCACAACGGTAGTTAACTACCGCTGACTTATAACTAGAAAATCGATGGTAGTTAACTACCACTGAGTTTTTGGTCATTTCCATGTGTTTCTAGGAAACATTGGATGTCAAAAAAGCAAGCTTCTTCCCCTTGTGCCATATTCTCTTATTTGGGCTTGAGTACACTTTTTGGCGAACTCTTAACTTTCACCTCTAAATCACTTAAAATTAAGCTATTACTTTTAACACTCAATGCGTGTCTCAGGTGTCCTAATTTTTTTCTTTTAAAATATCCTTTGTTCGGATTCTACAATCCGAACCATGTTTCAGATTCTATAACCGAACCCTTTCTATATATATAAGTCAAAGTCATAAACCTCTCCTCATTTCAACATTTTGTATTTGTGCCATAAAACTTCTCTCACAAACCCCAAAATTAAAAAAATCCAACATTAGGTTATTCATGAAGGTTTTTTTGCTCAAAAGAATCACATTTCAAGCATTTTCAAACAACAAACACAAGATAAGGTCCCATTCCCTTGATTTATCAATGGGGGTCACAATTTTTTTTCCTGGACTACTAAACCTCTTCGAATTGTATAATCCGAATCAGATTGTTTGTGATTCAGATCATATAATCCAAATTGTATCAACATATGTTGTTTTTGGAAATTTTATGGATTTATGTTAACTGTAACTTTGCATGTTTCAGATATGGACCGCCTTAGTAACGAGAGAACTACCGTGACTGCTCCGGCTAGGCGAGATAGGACAGAGAGGAACGAAGCTAAAGGAATACTGGACAGGTGCATGAATAAGGGTTGTTGGTGTAAGTCTTAAAGGCCAATAATTTTAATTAAATTTGATACTTGTATCGAATATTTATTTATTAATAAATTAAGGCATTTTTTTATATTATGTTTATGTGTTAAAATAATAAAGTTCATAGAATAGTTAGTTCTTTTAAATGAAAAATTAAGTATGACATAATCACGATACCCCATTAAGCAGAAGGAAATTATTCTTAAAACATATGTAGTCAAGCATTAGTGGCAAGAGGGGTAACATTAAAGCGTAGAGACTATTCTGTGGGTAGAGTGATGATCACATCTCACAGATCATAAATAAGGAGTTATCAAGTCTTCTCATAGATATAAATATTAGGAGTAATATTTATATTGGATTGACCCATCATGAGAATGCTACATATAATGTTTATTTAAAAGTCACAAGACATTCTCATAGTGATAAGTGGTGAATTCCACCCATGGACCTAAAACCATTGTGTACCTTAGATGTAGGAGTCAGGTACTTTGTTGTCGTACAAACATCGTATGTAACAAGATGACTATAAATTTGGTTATTGGGTATTCGACAAATCATGTTGAGGGACGTGATGGAATTTGCCCCTCCTACATAATGGGAGAAATTTATAAGGGCCCAATATTGAACTGGACAAGGGTGACATACTATGTCTTGTATTCAATATAGAGATGAGGGAAAAAAGGTAATAATGCAAAGGATCTTTACCACAAAGATCTTTACCACAAAATGGTTTCGTCCAATCACTTGACATTCTTGTCACTTCGGTAGCAGTGATGTGTTGCTAGATACCACTCACTGTTTATAATATTAAAAAATTTAATATTATTTCCAAAAATACAGGAATTTACTGGATCACACACAAAAGGACAGTTATGTTGGTCTATATGGCAAGCTAGCATACGCGCTAGAGGAGGGGTGAATAGCGTTTCTAAAAAATATCAAGAGTTTAGCGAAAGCGTGTTTGAAAAGTATTTGACTAATTGGATTCGTGCTTGATATCGATAATAAAAAATTAAAGTGATGAGTTATACAATAAGATTTACTATTAAATTGAGAGATTCAATTGTTAAATCTTAATACAATCAACTATCAATAATTCTCAGCACAATTTACAAAACTAGACAATTCTCAAACCAAATCTAAAATCAATAAATAAAGCTATTACTAATTAACACAAGGTATATGAACTGGGTGAATTGAAACTTGATTGAATTCAATTGTGATCAATATTGAGTTAGAAAGAAAAATTAATTCAATGAATCAAGACTAGTGTCCTGGACTGGCTAAAGAGCTTAGGCCCAATACAAAGACAGCCCAAATTCCGCATTTGGCAATATTACTCGCAACACACCCCCTCCCCATGAGGGGGTGCTCAGAGCAACAGAGACCAGTTCAAACGAACATTTACGGTCACCGTCATGGCTCCCGCGAATCTCTCTTCGGCGGTTACACTTCCTATGAATTCGTAACCGCCGAGCACACGTGTGCCTTAAAACGGCTCTGCATTCAACCACCTCTATATAAAGGGGGCTCTTGGCAGTCGCCAAGGTTAGAATCTACCCTCGATCTGAACCCCATTCTAATCTCATACTGACTTGAGTGTCAGAGTGTCTGCAGGTACACACCCCCCGCCGTACCTGTTATCACTGAAGCATTCCACCACCGTACAACCACCGTACAAAAAATGTACCGGTAGTCACCTTCTGATCAGGTACGATCAACTAGGTTTACAATTAAAGCTTTGATAACATTAAAACCAATTTAAAACAATTATCAAACATTCATATGCACAAATTAACACAAAGTAAAGGGAGAAAGGGAAAAGAAACGACACCGAGATTTATAGTGGTTCCCCCTTTCATCCTCGCTTCAGGGTACCTCCACTCTTCTTGATAGAAAACGTCTATATCAAGGACTTCCACTAAAATTGAAATTTGATTACAATGTTGTGATTACAAGAACTCCTTTAATTACCCTAATTTTCAATTCATATGTAACCACAACCCCTAATCTTCAAGTAACCCTTGAAATTGGTGATTCTTTGAGTCTTTGAATCCTCAATCACCCATTCAATTCTTGAAGCTCTTCACCTCGAACTCTTCTTTGTTATGTCCGATGGTTGGATCCCCGGACTTGAGAAGATTAAAAAAAAACTCCAATACCCTTAGAGGTAGAATGAAATTACTCAATTCACTTTGGAACCTTGATCCCCGACCAAGATCCTTGAATGAAATCAACTTACAATCCCTATATCACTCTAGAAATCTATGACTCAAAGACTACACTGATTCTTAGAAAAAGTGTTTAATATGAAGAACAAGTGGAAAGAGAGGTTTGGAGACTCTAGAGAGAATAGTTGTAAATCTTTCAGTGGTTTGGGAAATGTGAGGATATGACTATATATAGAAGTGAGATTAAGGTGCAAAATTTTGGCCAAAAACAACTAAATGAGTCGAATCACACAATGTCTAAATCGATTCAGACAACTAGAATTAGGAAATCTGAGTAATGAAGATTGATACGAATCAACCTATTTATGAATCGAATCAACTGAACCTAGATGATGGTTGATACAGTTCATGAAATTGTGAATCATTTCAAACAGGCAAAAACAAGGACTAGACAGAAATAATGATACGAATCAGAACAATTTGATTCAATTCAAATTGATATGATTCATGAAATCATGAATCGATTCAAAATGTGTGAGACATGAGGAACAAGGCTAGTAAGAATGATTGATACGAATCAAACATATAGAGAAAATGTTTTGACACATAAAGAGGAAGATTTCTGCACACAACAACACACATGACATCTAGGAACTACAAACACAATGAGGTAATAATTGCTAGGTGCTTTAACATGTTTCTAAGCTACAACTAACAAAGTAAAAACATCATAAATAAACCTAACTAATAAACATTATCAAAACAAAAACCTAAAGCTATAAGCAACTTTAAGTTAAACATGAGAAATAAGCGAGTCTTATTACTTGGGGTACGTTTAGTAAGTGGACCTAATAGTTAGAAAATCAATAAATGGTTTATTAGGCTTACAAAAGCCCAATAGAGCCTGAGCACACAAGTGTTGAAACAAGGTGATACTGAAAACCTGATACCACATTTAGAAACCCTAAAACTGCCCCCTCTATCTAGAAGCCTTCATCTCGTAGCAGCTAGCATATTCGAGCGGGGGGAATTTGTTCTTGTGGACTGAGCAGAGGTGTAGCGGAAGAGTGGTGCTCGAGATCGATCAGATAAATTTGAAATTAAAGGAATTGCACTACAAGAGGTAATAATTTGATCATAATTATGTTCATTCGTAAAATCCATTGAAAAGGAAATTTTATTATTTTTATATGTTGTGTATACTCTTTTTGTCATACGATGTCCCTTTAAGGGATACCGTGGTGATGGCCTAGAAGTATCTAAGGTGAATGAGCCTGAGCCCCAACCCGAGACACAACCTGAGCAACACGATATGAAGGAGTGGAGGTGGAGAACGCATATGATGATGAGCAGACGCTTGAGGAGGTGGAGGAGGAGACACATTTGGTGGATGATTATCCTGATGGTCCACATGACGTGTGTGCTAACCTAATATCATCTTAGTTTAGCCTATCACATGTATAAGGGAGTAGTAATATTCTACAACTTTAATTTTTTGTACAACGTGTTTTATGTAAACTGAATGTCATGTTTATTTTAAATAATGTAAACTGAACTGAATTGTACCTCGCAATATTAATTGTGTTTTTTATTTTTTGCATTGTGTTTTTTTTCATTGCATGGCGATTTTCATTGTATCGTAGATACTGATATTAATATGGCTAAATTATATGTCTAGTCCCTTAACTAATTATAAGGTTTCATATTGGTCCTATAATTGTTTTTTGTTACGTTTTGGTCCCTTAACTTACGCCTGTCAACCAATCAAATCTTTTATGTTAACTTTTGTGAAAAACTATTAACATCATCCCCATTTGACCACCTTCATCTTAAAACCCATAAAATTCATCATCTTCATCACCAAACATAAGAGAAACTTGAGTCAACAAAAATTGATGTATCTAGATAAAAATTCAGCCCAAATACATTAACTTTTGTTGACCTAACTTTCTCTTATAAATAGGACCGGTTGGATTAGTTGTTAATGTCATTTTTTCTATTTGTAAGTGTTAAAGGATACCATAATGATTGGTGCATAAATGCTTTGGATATGTCTTGCTAAGGACTGTGAGTTTGAGATAGAAGCAAGATGGTTGTATAGGGCATGCATCAAGTGTGCATAAAGAATTACTAATATTGTAGGCCAGATATACTGCGAAAGATGCAAAATACCAAGGACTGCAATTTCTATGCAAGTTAAACATTTGAAGTGTAGTATATTTGATGGGTCGTGTATTTATATTGTTTCTATAGTAAAATTGCATGTCTTTAAAAAGAATTATTTCAGAATGTTCAGTAGTTAACTATTCAAATCAATAAAATTTCAATTATAATAGCGAAGGTTGTGATAAATGTGATGTTTTCCATATCATCATATTTGATTTCTTATTGCAAATCATAACATAAATGTCATCAAATATAGTTTAATATGTTAATAAAAAAAATTAATTGTTAAAAAATACTAGGGTCTTCAATTCTAACCGACCCGTGCGATAGATCAGGTTAATAGTCTATTCAAGCCAATAACCGAATACTATCTCATGCTAATCCACAAAAGGTTGGAGGCGATTCAAGGGCCTATTATGGCCACTCTTTTGAGTAGATGCATCGTGGACGAGGATCATTAACTACACTAGTAACTCACCTTAGGAGACTAGTGAGGGCGGAAGGGTAAATTAATGATCTTGGGAATGTTCATAGTCCCACGTGTTTTATGCCTTTTTCACCAATGTGTCGTTTGTAGTATCAAACCTTTTGGGAGACTTGTTGATTATTTTCTACTATCATCATACCTTTACATGACATATAGAATTAGTTAATTATTTCACCCTGTTAGTCGATATGACGAGCTAGATAGTGTGCTTGAGGGGAGGAAGGGAATAACTTTTTTTTTGTTTTTCAAAAGGTTTTGCGAAAATGTAGATTAATAAGAGTATGACTACTGAAGTTGTGTGAGTTGATGATAAGAAGATTAAGACAATTTATAATCGACAAAATAGTGGGTTATCACGTTGCACTTAACTCCCATAATGAACAATAAATTGAGTGATTGCATTGCCTAAGAGATCTAATCAGTGCCTATTTAGGATTTTATAGTTTTAAGTAGTGTTTAGTGTTAATTAATCTTTTTGAAATAGTAATGATTGTTGTAGATGTTCAATGAAGTAGGATAAGGAATGACTCGGAAGATACGGGAAGTTGCAGTGTGGATCAGGATTGTTTCGCTAAAGATTTGGAAAGATGCAACTCTTTAGATCGCTAGTCGGGTCGTACAAGTAGTACAGACCCAGGGGACCATGCCTGGCCATTGCTTAATGAAGACTAATAATAAGTTGGCGTCAATGATTGAAATCCTAGGAATAAAAGAAGAATATCCCAGGAGTAGGTAGGATATGATAAGGACAACTCATGTAAAATGACCAAATGGTACAGCTTGTGGTGGTTGGCCTTGTACTATAAAAGGAGAACAATGTGTTGGTACCAAGGGTCCAAAAATTTATAAGAGAATTGGAGAGGCCAAGTTCTATCTAGGGTTAGAAGTTTTAAAGTTCTAATTCCATCTCATCTTCCCCATAGATGAGCATGGAGGCTAGTTCATAGAGGTTGAGAGTTAGCTTACTTGGTGGTGATGCTTTTAGCTCACCACTTTCCTTTAAGGATTGTAATCTTGTACTAGCTATTTTAATCTATCAATTTAGCTTTTCATGTTTTCATTTATGTTTATCTTCATCTTCATCTATGAAGTTCATCTCACCATAAGTTAAACCCCTTCTCGTGGTTTATATATAGTGAGGTTATGAGATTCTTTACTTAGTGATATATAAATCTACAACGTCGAGCTTCTTTCTAAGAAACTTGATTTAACTCAAAATCTTTAGAAGTAATAATTGATCATTTTTGCTTCGAATGTTATAGCTCCCTGATCCTTAACCAGTATGGGAGTGGAACATGTTTGTTAGATATGAATTTGTCCCTAAGCATCGAAAAGTGAAGGAATCAAGAGAGAATACTTGAACGTAAACTAGATCTTGGAGGAGGCTTCGGGCTC
>Ga0315913_1005378_pt1 | contig 15531 bp, 9 predicted proteins | sample MpolsnodulesMG_FD_207736 | JGI IMG/M metagenome (GOLD analysis project Ga0315913, IMG submission 207736) | Medicago polymorpha root nodule microbial communities from Los Angeles, California, United States - small nodules | ecosystem: Host-associated > Plants > Roots > Nodule | place: USA... | reverse complement strand
AAAGTAACAAAAGAAAAACAACCAAGAGATTGTTTTCTACCTCAATGGTGTTACTGGTTTAAGCACATCCTTTTGAACAATCTATTCCTTTCTCGGCAGCAGGCAGCAGCTAGAATCTAGAGAATTTGGAGTAATATTCACTGCAATTCATGTTCTGCAGCAAACAAAAGCTGCAGAGGCAATAACATTTATAGATTCAATCTATGCATTAGCCACCCTTTAAACTGTTAATGTATATATAATTTTTCAAAGGGAAATGCTTAGTATAGCGAAGGATTGCATCACGAGCGGTTCGCGAATGAGGCGTCCTTAACGTGTCGCCAATTTGTGATTTTTTTTTTTGGTAACCAAGTTGCATACTTTTGTTAAGTTTCTCTCTCATAACAAATTCATTTTCTCTCGTTTTTCTGTTGATAAAAGTTAAATTCTCTTTTTGTCCTTTACAAAAGATCATTTTCTCTCTTCAAAAGATATATTTATTTGTAAGATTCTACATCTACCGCCATTTCACTATGTTTTGAACCACCGATGATGATTTCATGGCACCCAAGGTTGGAGCTAAGATCAATGGGATATTTGAATTAGAATTTAGGGCTTCGTAGGTATGATTTAACATGAAGAAAGAGACAGTGCCTCAAAGGAATTTCCCATGCTCTTCTAAGTTCTAACAGATTATGTGATTGTGTTTTGATACTGGTTCAAATCAAAAGTTGTTTGGAATAAGAGAGGATGAAGCTGAAACTCTGAAAAAGGGTCTTAGCTATGACGGTGGATTTTTATTATTTTATTTCTTATCAATATTTATTAAGAAAAAACATATAAAAAAAAAAAAGCAATCGTGATTTTTTCGGGACTATTTTGTTCGGGAGAAATAGCACTGCTCGTTTTTAAATTGAAGGAAATCGATTCGAGTTTTGCATAATATAGTTCTGCCATATTGTTTACGTACTTAAAGTATTGTGTCCTGCCACTAACAAGGTACTCGAACATGAAAAGTAAAGTTAACATGGCTGGAGCAAAAATTTCTTATAGATAGACTATGTTTGATTCTATCCTTATCAACTCGAGTTGGTTTCTCTATTTGATTTATAAACCCTGGTAATACTCTTATGAAATCTAGAACTTGGTCACTCTAAACAATTAATTAAAATATCGACTGAAAATTGTTAAAGTATGATTTTGTTTGTTGGTTACCTTATCTCGAGCACTTTCAGCAAATGTTCAAGCCATATGAACTATTCTTCTGATCTTTCTCCAATATGCAGTAGCATTCATTGAAACTTTGCTGTAGAAATATACTTTGGAGGCTTAATTTTGTTTCAACAACTAGACAATCTTTCCAACAATTTTAGAAAACCTACTTTATCTTTGATAGTGCGCAGTAATCAAACAAAATGTATATGAATGAATGATCAAGTGTTATTTACCTGATCTTTCCAACACAGTATTATCGGCACATTCAGCGCATACTTAAGTCTCGTGCTTGAAAAAAAATGAACAGTATGCCAAATTTCATAATCAAAAGAGGCAATATAACTAATTAGCAATCCAAGAGAACGTGAATTTTTTTTTTTCTTCCTGAGATTATAATAGAGATTTAGCTCATCACCCCAGGCACATAATTTAATTTCATCCTTAACTTGGCCAAACAAAAGTGTTCAAAGGTTCATGGTATGAACTAAAATTAAATCTCTTCCTCAATTAAAAACAAAAAAACTAAAATTAATTTACCTCTAGCTATGGTATGAACTATGAACAATCTTCCCCTTTCTCCAATCTGAAATTCAAGTTCTAAAGCAAACCAAACAAAAACAACAGAGACTAATTTTTTTTTTTGGTCAAGTAGGCTAGAGCTCACACAATTAAATGTGGAGAAATGGTGTGTCCGGGGTTCGAACCCTAACCCCTACCCCTGCATATAATATGCAATATTTCTACCAACTAAGCTAAGCTCACGGGGATAGTAGAGACTAATTTATATATAGTCCAAAGAGAAAAAGAAGAAGAAGGGATCGAATAAAGTAAAGTATACTGGAAAGGAACCTTCTTAGAATGAAAATTATTACAACATGAAGCAAAGTACATTCAGTGAGTGATGAATGATGCATGATAGCTATAGCTAAGCAAGCAAGGCACCGTTTTTTACTATTTTACACCTGAAAAATTATATTTTACAAATCCTCGAAAATTCTGAAGTTAGATATTAATTTTTTTTAATAAAGTATTAAATATAGTACTAGATTTCAAATAAAATCAGGATATTTTTTTTTATTTAGGAGTGTAATGAAAAAAAAATTGTATTCCATTATTTAGATATTATATGACCTGACGAATCAAAATTTTCATTTCATTGTTTGGAAAATAGATAAAATGAAACAAATTATAATTTTTTTATTCCGTGGTCCATTCTCATTTCTTAAAAATAGATTCAATACATGCTATTATGATCTGCATACATCGGAAAAGAACTGTGTCATACTGGATCTAACGTTCAACGATTCCTGATTTCTACTCCAAAAGGAAAAATTTGGAAACAAACCTACGAGTGTTTTTCAGTTAAATTAATATTGTTACTTTATAATGTAAAAATATTACATTATAAAAAACTTTCCGTTAAAATTGATTTAACTTTTTATTTGGATTAAATTATTACATTATAATGTTAGCAAAAGAAAGTATTATATTATTTAATTAAATTAATATTGCTATGTAATTTTCAACACTCCACCCCTTTTGTTTTTCAATCTGCTATCCTTTCTCCATTCCTTTAAAAAAAAAAAAACTCCTATCCTTCCTTCATATGTTCTCCATTTAATCAACCCCCACATTCACATTTTCGTATAAGTTTGAGACAAGGACGAAGGGCTTCATAACCATGAGTGGCATTAGCTACCCTAAAAGAAAAAAAATCCTCAACAATTAACATAGTTTTATATGTAGCCGATCCAATAATGTATTATTTGACTACTTCAAACCATTTTGTTGGTTTAAAAAGAGATAATATAAAAAAAATGATAAATTATCTAGTTTAGTGTTAATTATGGATAAATTTGACTTCTTAAAACTGCATGGAGCTCTACTTTTATAGATAACTATTATTAGTTTTTATTTTCTTCCTTGTCTTTTCATTAAAGTATAGTAAGTTTAAAATTTACTGTATAAACACATTAGTGGTTGTACAGTATTCAGTACCTGAAATATAATATTTAGTTTTCAAACCTACAAATCATTCATATATATAGAAGACTTCTTTCACTCTATTTCACACCTTCTTCCGTCCAAAATTTTTGGGTCATATTGGAGTTCAAAGAAGTAATTTGTCAAGATAAGTAGGATAATGTCGAGCATATCACTAATATTGAAAAACTACTCAAGTTCATCAATGTCAGAATAAATGTTGCATGGTCTAACTATTTAATATATTGAAAAATATATGATAGCACATATTGATGTAGACACAATTATTAGTGAGTTTACATTTAGTCACAATAATCTAATTTTTTATTAGATTATTTCTTAGCGTAATAAAATTATCATCTTCAAGCAAAATATTTTTACACTATATAAATTCAAATTTTTTATATATTTATTAGTTAGAGTCCAAATTATAGGTTTTCCTTTAGAAACAGACATTGACAATGAGAGTTTTTTTTTTTTTGAATAAATTGACAAAGGGAGTATTGTTTATTTGTGTTAAATCTATTAATCTACTTAACATTAACAATTAACCAATAACAATATATAAAAAATCAAAGTCCAACAAAATCTCATAATCGTCCTTATTAAACTCATGATTTCCTTAATTTTATGTGCGTAATGGTCATTTTGCAAAATTTAATTTATTTGTTTTTTAAAAAATTAATTACGGATAATGGTCATCACAAGTGTAACCAATTTTCATGGAAAACTATGAAACTAATTTATCATTTTTTTTAAAAATTAATTATGGATAGTGGTCATATCTACTAACGATATATAAAAATCGAAGTCCGGAAAAATCGAATATTTGTCCTTATTTAAAACTCATGATCTCCTTAATTTTATAATTGTCCAGCAAACATTGAATGTTCATTTGCATATAAAATAAAAATCTATTTAATAGAAACATCACATTGATGTTTATATATTGAAAATAATCAGGAGTTTCTAATATTTTATCATGTCGACTTTATCAAGATCTCCTTAATATTCATAGGAGGATAAAATTAATTTAGGATAACTAATCGTTCGACCAACTCTATCATTAAGATTAATTCTAAATGGACCCAAACCCACAAAAGTTATCGTGACTCAAACACCTAAACGAATACCATAAAAATCAAGAAGAGTATGTCATCCTTTTGTTAAAAAAAAAACACTATCATTGAACCTCTCTACCAACACATGGAATTCATTGTTGTTTGGATCGACCAATGTTGCATTACGATCGATTTGATCATCAAAATATCCAGCAAACATATTTGACAGCATTATGGCGGCACCCTGAACATAAACAAGCTTTTCATCAAAAACAATTTTGAAAAGAGATATACAAATATGTGCATCATTATGGACGGATAATTTAACATACAAAGCATATACTCCCACATGGTTTGCATCAACCTCCACATATGTTCTATATTTGATCCTTGGTTTATTTAGCACCTTGTCCAAATTAGTTATTAGATGTGGATCTAAATATGCTAATACATAAAAACATAGATAAGGTTACATGTTAGCAACATTTGAAGAAATTTAAATACGAAAAAATAATAAAATAAAAATATGAAACAGACGAATACCGATCAAACAATGATACGAAAACAATGTCTCCATATTACGACTAACCATTACAGAAATGAGAGATGAACAACAAAAGACGGTGAGTTGACAAAAAAAAGTTACCAAAAGTAGAGATCTTAATTTATATGGAAGAAAAAGATTAAAAGTGTTTATACTCATTTTTAAAGGACTCGTTTTTAATTTTATACGTCTAAATTGGTTCAACGGCCTATTTAATAAGATAAAATTGTTCTCCACAAATTTATGCTAAATACTATCATTTTAGTTTGAAAAAAAACAAAACGATATTCATTAATGTCTCCTGATCTACAACATTGTCGCTCAATCATTGATTAAATAGTTGATCTTTCAATATGATCCAAATGAACACCCCAACATGACGAAAAATCAAACAACGACGCACAAGACGACAAACAATACAACACTGCACTTAAACGACGAAATCAAAAAGAAAAGAAAAATACTTAGATCGTTGTGAAAATTATTTATTTAAATTGAAGTATATAGAAAAAAATGAAGATCAGTGATTTCAGATAAAAAAAAATGAAGATCAGTGAAACCCTTTTAGTTAAGATAATGGAATGACCCAAAACCACCCTTTAATTAAGAAAATGGAAGAGAGAATTTAGAGTGAAAACTCTCTCCGCTGAGAGAGGGAGGAGCTAAAGAAAAATATCAAACCTGATTTTTTTTTTTATATATCCTCAATACTACCATTATATAATGTACAAGTAAAAAGAAAAATACACACGACAAAGTGATCTAGTTATAATAAGGGACTATAAACAAGTGTTGATTTTTTTGTTTGAAGGAATAAACAAGTGTTGAATGTTGACCTAATTAATTATTTATGTACTTTTATATCATTCACACGTTTTTAAATATATTTAGGAAGACCTAAATAAGGTAGGACAAATGGAGTAAGTAAAAAGGAATCAATTAAAAAAAATAGAATAATGGTCAAACAAGAAAGACATAGAATTTCTATAAGTTCCATAGCAAAATGCAAATTGTAAATCATCTAGCTACTGATTGTTCTTGTATACACATCAAAGAGCATTATTATCTCCTCTACTCACTCCACTAAGGTAAATAAACAACTAACTATAATCATCAAATGTTAACTTTGTATTTTCTTTATCCATGTATATGTGATTAATGTTACTTTTATTGGGGGTGTAAATAAAGATGGCTGTTGAATACTATGACTTTGGACCTTACAAGATCCACCATAGTTCAGTCTTTCATACAACCGATCTTTCATTTGCCTTTGTCAACCTGCGTCCTGCTGTCACTGGTATATCTTGCTCCCTCACCTCTTTGATTTATTGCTCATATGATCTTCAAGCTTAAATATCTTTATTAATCATCACTTTCCTTTTTATCTTTTGCAGGTCATATCCTTTTTAATCTGATGTTAATAAAAAAAAGTTAGTAGTATAATTAATCAACGTTATGTGTATGAATATTACTAGATTATCATTTATGAATAAATTTGTTAAATTCTGTTTTTTTATCTTGCAAGATAATTAGTAGCATTAATAAGTGTGTATTTAAAAATAAAAAAAACAAATAATTTGAAATAATGCTTAAATATTTAAGAATTTTTTTTTAAGGGGTCTAGATTTAGAGATATGGTACATTGTAATCCGTACTAGGTAGGAATGATTAATCTATCTTTATAATATGGTAAGTGTCTGTCTCGTAAGTACAACTCAAATAGTAAAAAATAACAACAACATTTGATATGTCCGGTTGTTGATTCGAACATGCTATTCCCCTCTTTTAAGCACTTGTTGTGTGAGGTTCGCCTCAAATAGTAAAAGACAACAACAACATTTTGATATGTCGGGTTGTTGATTCGAACCTGCTATTCTCCACTTTTAAGCACTTGTTTTTTGAGGTTCGCCTCTAGTTTATAAAGAAAGAAAGAAATTATTGTGAGGGCTGAATTGACACACTCTTTTGTTAGGTAAGCTAAAATCATTGATAAAAAGAGGTAAGCTAAAATCAGCCCAAACTCAAAAGATAGCATCTCAATATTATTGTAGCTTCATCATATAATCACATTGGTTAGTGACTATTGTGGACATTTTGTTAGAAATTTGTCTGGGTGATTACTCTAGCAATATTTCATTTCTATGATTATTGCAGCTGTATTTGTAATCACATAAGGCAATGGAAATTCTCAAAATCTTAATACTAAGGCTACAATTGTGACTGTGAGTTACTTGCTTAATGTAAACATGAATCAACTTGGCATTTTTTGAAGCTGAATTTGATTGACTTAACAGTAGCTAGCTACATGTTCTAATCTGTCCGAAGCGTGAAGTGAAGCGTGTTGCTGATCTTACTGATGATGAGAATATTGAGTTATGGCGCATAGCACATAAACTTGGTAGACAACTTGAGAGCTACCATAATGCATCATCACTTACATTTTGTATCCAAGTAAGACAATTTGGAGAAATATGTTGTTATTTGAGCATATAAGGTTTTTCTTTTAATGTAAGTTGCCTAAGACCAATGCTATATGGCTATACAATTTTTCAACTTAACCAAATCAATATTTTTGAACCAGGATGGACCTCAAGCTGGACAATCAGTTCCTCATGTTCATATCCATATCCTTCCTCGGAAAAACGGTGATTTCGAAAACAATGATGACATTTATGATCTGGTAGGATGGAACATTTGTGTTTTTAATAATTTGGCTGGTTTTTCAGTTCTTCTAAAAATCAAGTAAAAATTTGGATGTTATTGTTTGTTTGTGAATGATGCAGATAAATGAAAAAGAGAAGGAGTTGAAAAGGAAGCTAGCTGTGGATTTAGAGAGGAAAGATAGGAGCCTTGAAGAAATGGCACAAGAAGCTGATGAATACAGAAAATTTGTCCTTTGAAAGTGAAACTAGAAAAGATGTGAAAAATTACTAAATCTCTGTGAAATGAAAATATTGATAATAAAGGAACAAAGTTATTTGGAAACTTGTATAGTTACAAGTTTCCTATTATATGGAAATTGGAAGTTATGTTTCTTATGGTAGCTTTGATTTGGTATTGTTTCTGAGACAATGAAAGGGATGAAATCAAAGTAATATTGAAAAACTATATATAAAATAATACTGGTTTATGTTTTACTTTATTCGGATCAACGTGTATTTTAGTAAAACGCTATTTAAACACTTCAAACTCTTCAACATTCATTCAACACTTCATTTTATCATTATTCAAATTTATATCACATTATCAATATATCACATTATTTTCTCATGATTTCTTTATCTCTCAATACATATACATTTATATTTATATGAGTGTTCACGCAACATTTTCCTTTTTATTAAATAAAATAAAGACAAAGATGTTTACGTGTTAAATCTAATAATTAGTACTTAACTCTGTTATTAGAGTTGATACATTAAAAACCATTAAAGCAAGGTCATTCTAATAATTCAAACAAACTTTCTCCACACGAGTATATTTCACATGTAATACTACCTCCGTCCCTAATTATAGGGACCTTTTGAGAAAAACAAGGGAATTAAGAAAGTTGATTGTTGAATTAATTTTGTTGACAATTATTATTATTTTACATGTTTACCCTTTATGAAAGAGAATTAGTGAATGTTTTCATAGAGTATTTATTATATATTGCAGACAAATATGCAGTATAAATAAGGATATAGTGGTAAAGAAATAATTAATGTACATTGAAATTTGAAAGGGATCTTATAAAAAGAGAAAAAGAAAAAACACAAAAGAGTCTTATAATTAGGGACGGAGGTAGTACATTTTAAAAAAAGAAAAATAAAATTATATCGTTTAAAACTACAATTTTAAAATATGTGTAATTATTTATTAAACAATGCACTGATAAAATAAGTCGGTGGTTTCTTATCTCATCCTTCTAAAACACCTTACTCCATTTCAGATTATATAATCTAAATAGATAAAAAAAAAAAAATGGACATAAACCCATCACTTGGATTCAAAATCCAAAAAGTAAGGTGCGCGGAAAATTGAAGTTTGAGAAAAGAAATTGAAACTTGTTGCTCTCATTTCAGTTTTTGCTATGAAACACTAGAAAATTACACATTTACCCCATCGACAGTTAACTGCCGCCGGATTTACACTTAAAAAAATACCATCAGTTAACTGCGAAACAAGGAATTTTGGCCGTTAACTGCCGTCGGGTAAGTCTTTTAGCAATCTCAAAAGTGGGAACAGCAATTTTCAAAGAAATTCTCAACCAATGTGGCCCAGGTGAAATTTAGGCCATAGTGAGCCTCTCCCAGGCCTAGGCCCAGGCCCAGGACTAAGAGATGAATTGGCGGGAGTATGAGAGAGTGAGTACTCCAATGAAGAAACTGTATATATCAGTGACAGTAGTTGAGAGTTGAACGGCTTCGATTTCGAACTTTTTGTCTTCTCTTCCTCCTTCATTCACATTCACCACCACCATGGATACCACACTCTCCGTTCTCAAGGTAAACCCTATTATATTATTCAACCTCATTCATTCTTATTTATTTATTTTTTATAAAAATGTAGATAAATTATTGCATAAACCTTCCAATTTCATTTTCATTATGCCTTTTTATTTCTTCATACAAAACTTAGATACCCTTTTTTTAGTTTCCACTTTACTAGGTGGGTTTTCAAAAAAGTTTCATTTTTGTTAGGTTTTTAGGGATTTTTTTATGTGTAAGGGAAAAGTTGTTATTTTGCCCCATTAATAATGTACATGAAATGGATAAGTTGATGCTGGTAAAAATTTGAAAAAAAAAATGAATTAATTGAATGTAATCACATGTGTCAGTGTCAAATCGATGTTGGGACAATGATACGTGTCAGACATGTCTTCCATCAGAAGTGTCGGTGCGACGGAGATTTTGAGTATTTGAATGTTATGAGATTGATCAATGCTGATATGTTTGTAACTTGTATTATTCAGGATTACTTTGGGTTTTTGAGTTTTCGACCTTATCAGAGAGAGGTTATTGAGAAAATTATTCAGAAAAGGGATTGCTTGGTAGTCATGGCTACTGGTAGTGGAAAGTCTTTGTGGTAAAATACTTCATAACGCCATGTGTTTTTCTTGTTTTTGTTGCTAATTGCTTAAATCGGAGAGTTGAAACTTGAAAAAGTTAAACTATATTTCCAAAATATGTGTTCATTTTAACTTACTAATTAGAAATTGTGACTCTTGAAATGAACTATTGTGATGGAGAGAAGATGAAATACTAGTTAAGGGTGATGCATTTTTGGAAATAATGAAGGAAAAAAATTGGACGTTTTCATCGTTTCCCAAAAATGCACACAATTGTTCACGTCAAGAGTCTTAACACAAGTTTTAAGAAATGAAACTAGAAAATATTTTCACAAAGTAAACGGGGCCTAACCTATATTTTTTATTTTCGTTTTGAGCAGTTATCAAGTACCTCCATTAGTTGTGCAAAAGACTGGGATAGTTGTGAGCCCTTTAATATCATTGATGCAAGATCAGGTGAATTAATCCGTTCTTCCTTATGGATGGTTCTTTTTGTTTTCATTTCTATGATTTGTATGTTTTCTATCTAGCTTGAAATAGTGTGACTATCTAATATGGAATAAATGGGAAAACAGGTAATGGCTTTAAAACAGCGAGGTATCAAAGCTGAATATCTTTCAAGCGCTCAGAAGGATTACACTGTTCAGAGTAAAGCCGAGCGTGGTCAATTTGACATTCTGTTCATGACTCCTGAGAAGGCATGCACAATTCCTACCAGGTATGCTATGAAATAAAGTTATGCATAAGCTTCTTCTGTATAGTTTATCACCTTATCTTGAGTGGATAATTACAAATAATATAGCTTATCGGTAGAGCGAAGTGTCAGTAATTACTCTAGAAAATGGTTAAGAAGCTGCAAAATCATCAGAGTAAAGTAGAATTGTTTTCCTTATTTTATCAATAAATGCTCTTTTTGCAAAGAAATGAGGGACCACAGTGCTTTGAGTTTATTTGTTGTTGGAGCTGAAGGTGTTAAACCAGGAGGTTATCTTATCGTGCATGAATATCCTTTCTTGTCATCCCTTTTGACACATGCACATGGACGTGTGTATTCTACAATGACATAATGACATTTCTGTTGATGTATGAATCCAATGATTAACTATAATTTCTAGTTGGTTGTGTCTTTTCAGGATTAGATCATTGATCTTAGTCCACACTGTGCATTGTCTAATTATGATCTGCTGTTAAACTTATGTCATTTATGCAGTTTCTGGTCCAACTTGCTAAAAGAAGGAATTAGTCTTTTTGCCGTTGATGAAGCACATTGTATATCAGAATGGGGACATGACTTTAGGGTGGAATACAAGCAGTTAGACAAGTTACGTGGCGTTCTGTTAGACGTTCCTTATGTTGGTCTAACTGCAACTGCTACTGAAAAGTAAGCATTTTTTGTTTTGGCTGTTAGTGAAGTATATCATTGCTGTTTTCTATAATAGTTTTGCCCACATTCTGTGCCTACTTTGTATATATATTTATTCTACAACTGATTTTTATTGATTTGAACACTGACATCGTGACATGATGGATACTGTTTGACATTTAAGGTGTGTTTTCCATCCTTCAGTTGATATGATCCTATGGGTAGATTACTAGGGCATAAACTTATTTTGAAAATCAAAATACAAATGAACAAGTGAGGATTAATTTAGCTAAGTTAAGAATGTAGGGTTCTAATATCCATTGGTTTATTTATTGAGGGAAACACTCCTCTCGGATGCTTTGTCGTTTTTGGTGAACACTTTTTAGAGGAAAGGGTTAGGCAGCTCTAGGTCTTGTTCTAAGATACTTTTGACTTAAATCTTTACTGATAAAAAAATTTCAGTAGCATATCCCTTGTAGTGTACACTGTTGGTTGTTGCTTTCTATTTCCCCTTGACAACATTTCATTACGGGAAAGTGACGTCCATTGCTTGTGTGCTAACTCCATTCCATGTATTACTATAAGAAAGAATTAGATACATTGATATTTCTACATTCAAAATTTGTTCAATGAATTTGTGACGCCTTTTCTAGTTACATTGCAGTGCTTCATGATTTTTTTTCATTAATAATATTTTGTAACTATATTTAGTGAATTAGAGTAATCAGAGAAGCTTTATACTTGTACCATATTTCCAGGGTTCGGCTTGACATCACCAATTCCCTGAAGATGAACGATCCTTACGTTGTAGTTGGTTCATTTGATCGCCCAAATCTTTTCTATGGTGTCAAGCAATTTAACCGTGGACAATCTTTTATTGATGAGCTTGTGGAGGAAGTTTCAAAAGAAGTTGCTAATGGTTGTTCAACTATAATTTACTGCACAACAATCAAAGATGTAGAACAGGTAATGCACTAGATACGTTACATGTGAAACCCAAAAGAGTGTTACCATGCTGTCATGTCACTGTCGACTTGTGTTAATATTTTATTGATATGATATTTTTTTATATAGATTTACAAGTCACTTACGGAAGTAGGTATTAATGCTGGAATGTACCATGGCCAAATGGATGGAAAATCACGAGAGGAGTCTCATAGGTGAGTATTTTTTCTTGTATATTTTAAGAATATGAAATCAAGTTTTGCCTTTAATCATTGTGGGTGCAGAGCATGCTCCTTCCCCTTCTCTCTCTCTTGTTGAAGATGCTTGGTGCATTTTAAGCCTAACCGACTATATGTTAATTTCTTGCAGATTATTTGTTAGAGATGAAATGCAAATCATGGTGGCCACAATTGCCTTTGGCATGGGCATAGATAAACCTAATATAAGAAAAGTGATTCACTATGGCTGCCCTAAAAATCTAGAGTCTTACTACCAGGAAAGTGGTCGATGTGGTAGAGATGGTATAGCTTCTGTTTGTTGGCTTTACTACACAAGAAGTGACTTTGCAAAGGGAGATTTTTATGCTGCAGACTTAAAATCGGTATACATATTTGTATTTAGGAAATAAGATGTTTGGTTGATGAATTTTGTGGTTGTGAGCTTTGAACTTGCTGACCCCATATGCATATTTCCCTTGTACGAGTTGTCCCTATTGTCTTGATTATGCTTTTGGGTCTCCAATATACCAGGAAAACCAAAAAAGAGCTGTGATGGAGTCATTGCTGGCTGCCCAACAATATTGTTTGTCGGCAACTTGCAGAAGAAAGTTCTTGCTTGAACACTTCGGGGAAAAAATTTCAGCTGAAAGATGTGGTAAGCCTTTCACTAAGATCCTTAAATACAATTGTACTGTTATAAAATAAGAACTTAAGCTTATATTATAACTTTATGTTATTTTGTTGGCTTTATAGAATTAGGGAACAATGTGTTTGATTCTAGCACTCTCTCAAGTTGGAGCATATATGTCATGCTCCAAAGTTGTTACAATTAAAGTTAACTTGAAACCCTCTAAATATATCAACTAATTTTTGGTTAAATTCAGTAGTAATCTTACCTGGGACAAAAGCATATCTTTTTCGGTTTACTCTATGTTTCAGTTTCTTTTAAATCTTGTTTGTAGGGAACTGTGATAACTGCACAGTCTCGAAGCAGCAGCGTGACTTGTCAAGAGAAGCATTTCTTCTAATGGCTTGCATTCATTCATGCAACGGCAGATGGGGCCTTAATATGCCGATTGATATCCTGCGTGGTTCTCGAGTAAGTTGTTCAAAATTAAAACTAATTTTTTTTTCAGTATCACTTAAAAGTAATTTGCTAGATTTTTAGTTCTTTTTTGGTGGCATTAGTTTCTTGCACTTTTCATTATGCACTCTCCATTTGTCTATTAGCATATTATCTTTGTGTTTTCATTCACAAAAGAAAACCTCTTACATTACTCATTACATAGTATATTCTTTATTTCTTATGTCATCTTTTCTTTGGGTTGGATTTTACCTGTTGAATCCTTTCCTTTAGCCTTGTATGATAATTGTGTTATGAATATTATAAGTGGATGTCCATATAGCAATTGGGTTATTTGGTCATACTATTTGCTTATTGGGCTATATTCTGCTTCCCCACCAAGTCATTGTATTTATCTATAAATAGAGCTCATATGTAACCTAATTGTACACCACAAGAGAATAATAGAATCATCTCTCTTCTCTTTCTTTCTCCTTCTCTCTACTTTATTCTTGTTCTTATTTCTTTAGTTTCATAACAAATTGTGATTTATTTAATGTAATTATTTTTTAGCATGCCTATTCCAATTCATTTTCATATAGTTATTGCACCAATAGGTGTTTAAGAAAATAGGACTAAATTCCAGACAGAGGTGAAAGCTAGGTGTGATATTTGAGTAAAGTTGCAGAAGTCATTTTGTGGGAGAAAATCTGGAAAAATTTGTTGATTATAGTGATAAGGATGGGACATTACCTTGGTTTGCACAATACAGAATTTAAAATAGTATTCGGTGGTGCTTCTTTCACAATGATCGACAAACATCATGAACGTTGCACTAAAAAGAATTCAGGAAAGAGAAATCACCATGGAAATTTATATTTCATCCACCGATAGAAGTTCTATTTCACTTAGTACAGGAGGATACTTTCCCATTACTATATATTTATTTATATGAGGAATGCTAGCAACACTCACTTTTTGAACACTCTCTCTAGCACTCAACTCTTTTATTGGATGAAATCAATGTGTCCCACCACTTTGTGTGGGTTCAATTTTCAAAGTGTAGACCCAGAATGATTTAAACCAATAAGAGAGTGAGTATTAGAGAGGGTGTTCAAAAGAGAGTGTTGTTAGCATTACTCTATTTATATAATAACCTGCCAAGTGAAGTTGCTCAAAACTAATACTTGATGACTTAATTTCAGAAATGATCCTCTGAAAACATTACAATATAATGAAAATTACAGTTATTCCGCTGCACAAAAATTATCTCTTGGCTTAAAATTACACGATATTGGATGCAAAAAACTATAAATCCTATTTAAATGGAGAGTCAAATTATTCCACCTGCACAAAAAGTCTGTCTTAGCTCATAATCACATGATATGGAGTGCAAAAAACTATAAATCCTATTTCTGGTTATTCTTTATGTCAGTTGAAGCCGAAGAGCTTATTGGTTTACATGTGGCATTGTATATGACCATATTCAAATCCTTATCAAATAGACCTTTTATCTAGTGGATGTACATTAAAAGCATATTCAGATGTGGCATTGTAGGTTACTGCTTTGTCATGCTAGTTGATGTACACTAGAAATGTAAGTATCACTAGGGTTTTTTATGTAGGTTTTCGTTCAACCTTGACTGTTGCCTTTAAATTTCCTCATTTACCTTCCAACTGTTGATAGTTTTATTTACTCGTGGTTTGTAGGCAAAGAAAATAATGGATGCTCAGTATGACAAGCTTCCACTTCATGGACTTGGTAAAACATACCAAGCAAATTGGTGGAAAGCACTCGGACATCAATTAATTTCCCTAGGTATTTTAAATTGAAATAATTTACTTAGTTGCAGTTATAGCCTATGGTCAAAAGGTTCCGTCAATTGATGATCTTGCTATGCTTAGTTGAACTCTGTTGAGCAATTGCATTTACTACTGCATTCTAAATAATCTCTTTATTTGCTTCGTAATTTGAACTATTAAGTGCATGTTTGTTCAACATTCTAAATGGATTTCCGTACAAGCAAAAAAAAAACAATCCTTTTCGAAGCAAACACCTCAGAAATAGAGAATGTCTATTATGCTGTTGGGGGAACCAGAAATCTAAAAC
>Ga0315913_1005377_pt1 | contig 15531 bp, 10 predicted proteins | sample MpolsnodulesMG_FD_207736 | JGI IMG/M metagenome (GOLD analysis project Ga0315913, IMG submission 207736) | Medicago polymorpha root nodule microbial communities from Los Angeles, California, United States - small nodules | ecosystem: Host-associated > Plants > Roots > Nodule | place: USA... | reverse complement strand
AAGAGTATCATGATCAGAAACCATTTGGTTGCCCAACAAAGTGGGCGACGTCTATGAATAACGGAGAATAAAACCCCCTCACTGATTAGGATGAAATTTTCCATGTTAAAACAGGCTATGTCATCAGATCTCAAACTTTGAAATTCCAAGATTGAATTAAAAAAAAAACAAAAAAAAAGAGGGAAAAGAAAATCTGGCATAGGAGAGAACTCGAGAAGAAGCAAGCTTCAGGGCTCCCCAAGACAACAAGGTCAATGTCACCATTTCATTGCCATTGCACCTAGCCTATCCACCACCAGAAGCAATCATGCCATCATTGAAGCACCAAATCTCGACCATATTCTTTATTCTCCCACACCGCCGAAATTTAAAACCTATAACAGCCACATCTGAACTTGAAGCAAGAAGTACCACAGATCCACTGCACCAACCGTTATTGAACCACTGTGCAGTGAAACACAGTCATCACATCATGCCATTGAACCGTAAAAAATAATTAACCCACACAAACTATTGCCTGCTATCATTGCTTGGACCCGCATAAACTCTTCATTTTTTTTATTATTATACAACAGTTAGTTGATTCCACAAGCTCATGGAAAGAAAAGCAAGTAAATTTCAAACACAGATCAATCAAACTTCAATCTAAACATGACCTGATACATCTACTATCTACTATTCTACGCAAAATAGAAGCTTTCTAACTGAAGTACACATCAAAAGTTAAAAGATCAACAATAATGATTCATAATTTAACCAAAGAAGAAAGGAAAAAGAAAAAAACCGAACTTGCAGTGACGAAGAGACTCATAGCGTTCTTGCTCATTCATAACAGTTTTACCCTTGTACTTGTGTGTGATCTCATCACTGCAGCATCCAACAAGGAGATATGTGTTTGGAAACCTTCAATTAACAAACAACAATAACTATTATCATAACATGAACAAGTTCAATCAAATAACAACTACACTAATCTGCATAGATCCAACAAGAAAAAAATAAACCATAGCAAAATTCAACATGCCACTGAAAACCATGAAAACCCCTTATGTGAAACCAACAAAATTGATGATTAAACAAAACAAAACAAAAAAACAACCTTAAAAACAACAAAACAAAAAAGAAAAGCCTTAAAAACAAAACAAAAAAACAACCTTAAAAACAACAAAACATGTAATTGAACAAAATTGAAGTATAGCCATGAAAACCAACCAACCCAAAAAGAACAGAAAATGGGGTTGAACTAAAAATCATAAAAAAAAGGGATCTTTTTGAATGAAAAATGAAATTGAGAAAGATGGGTGATGAAAAAAAAGAGAAATTTCAATGAAATGAAGCAAGAGAAAAAAGAGGGTTGTAGTTGAAATTACGATTTCTTGGCTTGTTCAAGAGAACGGGCATGGCCAAAGTGAAAGAGATCGTAAATTCCATCAGCATAAACACGAACAGGTTTATCGTTTTTGCCAACTTCAGTGTGATCTTGTTCATTCATGATCACTGTACTTGTTGTTATTGAATTCAATGTTCAGAGTCAAAACGGAACTTCAAAACAAAGTCACACACTTTTCCTCTTTTGTTTTGTTTATTTTTTTCTCTCTTTTTTACTCCCTCATTTTGTCTTTTTGTATAAATGAAAGAAAACATAGGTTGAAGTTAAATGAATTATTAATAAAACTGTAGTTTCAATTATAGATTCCTTCGAAAAATACAGCGGAGACACTTGAACAGGATGTTGTAGTCGGAGTTTAAACCTTTAATTCAAATGATACACTTTAACGAGTAAATGAGTTTTTTCTATGTATTTAGTTACGGGTCCCGTATCTAATTAGTTTCTATAAATTTTTATGTATTGCAGTTAGTTTATCAAAGGTAAGAAAATAGTCTACAATATTTTTTATTATTAAAAATTTATTTGGTGTTTCGAATTTGACAACGCTTACATGCTTTGCACATCAAACACTTGCATAGAGATTGCAATGAATTGAATCATGAATCATTGTCTAATCATCATCAAAAGGTCATGATTTAATCACGAGATTTGATTATTTGCGTTCCTAAATATGATACAACTCCCATAGCTGAATGTGGATTTTTGTGCTTTTGGTCGTGTATCTTGGACAAATTGAGTTTTGGCGCAGTCGAGAACAATTGTCTCCAAACTCGCAAATATACAGAAAATACCGTACTTTTACCAAAGTTTTACCCTTGTACAACTTTGTTTAAAGAAATATTAAATATGTTATTTATTTATAGGTTTTAATTTTATTCGAGTTTCAATTCATATCCGATTTGTTTATAAGGAGAACACTTAAATGAGATCGCAATGAATCTCTTCCCTCTAATTTGTTTTGCAACTCCCTGCCGACTGACCCTTTTTCTTCGTTTTAATTTTGAAATATGGGGTCCAATAAATTGTGGCGTGGCTTATGTACTTATAAATATATGCATGTATATATTTGTTTAATACCATTAATTTTAGGCATAACTCAATAATATACTAAATTAAATCTTCAGTTTTCTTTTCTAGAGAGATTAAATCTTCAGTTCAACAGTAAATTTTGCAAATGTCTAAGAAAACAGTAAAGCATTTTGTCAAAAAGTTATTCAACGGTATAACAACACTCAAATATTACACCGTTATAACCTAATTCTCCTCTATATAGATAAATAATATTCCTATATGAGAATATGGTAACAATTCCTTCAACTTATTCAAACTGAAAGATCAAGTCCACAAATTATTTGTATTCAACAGTAATTGGCTCTAGTAGCTTGAGATTTGGGTAACTAGCTGCATCAAAATAGCCATTTTCAATATTTAAAACACAAGGAATAATCACAACTGTATTACAAATGGTCCAATTAACATAAAACTTATGGAATAATCAATCTAATCTAAAAGTGAAGAAATGTTACTGTCTTTAGATCACACAAATGCTGAGAAAAATTATAATACTAATTGATGTACCAATAACATCATTAACTTTGGATTTGACATTACAAATTCTAGTATCAACTAGATTTAAAGAGTAGTTAACACAAATTTGTGTAGATTGGAAATGCATGCCTTCCACGCTAAACTGCGCATTCATGCTTTTACGTTTGAGTTAGCAGAAATTTCCTGACACAAAGATTATAACAGAATGATTAGTCTAAATAGGCAAAGGATACATACAGCTACATTCAACATCACTCAGAAATATGAATTTCAAACCATGATGATTAATTATTCAAATTAGCGGCAATGGGAACAAATGAAAACTGAATGGTAAATTTAAATTAATCAAATTACGCACAACAGAAGATTTTCTTAACGTAAAGAATGAGAAATTTTATCAACTTCTAACTATATACTCCTAAGTATTTTAAACAAGATGAGAAGTCACGAGTGTTTTAACGAGATGAGAAGAAACTGATAGAGCATCAGTGTCCAGTAAGTGTGAGGGCCCCATCATCGGGTCCAATTCACACTAGTACAGTTTCAAGAAGGTTGAAGAAAGTTAGTTCGAGTCACTTCACTTATGAGAAGATTTCTCTCTGGTCTTGGCGTTCTTAGAACTCTGGTGTCATTTTATCTGTGTTGCCATATTTCCACCATTGTAAAGAGCTTCAAGCTCATCCATTATCAGAGTCACTAATGCACAATTTCACTTCAGTTTTCTAGTTTCTATCGGAATCACGCAAAATCTTCTTCACTCTAAAAGGTATTGGTTATCGAGTCTCGAGAGAGAAGCAAGACCGGAATTCAAAACATACTGACAGAGACCAAGTTAAAAGTAAATCTAAAAATAAGTAAAACAAAAATGTTGAAATGCCACCATCGTAGTAAATAAATGACATATTTAGTCATTTAGAAGTACGGAAAACTTTTAAAAGGAGAAGAAGCACAATAATAAAGGGCAAAAAAAGAAGACATTACTAGTGAAGACAAAGCTATTGCAGAATCTAATGATTTCCTTCTCCCAACTATATTAATATTGTTGATAACGGATTCAACTAGATTATCAGCAATGGTCCTTCGTTGAGTGAGAAATGCGCAAATGCATAATTGTGTTGGTTATTTTGTAGGAGAGCAAAATAACATTACTTTGAAGAATCACTCGCCTATTAGGAGACTAGAAATTTTTTACTAATGCATTTTGAAGGAGAGTCAGAACATTTGGATGAAACTATATAAGATAAGCTAAATGAAGAGTGGACGGAAGCCATATATGAGAATCATATTTATGATTCAGTGAAATTGCCTTAGGGAGAGAATCTGGAGACTTGTTGCTAATATATCAAGGTTTGGCCTCATTTGAGTCGTGATGGGGAGATTTGTCAAGTGAGTCCCTCCTAAGTACAACTGAGGAGTGACGACTCACTGGCCACCTTCAAAACATTGACTCTTGTGATTTTTATTATTTTACATTGAAGGGATTTTCCACTTCAAAATTTGCGGCGATCTTATTTATTTTTCTTCTCCTTTTTATTGCTAATATTGTTAAAGTTGCCTTTGTTTGGTAAAATTAATGATTAGACACTCACATAAAAGGAAATGATGTTTTAGCTATTTATACCAAAACTATTGACCAAGAATATATAAGAAGAGTAAGTACCACAAATCATCTGATTACCTTAGTGCAGATGTATATATAATGGACATCGGGATTCAGTCCTAGGGTTTCATCCACAGAGCTTCCATCATTATTAAGTGGAATAGGTTTTGTCAGCTCCCAGAGTGGATTATCAGATTTTTCTTCTGATGCAAGTTTCTCTGCACATACCACGGAAGTGGTTATTGACAGTGACTTAATTAACACTCCAACTATGAATGAACAGGGCAAAACAATGCCTATATTTTTTTTGGTGTACAAAACAATGCCTATATATTCGACCGAAGAGGAGCAAATTTATAAAGGAACATGTAAATAGGATGCTTCAAGGGGAAACGTTTTTCAGAAAAATAGTATATATGAGTGAAGATATACTATAAGAACCATTCATGTGTTAACTTGGCACAAAAAACGACAATGATAAGAGGATTTCAACCAACCTATCACATGGAGTTTAATTGTCCACGAGCATGAATCACGTAGCAAACGTAAGCGATATAGTGGAGCTCCATACGTCACCTGCAATTTTCGCACGCATTCAAGACCGGTTAGGCGAAATGCTAAGACATGTTTCATCTATTGGAGAGTAAATCTGAATACAAATCGGTACTAAGAGGTTCGGTTACCAGAATATAGACTCCTTTAGCCTTGAGAACCCTATAGTGTGTCATCAACTGCTTCAATAATGGTGAACAGATCAAGAATAAAAAAAATTCAAAACGAAACAGAAGTGGTAAAGAACTATGGACTTTTTGTTCATGGTTTCATTATACCTCCAAATTTCCTCAAGCATCTTAGTAGCATGTTGTCTTGAATTGTTTCCACACTAGTACAACAAAAATATCCAATGAGCAAACTGTTAGTCTTGTCAAACACACAAGTATTTCAATGAACATCATCACTCACCAAGATAGAATCAAGAGTTCCTGAAAAACAAAATTAAATAATATCAGAACGATTCATTGTTCAACAGCTAATCAAATTATATTATTTATTCAAAAATAAATCTATGAATCAATGGGAAGCACACCTTTGTCAATAACAGAACCAAAAGTCTCTGATGCAAAAGCACTCATGTCTCTGACATCCATTTTCAAATCTGTCTAACTATTAAGGATGTTTCAGCCTCAAGAACATCATCATCATTCACCACTTCATCAAAATTTTATAAAATTATATTTATGATTTCATAATATGGATATAACATGGAAAATTGGAAAATAATGCATGCTTTTTCTGATGAAAATTGTAGTAGCGTGAAAATGAAAAAACAATATATTTATACAAAGGTTTTAAAAAGAGCCGCAACCTGAGCCGTAATATAAATATTATTGTACGTGTTTAGTTTGGTGGTGAGTTTGGCAAGATCACACTGGCCGTGATCTTGTTGAAACATCAAAGTAAAGATTTTGCAAAAAACACACTAGAAATACTACTGCAATCCTAATATAATCATTGTGAATCCAAACATACACTTTGATGTCTTTGTGATCACGATATAAGCGGCATTTGACCACAATTCTCTATAATATATGAACAATTAAGATCCAACTGCATAATTTAAAAACATGGTATATAACATGAATTAATCAACATAAGGATACACTTCAACTGAGGACGATCCCGGTATTTCTTCTGCATAGCATCAATGACCACGGAAGATATATCAATGTTAACAACATCCTTGTAACCACCTTCATCAACCATACCTTGACTGAACGCTGCAAACAACACAAACACAACATATTTCATTTCCTTGAAATTAACATGCCTTACACAGAAGGTGATAAAAAAAAAACGATATTTAAATCCAAAAAAAAAAATGATTTTTATTGAAACCCAAATGAAAAAGAATAAATGGGGTGGCATTAAATATCATATAAGAGAGATCTAAGAAATGAAAAAAAAAATGTTTTTTTGGATTGACTTACCTGAATTACCAGAACCAACAACAAGGATAGATTGGTTATTGGGAACATAGAGATTGATGATAGGTGCCAAAGTAATATATTTTTGGTACCAATCAAAAGGACCAGGTTCGTTTGTGTAACGGTTGTCCCAATACCATGATTCACCGTATGCTTGTGTACCTGTTGCCATCACTGTTTGTTCTTAAGATCTTTGAATCTGTTGTTTGTAACTGTTTGGAACAAGAAGAATGATGAAAGTTCTTGTTAGTTTTATGTTTGTTTGTTTGTTCCAAATCTGAAACAAGGATCAATCAAAGTGAACAAGTGCCACGTTCGTCTTACACACACGTGGCATGGAGCATTAGGTTATGTTGGTGACATATTGTTGCGGATTATTTATTACCATTTTACTTCCTATATGTCATTTCAAACATAAATAAATTTTGTTGGACATTCGATTTTAACAATGGTTATAGGGATGTGACACATTAACTAACCACCATTTTTAACACCGTTAATTACAATATTGATCCGGTCACAATTATAAACATCTTTCGTTTTTTTAATTCATTAAATAATAAATTTATCTGAAATCTATATTATAATCTAGATACATCAGTTATTATTTAATGAATTTGAAAAAGCAAAAGTCGTTTATAAATGCGATCGAGAAAGTATTTAAATAGAGTCATGTTAAGATGTGCTCTAAGGTATGGTTTCCATAAATAGTAAGTATTTGTTGAAAAAATAATAATTATTAAAATTTTGAGAAATAAATTAGCACCATTTTCACTTCATAATTTCTATCTTTGGTATCCTAATATTTGTCCTACGACATATGTTAGCATTTCCCATTTAAATATACATGATACTCCTTGCCCCATATGTTCCAAATGATATGTCATTTGGAACATTCTTCTTGAATCCACAACCTTTCTTTTTTTACTAAACATTTTACACAATAGTTGAAAATCAATTTCTTACCCAGCCAAATTAGGAAATAAAAGTGTTTCACATTAAATTTCTAAGAACTCTAGGTACAAAATTTTCTTACATTAGTCGTCCCTGTATTTATTAAAATTGGAACTGCAATATAATCCCAAGAGATAGAAATACATGATAAATAATCATTTGCAAAGAAATTGAGAAGCATAATCTACATATAAAAGCAATAAAGCATGAGAATTAATGGACCATTTACCAACTTTCTTCATGACAATAGTATTTAATAATTTTAAGGAACTGAAGAGATTTCTACAGTGCCCATTGGGCTATGGCTTATATCAAATTTGGATCCTCTACTGCCTGCTGCACCATAAGTCCAGCTGTAGAGATTCAGGTTCGGCTTATGTCTCATAGAAACGAAGTTCTACCATAAACTCTTGGCGCTTAGGGCAACACCAAGCAACTGCTTTTGCTGAACCAAGTACTTGCAATGCCCACTCAACAGCAAATATAGGATCCTGTGCTTGTACAGGCCACTTATGGTTCTTCAGATCAATTGCAATTCCTGAATCCACTCTGAAACTGATAGGACCAACAATCTGCAAGATGAAAATAAAGCGGGCCTTATGTGACAATATGATGAGTTTTCATTGTATGTCAATGTAAAACTATTTTACATAGACAGTGCATCTCCATTAAACTCATACTTCATTATTTGTTTTAGTCCCTATAGTATTTAGTTTATGTTACTTTCTCAAGTTTGTGGAATAATTGGTCGTACCTGCTGCTGAAGAGATAAGGTAGCATTGGGGAAAATTGCCTGAACAGCTTCCATATTGGGCTTTTGAGAATTGAGAAGATCTTGCGCAAGACTAGTTGCGCCTAAAAGGAATTTGGAGCCAGAAGGAAAATCCAGCCGGGCCTGAAATCGAGAAAGATCTAGAAAAAGCCTTTGGAAGTTTCCATGTTGGGCTGTAAATGAAACGGATCCAAATATATCTGCTAGAAAAGAAGACTTTATTCCAGGAGCCTGAAGAAACAATCCTGAAGATTGTTGTCCATCGTCGTCTATTTGAGCTCTTGTCGAATTCTCCCCAAAATATGCTGTTGCAGCAGCACCTTATACCATAAAGAATTCAAGGAAACAATAAGCATTTTCTAAAAGCATCTGTAAATTTAAGGTAGCATAGAAATGCTCAACAGATTAAAGATGTAATTTATTATATTACTTATAACTCTATCGCCTGTTCGGATTGATTTATTTGAGCTTATCTGCTGGCATAAGTACTTGTGAGACTGTTTGCGAGAGCTTGTGGAAACAGCTTATGATATGTCTATAATCTATTTTCAGCTTATTTTCGTAAGCTCTCAAGGATAGCTAATGTAAACAGCTTATTGGTATGAAAACAATTTGACTTTATTTTATCTTTTTCCTATAGAAATAGCTTATACATAAGCACTTATGGATAAGTGGTTATGCTATAAACGCTTAATTAAGGTTTTTTATCCAAACATAATGTCCACAGTCTTCTGCTACACCTACTATTATACTATTTTTGCACCCGCTACTTCAAGTCAGAAGGCTCCCAAATCCTAAAGATCTAATGATAGAAAAAAACAAGCATTTGAAATTTTAACAAAATATATCAGTTTCCTCACTTCACTAGGCAGAGAAATTAGCATAATCTTAGGTCACAGCCAAATGTCCCTTTATATCTGTACTCTAGAACGTATTTGCAAAACACTACAAACAAGGAAACAACTTACCAATCATCCCTGAGGCAGACACAAGAGGATTTGAAAGAAAGATGTCATATGGTTGTATCAATTTCAATTTAGGAGTTTCACTTCTCCAGATATCAAGGTTTTTCCTATAAGAAAAGACACTTTTGAAGGCCAAACCCGGAAGAAGAGTCTGCGGTACTCTATCATTTTGATTTTGAATACTTTCAAATTGCTCCGGTGACCCTGAATTGTAGTGCGCCGACAAATGATAACCAGCCGAAGAGTCGTTGGTAGTCAAAGAAGCAAGATCAATAGCCATTGATAATGGTACATCCCAGTAATTACCAATCTTATCAACAAAGAGACCGGGATAAACTGCTTGCACTGTTAAATCATGATGTGGAAACTACAACACAGCGATAAATTTTTGTATTAGTCGATAAAATTAAACCCAATTATAGTTCAATTCGTGTCAAAATGTGACAACAGAAAAATAAAGTAGATATTTAGTGTAAATTCGATTAACTTCCACATACTCCCAGATAGCTAATGTAGAATTTATAATCAACTGTGTGATAGATTTACTCATGCAGCTCAGTAAGCTAGTCTTTAGTTTGGTTACATAAGCTATTATCTTCTGCACAACTGTTCATAATCGTTAGCTGTTCAAAATAGTCAGCCACTTTTCTGGTCATTTGATTTACGACTTATTTTTTTTATGAATATTTGATTTATGATTTGCATTACTTTGATGTTCATATATGACATGCCGGCTTATAATGTTGCTATATCATTTGCTTTTATTTAAAAATAAGATATTTTATTGGTAATGCATCTATGATTCATAATAAGATTCGATTCACGATTCGGAAAATAGGTCTTCCGATTCATGATTTGAAAACCATTGTTCAAAGTCAGTCATAGTTAGCTAGCTGCTGTTACAGTATTCTCCAAATGTACAACAAGCCCCATGAATGTAAGGCCTCGACACTGACTTCAACAGAATATGATACGAATATCTAAGCCTGTTCTCAAGTTTATCTCTCTCTTTGCTTGCCATGTCTATGGAAGTCAAGGTGGTTATCACAACATGATGGACGGTCCAGTTAGTCAAAAGACTGAATATGATGCATCCATTTTCTTTCACCAGTATGATCATGCCAATGGCAATGCTCTTCTTGTCTTCTATTGCGTGCATTACTATCGCCTCTTTGCTTTAGACTGACAGACACCTTCAGGCTCCACCATGTCAATCTCCTCTACCACAATCTTTCTACGCACTGCACCGCGGCTCTATGCCATTGAAAAGTTGTCCTACCAGTTCGATTCCTGAACAGATTCTAGGAATGTAACTGAATTCGGTTGGGTCAGGCTTAGGAGAAAAACAAGTCCTAACTAATTAAAAAGCTTTGGTTTGGTTGGCTTAAGACAAAAAAGTTTAGACAACTTGATCTGTATTGAGATATCATGTTTGCGTACATATTAAAAAAGAATTAACAAAACTGAAACAAAATCTAAGACAAAACCAACCACGATGGAGGCCGAATGAGAAGCAACTAGAAGATAAATGGCAGCCTGCTTGTTCTGTATTTCACAACAAAACACAATCCCGAACGAGAGTCGACAGAGCACAAACCAGAACAACAATGGAGACGAAAGAACACAAATATTAAATCATGATGGAATGTGTCCACAACTATTGTATAAGGTGATCTGTCAGGATCAAATCTTAATGAGGAATGGCCAAGGTCTATTAATTATTTCAGGCGGTTCCTCTACTTTTCCCTCAGCTAAACACCCTCGCATGATAATAATAATTATTAACTAAATCTCTGAAAAACCCTTAATCCAGTGTTGTCAAATCATGGCTATAGTAACACTATAGTGCCATAGAATAGTGGAATTTGGACAACACGGTGTTATTCCACTATATGGGATGTAGTACAAAGTGTTACTAGATTTTGGCACTATAGCACTATAGCATGGCAGAATTTGATCAGTGGCATTATGCAGTAAATTTTCGAAAGATAATTCACTGTGCTTTGAGTTTCCTGCATCTACGTGCTAAGTCAAATCTCAAAGAACTAAATTGAAGTACTTCTGCGAAGCTATCTTGGGTCTAATGGTCACTATGCCTTTCCAATCCTTGAGGGCAGCATCTGGTGCAAGCTATTTCAGTGTTTCAAACTAGCAGCAACCTCTATAAAGGTAAGAAATCAACACAGAGTTCAATAGAATATAAGATACACAGTTTTGCACAGATTGGTGAATTGTTCTCTCTGGCATCTCTCTCTCTTTCACTTTCTCACAATTTCCCACACTTTCCTCTACTTTCTCGCTCATGCTAAGATTATTTCATACTGAGAATAGCAGAGCTGTGTTTGAGATGCAAACTTTATCCCCAAAAACAAACAAAGAAATTGCAATAAGCACATAATGCCATAGAACCCTAGAACATTATCATAACAGCAAATGCTAAAAATCATCCAAGAATAAAGGCATCGCACAAGAAACTTAAGAAATTCGGAATAGCAGTACAAACTATTGATTACCTTATGATGAAGGACGGCTTTCCCGCGAGGTTTATCGGTATAGTCATATGAATCTAAGCCAAAGAGTAAAGTATCATCCGGTGTTAACTGGAACTCTGAACATAACCCCAAGGCATACAAAGATTTCTGCTGTAGGTGTCTCCCTAAGTTTTTCAACCAGGAGGAAAACCGTGCTGGCGTTTCGTCACTGCTCTTAACGGACGATACAAACTTCTGCAAATTGAACTGACCCAGTAAAAATATAAACCTGCAAAACTTTCAAACTTGAATATCAGCCAATATAAACTAATAACATGCACAATTCAATTATAATCAAAACACAGCTAAAAATCAATACTTTATTAATGCAAACATATCTTGATTTAGGACCTGTTTCGATCGACTTATTTCAACTTATCTGCAAAACTTGTGATATGTCCATAAGATTTTTTTCAGCTTATTTCTAGAAACTCTCCACGATAGCTAATGCAAACAGTTAAACTTTATTTTATCTTTTGTTATAGAAAGAGTTAATAGTAATACATAAGCACTTATATCAGAAGGGCTTATGTTTTTAAATTGCAGTCCACGACCGCAATTGTGGCCGTAATATAAAGGATTTCAATGTCTCTGCAACGGAATTGCAACCACTATTTTGACTGCATCATCCATATTTTGCTGCAGTATAAAATTATGCAAGGAGGTAACCGCAATTTAAAACCGTGTACAAGCTTTGTAGCACCAACAAAACTGATTGAATGTCATTGTCAGTTTCTGACAATGACATGATACCGACACAATAATTTCATTCAATTAATTCATTTTCTTAGATTATAATCGGTGTTGTGTCCAGCGTCCGTAATTCAGAGTTTATATGCACTTAATTGAGATGTTTATCCAAACAGGGTCTTAGTCAATTCATATTCATAAACTCAAACTGAATGAATTCACGAATAAACTATCAATTTGAGAACAACCCATTAACTAAAAAAGCTTAAATAAACATAAAAATTAAAACTTTCGAAACGGGGCATCAAAAAAAGTGAAGAAATTACCAGTTATCAGAAAAGGGAAGCGATAAAACACGTTGAAGACTGAATCCCTGAGGTTGTGAAAAAGTGGGATGAAGTGGAGTATTCATGAAAAGTTGCATGAATTGAAGTTGTCTTGGTCTAGAAAGTCTTGTACCTCGTGATAAACCCAACGTAAGAGGGTCTTCTGGAACAGGACAAGCTGAGCCATCAAGTGTTTTTGGTGTTGAAATGTCTAAATCCCAAAATCCTCCTCCGTCCATTACCCATCTTAGTTTCCTCATCACTGCTCCTCGTTCTGGTGGTTGTTGTTGTTCACTCACACTTCATGTTTAAACATGAGGGTGTTGAAAAAGGATTCTTGTCTTGTGTTTGGTTTGACACAAGAAAAAGAATATATTGGGCCGGATTAAAAATTAAAAACATTTAAAACAAATAAATTTATATGTCAATCCATAAAAGAAAATGTTTAAAATTAAAACAGAAATTTTGACAAGAAATGTATAAATTGTAATTATGTTAAAAGTTACGATAACATTTTCGTATATAGTAGGGTGTGATGTTCCACGTTCAACTTGAGTCTCGTTTTTTTAACGTGATTTTTGATAAAGTTTTTAGTGTGCAACTCTATAGAGATTGTGTTTTCTCTTCGTTCCTCAAAGTGGTTAATAGTGTCAAAAAAAGGGGACATGAATTTCTTACGTCGGGTCTCATTGTGGTTTGACTCAATTATAAGGCTTGAAATAACCACGTATTGAGTTAGTGACATTTAGAAGAACCATGTATTGAGTTAGTGACATTTAAAAATGATCAACTCTTTTGCTCGACTATTTTAGTATTGTCTAACCGACATTTGGTTGGCAGACTTCCTCGCAAAATAGTCTAATAGTTTATTTGTCAAGATCATATAACATAATGATTATTTTTAGGTGTAAACAAATAATTATTGCTTATTCTTTAGGATGAATAAGGCTTTTTTGTTCTACCATTAGAGTGTTTGTACTATTCGGAGGTTGCGTAATGATCAAATTTTCAAGAGTATTAATAGAGATATGGATAAAGTGGTGGACTGAATCAAAAATATCTCTTGAAAATGGTTGTTGGTGAAAAAGGAGGAGGGTCCTTGCTTGTTTTATGAGTGGCTTCTTAACTTGTTTTATTTCTTGGTTAAATTGGTGTTTTTATTTTTACTTTTTTTGTTTCCATGTGTAAGTAGGGGTGAGCAAATACGGGTCAATCCGAATTTATCCGACCAATCTGATGTCAGTTTACACATTTGGTTCGGGTTAAAATGGGTCACAGGTTGGTCGTTGAATTTTACGGGTTGTTGTACGTATGTTTGGTTCGGTTCGGTTTGTTTATTTGAGATTGTTGGTACCCGAACAAAACTGAGTTACCCAAACATGCTAGCTACTTTACTTTGTATTTGACTGCAACTCTTTAATTTTTATTTTACATTAATCACATTGGTGCAGTCCTCCTTTTTGTTGACTTGTCACACTCACATGTGAGAGCTAGTGAGCTATTACATACACGTTTAGTTAATAGATTTAGCCTAACCTACAACTCCACACTTCATAATATTTTCAACAAAAAAAGGTAACTTTACATACACCTAATAGGCCATAACCACCGCTTCTATTTTCAATTTCACTCTCATATGCTATTTTAGGTTCGGCGAATTTGTTGCATACTATTTCAATCGTGGTGGTCTTCCTTCTTTCATTTCACTCTCTTATGGAAAACCCATTTTTCCCGCTTATCATCTTGATTCTTCACAACTGATCTTCCCCAACTCTCTCATGCTTACAATTATGTTGGACTACGTTCTTATTTCATCTTCATGAGATCTGGGTTTTCGAATTAATGTTGGTCTTTTGGAATCTGGTGTTGCTTTTCTTCTTTCTCTCACTTATCTAGATTTCTTCTTCAACCCGATACACCGAACCAAACCAACCCAAAAATCGAACAATCGAACTTGAGTAATGTGATCCAAAAACTTGGGTCTTAGCTTTCAACTTGTGGGTTGAGCCGGATTGAGTGTTTGGACCCCGAACCGGACCCTACCCACCCTATGTGTAAGTATATATAGTACTACATATACTCACTCCCAAATTATGAGCTCACTACTTGTACTTTTTTCAACGACATTTATAAAATTGATTTTTTGGTGTACATCTTTGAGGGATATGAACATCTTTCAGCGATCAAATGAATTAAACCAAAACTAGTTATATCTTTTTTTGAAGAAACAGAAATGAATTATTTTAAACTTCCCAAGCACAAGGAGTGTTAAAGGAAAACCAAACGTTCACAAAAGTATTACAACAAAAACAGAGTGCAAAAGAAAAATAAATACCAGAGTCAACCTATGCCCATACACAATAAAGGGCTAAGCCACCACATATGATAATTAAAGGACATCTTGAGAATCTTTGCCTTTAACCACCAAAACGAGAGGAGCTTAACACTATCAATAAGCCGAAGAGACTACATATATTGTGAAGGTGAGAAAAACCACAAGAAGGGGGGGTTGAATTGTGTTTTTGGAAACTTCTTCTTTTACGTTCTAGAGAACTGTTCTCAGGTTCAGAGTCTGAAGTAGTTCAGAGTCTGAGTTACTTCAGAGTCTATGCGCAGCGGATAAAGTAAAGAACAGAAGAAGAGAGAACACAAGCAATTATACAGGTTCCTTCCACAAACCGAAAGTAGTCCTGTCCTCCTTGCACTTCCAAGGAGAGTTCCACTAAAATGTAATCTCAAATTACAAGTTGCTCAATCACACAAGAAAGAG
>Ga0315913_1005375_pt1 | contig 15537 bp, 7 predicted proteins | sample MpolsnodulesMG_FD_207736 | JGI IMG/M metagenome (GOLD analysis project Ga0315913, IMG submission 207736) | Medicago polymorpha root nodule microbial communities from Los Angeles, California, United States - small nodules | ecosystem: Host-associated > Plants > Roots > Nodule | place: USA... | reverse complement strand
AAATTTACTCACAAAAACAAAATTTACAATATATTTACAAAACTGCCACCTTATTTATATTTCACACCTTTTTTTAATAAAATAGGTATAATACACATAATTCTTATGTCAATTTTGCACTAGTGACCGTGGATCAACTATGAAGTAATTCATATTGGTACGTGATCTTTTTAATTTGTTCTTATCTTCTACAATTGTCTCACCTCTCAAGGCCCTATTCTTGTGAAACTATCAAGGTATGTCCTATTTTACAATTTACAACTTGTCTTCTAATCCATTGACTTTCACTTTCTTTGTCTTCTTTTGCAATGGTTATTTTCTTCGTACAAATCTTTTGCAATGGTCAATGTAGTATACTAGTATATGCCTTATACTTATATGAATATTTCTAGTCAAGCTTTATTGGAGACCATGGTTTATTGCGATTGAGGGAGTAGTTTATCAAAACACGTGATCTGGGAAAAAGAAAGTTTACTCCATCAACTTATAAAATTCAATGCTTCCTAGTAGCTGTCATCAATGTATGCCACCTTTCTTCATACTATGTTAGCTTCTTAGGATTTTTTTAAGAATTTTGCTTGTACTATCTAAAATTGTCGACAATATTAATTATTTCTTTAGCAAAATATCTTTAAAATAAAATGCCAACGAGGGACAGAGGGAGTGATAAAATTTCCCTTAATATATTAAGATCAGATGCCAACGATTAAGGGATCGAGTTGGATCTGCGCTGACTAGAATTGCAATCAACTCTTCTTTTTTGACACATGCAATCAACTTGTTTGTATTTTATCTCAATGACATGCATCATGGTATTTTTTTAAATGTTTGTATTTCTCTTCATACTTTTTTTTCTAAAAATAAAACTAACCCGATTGGAATGTGCAAGTGATGTATACCTTGTTCCTAAAAATAAAAATAAAAAGTGATGTATATCTTGCGTGAAAGAGAAACTTGAGTACATAATTTTTACCTTCAAGATAAATTGAAGATCATTCATTCTCCATTCAATTGTTGGCTCTTATGGTCAGGGGTGGAACTACACTGAGGCATGGTGTGGCAGCTGCCTGATAAGTGCTCAAAAGTAACATATTTTATGTGTTAATCTAGGCATTTTAGTGACTTGTTCGACAAGTTATCTAAGGAAAAGCTACCAAATTGTGTTCTTTTACCATTTATGTTTTACATGCCTGATCTCCTCCCTTTTATGCAGGAAATGACAAGCAAGGAACAAGAAAGAAGCTCATGAACCAAAGTCAGTACGCTTAAGCGTCCTATGCACGCTTAAGCGTACACAATGTCGAGAGCAGCTTCATGTACGCCATTAGTACGTTGTGGTACGCTTCCCAGATTCAGAGAGCACGCTTAAGCGTCCTCTCGTACGCTTAAGCGTGCAAGTTCCAGTAACCAAAATTTCTGTACACTATCAGCACGCTTGTGGTTCGCTTAAGCGAACTTCATCAGGATGCAAGTGGATAAGGCACACGTGGCTGCTCCCTATTGGCCAACAGAAGATTTCCTGGAGGCACGCTTAAGCGACCCTTGTACGCTTATGCATGCAGACACGAATTTTGCCCAACTTAAAGAGTTTTTCTTCTCTTTCTCATTCACTTACTGTTTTATCAAGACATTTTATGGTTTGTAGAGAGAGAATAGGGCATTTTCTAGAGAGAGAAACACAAAGCAAGGTAGTTAGGAGTAGATTCAATCCAAGATTTGTTGAGACATCATGGATCTAGGCATTGAATCTTCATCTTTTCTTCATCCTTTGCAAAGCTATCATAGACATATGTAGCTACATCTACCCTAGTGGGTTTTGAGGTATTCAAACAAGCTATTATGTAATTTTATGATCTTTTAATACATGGTTCTAGCTCATTTATTCAATATTGTTGTTATTCTTGTATTTAATGCTTTATTGAGATTCAAAATGATATTGACAAATACTTTTGGATTTAAGAAATGGAATAACAATCTATCTTAAGTTATCATTCTAGACATAGATGTTAATATTTGATAATCGTTTTTAATCTAGAACTTAATGTTTTTGGGTCATATAATTGGTTGGAAAATCGTCGATTAAATGATCCAATCGACTTTGTGATTGTTTAAATGTTTGAGAAATCGACATTTAAACAATCCCTTAGAAATAACGATATCATTTGGACACGAATGATATTGTCGAGATTGTGATAATATCGTTTAAAAAGCTAGAATCTGTTATTGGATCGAGAGATTGCAGCTGTTACGCTTGGTTGATGTCTCTGACCCCAAGCGAAATAGCCCTATCTCTTCTCGTTTTACTTTTATGTCGAATAGAACAATAGTTTTACACAAACAAACAATTTATACCCAAACACTTAACATGATGAATATTGTGAAAATGCTTATGAAATACGCAACTCCCTGTGGAAACGATCTTATTATACTTACGTGTAAATAGTTTTATGACATGTAAAAATCTTACATCACTGCCACACCAGATTCCTGCCCAATTTTTTTTTATACACATAACATAAGGGAAAGTGGGAAACACAATTACACAACACACAAAACCAAAACAAAATCGTGTTTCTTTCTTCTCTTCTCTACTCTCAGAAACAAAACAACATTCAACTTCTTCTCTTCTCACAAACAAATCACAACCTCTTAACAAACAAATTGCAAGGTAAGTCAAATAGTCAATTGATTCTCTTATTCTCTACTTTCTCATTCATTCTACAATTGCTTTTTTTAGGGTTTTAAAATTGGGGTTTTTTTTAGGGTTTGAATTGGAGATTTTCTGTGTTATTGGATTGAATTGTATTTTGTTAATTCTTAAAAATGTAGTGAATGATGATTGATGTGTATTGAGGCAGTAGCACACACCCTTGTTGGTGCCGTTGATATGATTTTAGTTCTCCTTGTTGACAACTGTAGGAAAATCATCTGAATGTCTTAAAAAGGTTACTTATCTTTGCCACTATGTTTTGCAAAATGCAACCTCAACTTCTGATATATACAGTGACGAAGGCAGGAATTTTATCGAGCCTGTGCAAAATTTTGACCCCAAATTTACATGTGATATAAATATTCATAAATCTAAATAAAAGAGGGTCGCCATTTTGTCGATAAAAATACAATTTGAAATAAGAGAGATGTAACATAACCTGTCAATAGTGTGCTAAATAAAATTAGGAGGTAAATGCCCTTTCTGAGACATTCTGTGGTGAATGTTCGAATAATATCAACATCATCAAGTGGGTTGATTATCTCCTGCTCGATGTAATTTTATATTGATTAAACTAATTTTAGTAGTAATTTTATGAATTATTTATTTTTAGAATTTATAGTAGAAAATATAAAAATAAAATAAAACAATCATAAGTTTTAGTGACAACCACAACCGTATGTAGAGGTCCATTATGTTTTTAAAATGGTCTTCTTAGAATTATCTTCGTTTTGTCATAGGTAAAAGTGGAAAACATGCAATTACAACCATTTGGCAATGACAGATGGATTTAGCTACGGAAATTTGCCCCAAAATTTATGGAATATATATTTAGTTGTTGCAAACTATTATTGAGATCATTAACTGGCCTAGTGGTTAGAATTGTTAGGTTTAGGTTTTGTTTTATGATTTTAGGATAGTTTAGGTTTAGGTTAGAATTGTTTAGGTTTAGGTTTAGGTTGTTATGAATTGTTAGAATTGTTATAGAAGTTTTATTGAATTGTTAGGTCTAGATTTTGATGAATTGTTGTAGAATTGTTAGAATTGTTTAGGTTTAGGTGTAGGTTTTGATGATAGTTTAGGTTTAGGTTTTGATTGTATGATTTTATGGCATTGTTGTTTAGTTTAGGTTTTGATCGCCAATTTTTTTTTATGTAGATATGTCTCAGAATCAGGATAACGTTCAGTTGAACAAAAATGAGGGTGATAAGAAGAAGAAAGAAAAATCGCATATGATATCGAACGAAATTGTTTGTGATGGTTCTAGCAAAAAGAAGGATTTGAAGGTGCGAGTATACAATTAGTTGAGGTTGAGGAGGAGCGGAAGGACATGCTATTTTGGTCCTCAACCAAAAGAAGGTGCCCCATGGACTATCGAGGACAACCCAATTGAGATAAGCGATGAGGAGCGGAAGGACATGCTATTTCGGGCGAATGCTTGGGAACTGCCGTTTAACAAGTTTGAATTACCCTCATTCAAAGGAAGACAATTGTTGTAGTTGGAAGGTGCATTCCCTACCTAATCACGATCTTCTGGCGGAATCAGACTGTTGATAATATCTTCAGTTGATCTCAGCAACGTTATCCGCATATCGATCCACAAGAACTTGTTGTGCTCCCAAAACATGCTCGTCACGTTTTCGTCGTTCGTTAATTCCACCCAACTGAATGATATTCTCCCCTCGTTGAGCGTTGGACGTTTATACCGAACGTATTCCACCCTCCTTGTGTCTCCGGGGTTGACTCATTGGTTGAATTCATTCAGTTCATCCTTGAGACCTCTTAACGTTACACCAAGGCACCGAATCTTCAACCTTTGAGGTTCTCCGCCGTTGAATTGTGCATGAACGTCGATCCACCCGACCATTGTTTCAAATCTACACAATAAGAAATTAAAAACAATCAATGAAAAACTCATTCAAACATTTCATCAAACACTTGATGTGCAAATTATACATAAACCCTAAAAATCATAAAAATAACCCTAAACTCTAAAAAAAAAAAAAACAAGAAGATAAAATTGCAAAAAGTATAACAAAATTATTCAACTTATATCAACTCTTAAAATAAATCATATACTCTTACATGTAAATCTACTTAAAAACTAAAATAAAAAAATAAATATAAAACACCAAAATAAAAAATAACCCTAAAATTCTAAACTATAACATAAACATCATGTAAATATTTTAACTAAATTAATCAACTAACATCTACTCTAAAAATGAATTATAACATGTAAATCTACTCAAAAACTAAAATAAATTAAATCTACTCAAAAACTAAAAAAAAACATTTATAACAACTAAAATGTAAGTTAATAGCATTATGATTACTTACTTGTGATTTTGTTGAATAAATTTGGTTGGATTTGGTTGGGTTTTTAGAGAGATTTTGAGAGAGATTTGAAAAATATTTGGTAAAATGAGAGTAATAATGGATGAGAGAGCTTCTGCCAGATTTGTAGCAGGAGCACATCGACAGTTAACTACCGATGGATTCCTCGGCAGTTAACTATCTCTGGTTCTTTTATTCCTCGGCAATTAACTGCCGCCGGAGCTTTTCGTCATTTACGTGTGTTTTTCAGCCTTCTCAAATGTGTCAACAACAATTTTCTCAATTAGGGGGCTTTAATTTAGTGTGCTTGGCGGAAGCTTTTTTAAGTGGACTTTAAAATTTGGGACTCTATTGACACCTCTACTTATGGTGCACCAGATTGCAGTCATGTCCGATTTGTTAGAACGTCGACTCCTTTTTTTGTCGGATTAACGGAACGGACTAATATGATCAACAGAAGAAGTCTAGTTAAAGGATCGTAGAATATAGTATGGTGAAACCTTCAATATTGTGAACATTATGTTTCAAAGGCTTGAATAAATTGCAAGTTTGCCTATTTATAAGAGGTATATTCTAGATACTACATTCTTGAATTTTCATGACATTTCATTATATGAATGTAGTATTAGTTTATTTTATGGTATTATAGAAAATTCTAAACATGTTCATCGTTACTTAACATTATATGAATGAAGTATTGGTTTATTCTAATTAATTACTGATCTACTCTAGAAATATCTAAAAATATGCATCATATTTCACCATCTTTGTTGGAATTAGTGGAAGTTGGAACACGCACCACCTCAATTCCAACGGATTCTCATGGGCGGCTTGAATCCTAAGTAGTAAGATCATAAACACTTCAAATTACAAGTACATCTGTATATGGCAGTTAAGATCATTGATGCACGTTAGGAATTCCACCTTTGAAGTCTCACAAGTTAGACCTATAAGTCAAGGAGTTTCTCATTGTTAGGCTTATGCTCTTTAATTAACATTCCGATTCCGATTTATGGCAGTCGGAGTCCACGACATCATGGTGGCGGGAGGTCGGACAGCATAAAGAGCTCATCATTTTGCCGTGGAGATCAGGTTTAGAACAATAGCATTAGAAACTGACATAAGGAACTGAGAAGCTTCGAAGTGATTGACATTGTTAGGGATGTCAATTTGCATCTATAAATGAGGATGAGAGAACTCCGCAGGTGGGGAATTTTCCCCGTAAGGACGAGGATGGTGGAGAAATTCCCCCAAGAGTAGTTTGGTAATGGGGATCTACCTGCCACTCTGCAAGGACCCGTCCTGGGACAATTCACTTAAATATTACGTGTACAAATATTTTATATCTTATCTTTATTTGTTTTTTCATATAGTATGTGCATAAAATTCTTTTATATGTAATGTTTACTGTTGTCACAAGACTCGCTATAAGGTCTTAATGTTGAATTTCAATTATATGACATAATCTCGTCAAAAAAAATAATCTATTTGATTGAAAATAGTATAAATTTAGTTGTTTTTTTCATGTTGAGTAAACACTCCCTATGGTGGGGAACGGAGATGGGGACAATTTGGGTGGCAGGGAATGGGGAGCAGGAGAGTACTCCCCGCCCCCGCCCCATTGACATCCCTACTGTATGTAATACTAATAAGGTGTGTTAGGTGAGTGTTGAATGTTGATGTAAGAATTTCCCATACTGCAACATTGAATGCGATATATTGACTTAAAATTAATGGAGTCTTAACGTATCACAAAATGTATAATCACTATCAATTGACAGCTCCACTTCTCAAAAAATCAAAACTGTCATCAAATTTGAATGAATCTCAAGGATATAAATTTCTGTGAATAATCACTGAAATTGTTTATTTTCCAATGTGCAGCCAGGTGTACTACTAATATGAAAATAAAACAAAAAAAGAGAAGAGTATATGATAGCCAACCAAGTGGTTGTTATTGTTAAAAGGTTACATCAAAGGGGGGTCAATTCCTACTTCAGCCATTCATGCTAAGATAGAGGATAAACCCACTCGTCCCACCACAAGCACCACATATCTATGCACTTTCTGATTCTACAAGGCATAATAAACCCCTCTCGATATATATTTTCACCCAACCAAGGAGTAGAGTTAATATGCAACACATTGCCTTGGTACTTGGTAACTGTGAGGTAAAAAAAAGTGTCTTAGAATGGAGCAGTAAAAATGAAGAGTAAAACAAAACCTCCTTTTAACTCACATGCATAATACATACCTTCTTTATAATAACATGAATGCAGTATAATCTGAAATCTGCTTCATTTATAAGGGGCAAATACAATTGAAGAATTGTGTCCCCCAAATCCAAATGAATTGGACAAGGCAGCCTTGATTTTCAATCTCTCTTTTGTTGGGCCTACAAGCACTTTAGTATCCTGTTTTTATGTAATTTAAACAACCAAATTAGATAATCATCATATCAATAATGGAACATGCGCGCGCGCACACAAAATGTCAATGTTGCAGCAGGTAACATACCACATCTTTATCTGGGTTTTCAAGGTTGATGTTAGGATGAACCCACCCTGTCCTGATTGCCTATATATCAATGAAAGACAAAGATCATAAACTTTTTGTTGTAAACTCCATCTCATTATTTAGAATTCATAAACAACTGATTCATTAAATTTCACCTGTACTGTTGCTACGGCTTCTACACCACCGGATGCACCTAGTAGATGACCAATCATAGATTTTGTAGAATTCACTCTAAGCTGTATAAATAAAACATATTGGTATTAACAACAGTATATGTGATATCATTAATAATAACAATTAAGAAGAGAACAAAATTAATTAATAATGACATGAAAAGGATAATTTACCTCGGGGTTTTTACCAAAACAATGAATCAGAGCTTGGTATTCCTTAAGATCACCAGATGGTGTTGATGTAGCATGAGCATTTATGTAATTCACATCCTCTTTTGAAACTCCTGACTGGACCAATGCCCTTTCGATGCAAAGTATTACACCAGCCCCTATTTTCAATTAGATAAAAGAAGTAGAAGTTCGTGATTAAGGAGCACCTCGGATGTAAGTATCAATTCTCATAAAGCACATAATAATTAAAAAGAATTACAATATTGTGGAGATCTTTTCTATTCCAAGTCCAGATGACCAACCCTTAGCATGAGGGGGGGGTGTTGAAAATCCCACAGCAACTAGAGTTATGACTTAGGTGGTGCTTATAAGGCTTCCACAATCCTCACCTTATAAGCAGGTTTTGTGAGATTGAATTAGGCTCCAAGTCCAAATTCTAAGATGTCATAGCCTACTGTTATTCCAAAACTCCGATTGGTCCACACTTTAGATGTTCAGTCCTAAAGCATGAGTGAGGTTTTGCAAGTCCCTCATCAACTAGAAATACGGTCTAGGTAGGTAGTGCTTATATGGTTTAGGTAGTCCTCACTTTACAAACCTAAATTCTTAGATGGTATCAGAGCCTGCCATAAACTTGTTATTAGGCAGAAAACTTTGTTACTCCGCCGACATTCATATGCACTCCATGTTATTTCACAACCCCCATTAGTCCGCATTATAGATGTCTAATTCTAAAGCATGAGAAAGGGTGTCCCACATTACCTAGAGATATGGCTTAGGTAATGCTTATAAGGTTTGGGCAGTCATTACAGGACAAGCCGGTTTTATGGGATAGAGCTAGCCTCTAATCCCAAATTCCAAGAAATAAGACACAAAATTAGAAATGTAAAGGAAGTGTGGTAGGATGTAGTTAATCTCTTAAAAGATTCTAGAATTTTATGATGAAACTGTAATTAAATTCCAAAAATTTTAAGATAATAGGATGGCATGTAGTATTGGATATCTTAATATATGTTAAAGTTACAAAACAGAATGCAGAAACTCCACTTTCGTGTATTAAAATGACCAGGAAAACATACATACACTTATTTTATATCAGAATATGCCTACCAGAATATAGACACGATGGTCACTGTCACTAAATTGTAGACCAAATGATAAATGATGGTCATTTTAAAATCAGCTATCCATAAGCTTTGATCATGCAAATTCTGAGGCTAATTGATCAAAAAATACTTGCAAAGAAGGGGAAGTCGCAAGCCAGAAATAGTTTTAATATATATAAATGAAATTAATTTTGAGAACAGTATGGTACGTTTAGACCCAGATAGTCCTCATGAAGATGTCTGTACAATAGTGGTTATATTGCTACAGATGATATATGTATTAAAACTCATAAAAAGGACATTAAAAGGTGTAAAATTTACCATCAGGATGTGGCTCAGTCACGTGATATGCATCGCAGGTGAAACTTCCACCAAGAAATTCTGCATATATGTTTGCACCTCTTTTCTGCGAGGTAAAGAATTGGATGTCACCAGGAAGTACACATGTAACAGAAGTGATGGCTTTATTTAATTTAGGGATCATAAAAATGTTTTAAAGAGTGTGGAAAAAATAACCTAACACAAGGTAGAACAGATGTATCAAGTGTTTTAACACTATTGAAACAAACTGAATAGTGAGGCATAACACAAGGTTAGGGCTTGTGTTATTTTTAAATAGTCAAATCATTAGATCTTAGAAGTACCTTAGCATGCTCCAATTCTTCTAAAACCAAAACACCAGCCCCTTCCCCCATGACAAATCCATCACGATTCTGTAATATCATAACCACAAGATGTTGGTTAGTAACACAAGTGCAGGGAAAAATGAAGTAAAGGATGAAAATACAAACTAAAACTACAGGAAATGCAATATTTTAGTCTCTGGGACTTGGCAGTTCATATAATATAACCATTACTTTGTCAAAATCGTTGAATTTTAACGAGCATATAAATCGATACAATGTGTCAGCTTAAGGAATTGAGTAAAATTTCTTGTTGTCTTTAGAATTTCTTATTGTTCTATTCCTTATAAATTTTAGGCGGTGTCTTTGTATTCTAGGTGTATAAAATGATATGCAACTTTTGGTGTTTGTGAATTATAATTTTAAATTTAATTTATAAATTATAAAAACCAGAGTCTTTTTCCACTAGGCCGGGATAAATGCCACAAAGATTACTATAAAACTCAAGGCACAATCATCTTACTACAGTAGAGGGATAAAAAAAAAAGATAGGATTTGAATAATTATTACAGTATCCCAAGGGCGTGACGCTTTAGAAGGATCAGTATTCCTTTGGGAGAGTGCCCTGCATGCCACAAAGCCTCCCAAACCTGCACCAAATATCATTGGATTAATAATAGAGTTATGGCAAGATAAATTCACACTAGCAAAAAAATGAAGAAAAAAATAAATTACCAATTGGAATAATAGCAGAGTCTGAGCCCCCACAAAGCATCACATCCTACAGAAAATTTCATATTTATCAAAACTGATAGCATCTTTTAATAAAAAGGAAATATCATTTAACAACAAGTCACACAAAAGAATGAAGATAATTAAAAGGTGGTTAAAATATGAGAAATGCTGTTTATTTCCCAAGAACAAATATATTAAAGTAAACTACTTACAGCTTCACCTCGGATGATATGGTTTGCTGCATTCAATATACAATAGTTACTTGTCGCACAAGCTGTAGAGATAGAATAATTTGGGCCCATCCATCCCTGCAATTCATAAGAGAAATCATTTACTGGACATGGCCCAACAAAAAAAAATTGAAACTTATGACAAACACCAAGACACCCAATTATGGTGTTTATAGTAAACTCCAAGAACTAATTAAACGAACCAGATCCATTGCAAGCATGGCAGAGCCCATATTTGTTGTTGCAAAAGGAATACAGAAAGGATTCATTTTCCTATATGATATTCGTAAAGCTTCGATGGAATCACTAATAACCTGTTCAATCCACAACACAAACAAAATAGTCACACAAATCAGTGTGATAGGATTTCAGAAAATTGAACTCGCAAGACAAACATGTGTGGCAAGTTCTTAAAGAAGTTATGGTGCTGTTAGTTATAAAATCAAACTACCTTGAAGCCACCTAATGCTGAGCCGATTAAAACTCCACATTTGGTTTTATCTAACTCATCCATCACATCTTCAGTAATTCCAGCATTAACCAATGCTTTTTTTCCAGCTGTTAGCAGATAGAGCATAAATTTATCCATTCTCTTTACAAATTTTGGTGCTACCCATCCGTCAGTTGAAAAAGACTTAATTTCACCAGCAATCCTCTGAAGAAAGAAAATATTGAGAACAAAATCTGCAGCACGCAACAACTGGAAAATACGATTTGAATTAAATAAAACTTACTGTCGGAAATTCTGCACAATCAAAATTCTCAATCTCACTTATACCACTAACACCATTGAGTAAATTATTGTAGAAGATGTCTGGATCATGACCAAGTGGTGTAACCACACCCAAGCCTGTCACAACTACCCGTCTTTGCTTTGTAGGAAGTTTTTTCTTTATTGTGACCTCTTGGGCAGGTTCCAAAGCTACTGCCATTGTTTTACCTTGAAATTTGACAATTCCAAGGCATGGGTCAGCACACAACAATTATAAGATAAAACATGAATAATGGAAAATAAAACATGTTCTTAAATTGTCTTGCTTCGTCCACATCAACACAACCTTGGAGTTCAAACCATATCATCATTCAAAGAAAGTAACATTTGGTCTTGCAAGAAAGTATATTTTTATTTTAAACAGTCGTCTTGATATTATATCTTGTCATATGGAAGCAGATTTGGCTCATCTAAAGTGAATAAAGGGTGATGTAAGTAATCTCCAAGTTGATTTTTTGCATCAGTATTTGATGTAACGTCCATATGCATAACAAATCACGGATGCGTTGAAATACCAACTATAAATTTTTTCAACAACTGCTGAGATTACTACTTTACTTTTTACCTTCTAAAGTGAAATGCTCGCATTAAAGAGCTAAATCGTATGGAAGTTGATAGGTACCGGGTTTTAGCCTAAGCATGTATGTGCTGAATAGGGGAGTTAGAGGGGAATGCCAGTTATATGAAGGATAGGGACGGCAAGATAGAATTCCTTTAATATCTTTTATGTTAGGAACCTTATGATATGGACAGAATAATAATAGTATCATCTCCGAGGAGCATTGTATTAGGATTACAGGGAATCTCTTCAGAGTTCAAAATACCAATGAACAAGGAGGCAAACCACTTACGATGCAGCTTCTAGACAACATATATTTTTCATAGATAACAACGAGGAATCCCCCACAAGAGAGGGAGACGCTGCATGCTCCAGGAAGCAACAACGGACCAATGGTCCAGACCACAAGAGAGGGAGACGCCGCATCTCCACCCAAAACCTTAACGCATTTAAGTATATGGGTCACTCCCTTGTATATCCAACATTTTATCCATTCACAGGCGGTGTGGGAATAAGTATAACCAGTCACACTTAAACTCAACAAAATTTTACATATAGAAGATTGAAAAGAATCCTCCCCTGAAAAAACAGAGACCAAGAGTTTGCCATGCCCATATACGTGGATCAATATTTTTAATTTCATAACTATTAATTGAGGGCAAATTATTATTTTTTAAAACACAAAATAGCTCTTTAATTTAAAGCGAGTTTGTGTGCATGTGATGAACAATCTTGGAGTAAATTGCAACACTACATAAAAGTGACAATTGGAATAAAAATAACAACAACTAGATATAGAGTCTAAAATGATTATGATTTAGAGGGTGTGCCCTGCCCATACATACGATATGTACGAGGTATGAAAAAAAACAATGGAGAGTTTAAATGGCACATGGGCACACACACACACACACTCTACCAACCAACCAAACATTATAACTTTCCTTCACGCAATGAAACAACAACAATAGTAGAGTAAAGCAGGTAAACAAACATAACCATGAATTAAAATGAATCAAACGACCAACCCCACTTAAAGCAAAACCAACCCAAGACAAAGATCCAAACCAAACCCACAAGCTTTTAATAAAATAAATTTAAATTAATTAAATAAATAAATAAATAAAACCCAGATTTAACGATGAATAAGAAAAGATAATAAAAAAAATGTAAAGTTGAGATTACCAGAATGAATGGATTGTTTTAGTTTGGTATTGAAATTGGATCGAAAAAGAGTGTTGTTGGTTCTGCTGCGAGAGTGAAAAGATGTTCTGATACGGTCAGCTTCGCACGTGACTGACATGCAAGATGGTTCAAGCCACGTGTAGAGGGAAGAAGAAGTGGTAGCCATTGAAATTGAAAATGGAGAAAAGATCGAGGTTGAAGTAGTTCAGATTGTGATGAATGAGTAATGGAGGAAGATGAAGTTGGTGAGAGTATGAAGAAGAGTGAGAAGAAGAAGGATTCAAATTCAATGGATCTCTTCTTCTTCTTTTTTCTCTTGTTCTTGTGTGTGAGAGTGAGAGTGAGAGATGGAGTAGTAATAGTCTTTTTATAACTCTATATGGAATTCATTCACTCACTCACTGACTCAGAAGTAAAGTCAGTCTCACAAAACAAAACTGTTTTTGAGTTTCCAATACAAAACAAAGCCTTTCTCCTTTCCTCTCTTATTTTTCCTCCAACAAAGATACTCACCATATTAATAATAAAAAATCATTTTTGGATTTAAAGGAGATCTATTGGGCCCGTTTGTTATAGATTCTAAAAAAATAGATTTTCCTTTGTATTTTTTAAAATATATTTTTTAGAAATTTATTCAAAAATAACATAAGTTATTTCAAATTCATTTGTTATAAGTTAAAAAAGATATTTTGACATTCACTAACCTAAATATTTATTGTTTGAGATTTTATATATTAACCTAAATATTTATTGTTCGAGATTTTACATAGTAAAAATCGCATATTTTTCAAAAATGATTTTTATGAAAAACTATTTGAAATAGCTTTTTTTTAGAATTTTTTCAAAATTTTAGTACCCATAAAAATTATAACAAAATGATGAAATATCTAGAATCACATTTTAAAATAAGCTATTCAAACCGATTTTTTATTTTAAGCTTTCCCTAAAAATTTCTCTGTTAAAAAACTTTCACAAAAACATATTACACTACAAAAATCTATTTTAAAAAAAAAGTAAAACAAACGGGCCAATTATCGTATGTGTAAAATAGTTATACACTACACAGACATCCGATCAAAATCTATTATTTTATTATATCACCTTATTTTTGTATGGATAGTTAGAAATAATAGTGATGTAACATTGAAGTATTGTAATTTCTCGTTGTATGTCGGTGTAAAAACAATTGTGTGGATGATGTATATCAATTAAACTCTTTTTTAATAGTAAATTAAAAATGAGAGAATGAGTTATCCAAGTGTAAACTAGTTTTACAAGATTCGATAAGAATTCAGAATTGGATGGTTATTTTTGAAAAATAATTACAATGTATACACATGCAACAATGGATTGGTCTAAGTGGTAAAGAATTTAAGTCTCTTAAGTATATGGTCGAGAGTTATATTCCTTACTCGTGTGTGTGGAAAAAAATACGATTGGAAGAGAAAAATTCACCTTATGTGCTCCACAAATTTCCGACGAAGATTAGTAACCGCACGGATGGTATATGAGAATAATCGATGTATCTGAAAAAATACATTAATTATTTGATGAACTTAAAAAATAATATTCTCTTAGATTTATGATCACTCCTTCCGTTTCACAATACTTGTTGTGTTTTGAGGAATTTACGTATACTAGAAAATCAAATAATTTTTTTTAATTTTGATAGAATTCCTAGGTCAATTAAACTCTATTTATTATAGTATTTTAAAATGAGAGAATGAGTCATGCAAGAGTAAACTAGTTTTATAAGATTCTATAAGAATTGAGAATTGGATAGTTATTTTTAAAAAATAATTACAATGTATACACGTACAATAATAATAGATTGGTTTAAGGGTTTTATTCACTGCACATGTGTATGAAAATAAATACGGTTAAGAGGGGAGAACTCAATTTGTGTGTCTCGCAGATTCTTTGATGGAGATTAATCATCACTAAATGATGTGGAAATTGCGTAGATTCTTATTAGATATGATTCTCTTCAATAGTAAATATAAAAGAAAATTATTTGTTCAGATTCATCAAATAATTGATGTATATGGTCTTGAATATAGATCAAATACTATATTAATAAACCTAAAATATAATAGAAGTATTTTCTTCTATAAGTGAAGTGAGTAGTTTAAAATTATTTTACATCGTAAATGTAAGCCTTTTCAAAAAGACATTTTTAAAATGAGCATCATTTCCCCTTAAAAAAAAAAGTATCATTTATCTCTTGACTTCAATATCAAGTTTTGCGCAACATAGCTTTATTTAATTCGTTAAAGAAAAACAATAAAAGGAGATTCTAAACAAAACAAAACAAAAAAAAAAGAGATAAAAGTCTTGAAAACAAAAAATTAATGTTGTTGGAAAAAACACGAGGTTTGAATTGTTTTAAGGTCGGTTAAGAAGGCTCTTTTTCAAAGAT
>Ga0315913_1005374_pt1 | contig 15538 bp, 22 predicted proteins | sample MpolsnodulesMG_FD_207736 | JGI IMG/M metagenome (GOLD analysis project Ga0315913, IMG submission 207736) | Medicago polymorpha root nodule microbial communities from Los Angeles, California, United States - small nodules | ecosystem: Host-associated > Plants > Roots > Nodule | place: USA... | reverse complement strand
ACGAGAGCTGACGAGATATGAAGGAAACGGCGCAAACGGCTGGAAACGTGGGGGAAGGCAAGTACTTCAAGGCGCCTGTCTTCGCCGTGGCGCCTATGATCGATTGGACTGAAACGGCGATTAAATGAAGCAAAAACAAAGGTGCTTGTAGATTTGTAGCAAAATTGTAGCACGCCGATATCGCTCTGGCAGCATCAACTAGGCATAAACGCTCGCTTTCTGCTCGCCAAGTCGCAGCTCGGATGCCCCACCGTGACCGGTTTGGTGGTGACCGATCGTCTGCTGCGGTTAGCCCGAACGGCCGCTTTGCGGACTTTTCGGACGCCTCGGGACACCACTTCGATCGTCGTGAGTGGGGCCGGTAGTGGACAGGCAGCTCTTGGCGGTGGAGCTTCCGGAGCGGACATTCAGGCTGGCGCGGGCATCGACGTGATCTGACCCACTGGACACTCCGCCGTCACGTTCGCGAACGGCAGGTTGTGGACGGGGAGCCGAAAACTCGTGTTCTGCTCAAGAGGGCATTTGCTTCGTTAGTCAAGCCAGACCTAAAAGGCTATGGAGGATTCGTTGCATTAAGCAGAATTCATAGTCTTCCTGGTTTTCCTTTCTGGACGGTTAGATGGTCTTCGAAGTATCCCCCGACTTTATCAAGACGCTCGATAGCGTCATGCTGGTGAGGCTGATGAAACGCCTCATGCTGGCGGAGTGCCGGCTGACGGATATTCCGCTTCGCGCCGCATCTGTGCCGTTGCAGGTAACTGTTCCGGACGGCGGCGAGGATGGCCGCGTTGAATGGACGGGCGGCGTCGACACGACTGCCTACTTCCCCCACCGGCTAACGCTGTTCCAGTCGAAGGCGCAAGATCTGACCGAGGGGCGAATCCGCGGCGAGATTTTGAAAAAGGCAAAGGGTGGCAAGACCGCAACCAACGACGCGGTTCTGCAAGTTCTCTCAGGCGGCGGCGCCTATGTCGTCTTCTGTTCCCATCCGATGATCCAGAAGAAAAGGGATAAGCTGGTTGCGGCGATCCGAAAGGCCATCACGGACGGCGGCGACGATCCGAATAAAGCGGCTGCCATCGAGATTTACGACGCGAACCGGATAGCAGATTGGGTTTTCACCCACCCTGCGGTGGCATTGTGGCTGGCCTCCTATCTGCGCGGCCGTTCGGTGGGCGGGTTTCAATCGCATGAGGGCTGGGGCAAATCGGCGGGCATCCACGATGTGCCATGGGTGCCGTCCGATACACCGCGCTATGTCCCGGTAAACCGGAACATCGAAGAGGCGGAGCGCAAGGACGGCCGGATCAACGCCTGGAGCTTCAATCAGTGCGTTCAAGCTTGTCTTGATGGATTGGAGGACAAGGACCGCATTATCCGGGTTGTTGGCCCGTCAGGCTTCGGAAAATCCCGTTTTGTGTATCAGATGCTTACGGATGGGGTGGCAGTTGATGCTCAGGTGGCAACCCGCTCCGTCATCTATGCCGATTATTCCTTCGTTGAGGAAGAAGTCCTCAAGCTGGCGCTTGAAATCGCCGATTCAGGATCGAACGTCATACTGGTCGTCGACGAATGTCCCGATGACGTTCACCGCAAGCTCGCGGATTCCGCAGGCCGAGGGGGTTCGCAACTCAGACTGATCACGATCAACGTCGAGACGAAATTCACAAATGTGAGGGGAACACTCACGCTTCGCCTGGAGCGCGCTGATCACGCCAATATTGAAGCGATCGCAAAGAGCGCCGCTCCGGCGCTTCGAGATTCCGATGCCCGGTTTATTGCCGAACTGGCGAACGGCTTTCCACAAATGGCGGTTCTGGGTGCGCAGCAGGGCGATGGGCGCGACATTATCAACTCGGCCGAGCAGGTTCTTGACCGGGTAATCTGGGGCGGCAGGACGCCAAATGACGAAGCGCAAAGGGCGTTGGAGACATTGAGCCTGTTTGAATGGGTCGGTTTCAAAGGCCAGGCTGCCGCTGAAGCAGCTTTCGTGGCGGAGAAGCTTGCCGGCATGCCGCCCGCGCAATTCACCGATCTCATACTGGGCCTTCGGGCGCGCGGGATCATCAACGTCCGCGGCAGCTTCTTCCAGGTGCTTCCCGTGCCGCTCGCGGCACGGCTCGGCGAGAGCCGGTTGGGCCGTCTGCCGTCTGAAGCGCTTATCTCATTCTTTTCAGATGCACCCGAACAACTGAAATCGAGCCTGTTGCGCCGCATGCGGTGGCTCGACAATTCGCCGACAGCAAAGGCCTTTGCGCGAGCGCTGCTGGCCCCTGAGTGTCTCGGAAACCTTGCTGCCCTCAACACCGAGTTTGGCGCCAAGTGCTTTGACCGGCTCGTCCACGTCGATCCCGATCGGGCGGCGGAGACGATTCACCGTGTGCTGTCGCCGCTGACGAATGATGAACTCAAGGCGATCCGCGATGGGCGCAGCTACCTCATTTGGGCATTGGAGAAACTGGCCTTCCGCGCGCAAAGCTTTACCCGCGCGGCCAGGTTGCTGCGGCGTCTGGCGGCGAACGAAACGGATGACGGCTATGACAACGGCGCTAGCGGCCACTTCAAGCAGTTGTATCAACTATACCTTTCCGGCACGGAAGCTGATCCCGCCACCCGCCTGCTCGTTCTTGAGGAGGGAATGCGCTCGCCGGATGCGGCGGAGCAGAGGCTTTGCGTCGGCGCGCTCGAAAGCATGCTGATGACATCCCACTTTTCCAGAAGCGGGAGCTCCGATGAGATCGGCAGTTCGCAGCGCCTGGAGGACTGGCTTCCGAAGACCTATACCGAGCTGTGGGATTTTCATCGCGCCGGCCTTTCCCGGCTCACCGAGTTTGTGGTGTCGGACGGACCATATTCCGGCCAGGCCAAGACAGGGATTGCGCGTCATCTGCGCGGGCTGCTCAGTTCAATTCCATTCGTTGACGCGCGCGCGGCCCTCATGAGAATTGTTGCGCACGCAGGAGTCTGGCCGGATGCCATCGAGGCGGTCGCAAGCTGGCTGTATTTTGACGCGCGGAGGAACGAATCGGATCAAGTCTCGAAGGTGCGCACGCTGTTCGATGAACTGGTGCCGGACGATCCGGTCGAGCGGGTTGTGGTTTACACACATGGCTGGCCTGCCGATCTGCACGATCCCGACTCCCGGTACGACCGTTCGCCGGGGGTGAAGCACGATTTCGAGTATTCGGCCCGCGAAGCGGCGAAGCTGGCTCCGGTTATCGCCCAGGACTGCAAAATGCTCGACCGGACGCTCGACGCGCTTTGCAGTGGCGATGGCAAGAATGTCTTTGGTTTTGCGCGCGAATTGGCCAGGTCGGTCCGCGATCCGGTGACCGCGTTCAAGCGGGCAGTCGAATATCTGGACGACAAGCCGGCGCAGGCAAACCGGCAATTATTCGGCGGACTGATTGCCGGCACCGACGACCGGGACAGCGAAGCGGCGCGCGAATGCGTGCGCTTGGCCCTCCAGACGCCTAAGCTCAGTGATGACGCGATCTCCATGATCGGTTCCGGCAAGCTCCAGCCAGCCGATCTGGCCATGGTGATTTCCCTTCTGGAAAGTGGGGACGTCGAGCCGTGGCAATGCGTGACACTGTCCTATGGTCAACGTCTCAACCATCTCTCGACTGACGATCTTCAGCCGCTGCTTGATGCGCTCAAGCGCATAGGCGCGCCCGGCCTCTGGGCTGCGATCGAGATCGTGTTCATGTATCTGTACGATGGGCGGTCGCCCACGCGCACACTCATTCGAACGGTGAAATCGATTCTTCTTTCTCGCGACCTGTTCGGTGGCGTTAATCGGGGGACGATGGACGGGCACTATTTCCATGAATCCGTATCGTGGCTCGCGAAACATAACGCCGTCGATGACAAGTTCGCCTGCGCGATGACCAGACAACTTGTGCGCCTGGCAAGGTTCGCGGACAGCGACATCTTCTTCGCACTCGACGATCCGGCACGCGCAATCCTTCGAAATCTGATCAAAAGCCATCCGCGGGACGTCTGGGGCGAACTGAGCATGGAATTTGACGGCACGGACCCGATGCGTCGTCATCGGCTGGGCCGGCTCCTGCAACAAGATCGGGAAGACTGGCTCGGCGGCGGCCTGCTATTCGAACTCCCACGTGAGCTTTACATCGACTGGATTCGCGCCAAACCTGTGGCGCGAGCAGCGCTAGCAGTGCCGTGGCTTCCGGTTGCCATAGAGCAGCGCGACGGATCGTTGGCATGGCATCCGGCGATGGCTGCCTTCGTTGAGGAATTCGGCGAGCAGCCGAACGTTCTCCTCGCTCTGTCAGATCGCCTTCGTCCCAGCACATGGTCGGGGTCACTCGCGGGATACCTGGAGCCCCTTGTACCGCTTGTGTCCGGCTGGCTCGCGCATTCCTCGCCTGCGGTTCGCGCGTGGGCCGCTGCCGCGCTCGATGGTCTGCACCGCCGGATCGATTACGAGCGAGAGGACGACGAAGATCCGTACCGCCCATAAATCAGTGGAAGAGTGAGTGACAGAATGCGATGCGACCCGGCATCAGGAGATCAACTTAGGGTCTGAATGCAGGCTTTTCACCTCGGGCGGGATGGCCGCTCATGGCAGGCGCGCAACCGCGAGCTCCAGAGTGGTAGCCCGCAATGTCTGCTTCCAGACGGTAGCGATGCTGGCCTCTAAGGCCGACATGGGGCGCACAGCGGTCATTTTTGAACCGGGCTGGTAAGTCGTTTTCGGGTCGGAGCGGGCGGGCCTCCGTAACCGCCGAAAGGAACAAAGGCAGAGCCACCGGCATTCTTGGACGTAGCGCGAGCGCCCTTATATTTTCATCGGTGCAGTTGGCGGAACTCCCTTAGTGCCGCCTCGCGCCTCCGGTCTAGATAATCGGCCAAATCTTGCAAATAGACGCCCTTCTGGCACTTCTGAGACGTCTCCGCCCTCACTACCGGCAGGGCGATTTCGCCAGTTCCGACCTTCCGAAGAAATTTATCAGGCGTAAGGTGATTGAAATAGTCGCGGCAGACATCCTCGACAGGAATGATCGCCTTGCCGCCATACTGGACGAACAGGAGGAAGGATGTCGAAAAGGCCTGGTGGGAAATCGGGTCGGGCGTCTTCATCTCTACGCTTCCTCACATACGAATTCTGGACCGCCGTTGTGGCCGATCATGCCGCGCTTCGCCTGTTCACGGCGCTTGGCGTTTTCCTTGCGGGTGACCATCTCGACGTGATCCATTTCCGGTCGCACGCAAAGGCGGTTGCGGCAGGCGTGGTCCAATTCTTTCTTGCCGGGGATATAGCCGTTCTCGTTGGTCCACATGGCGATGTGTACTGCGACTGTCTGGCCGTCGAGAGACATGCGGGGGTAGCCCTTGCCTCGACCGTTCTTCCCAGAATCAGGTCCGGTCCACTCCCAGCAGCCTGTTGCCGGATCGATGCGGACCCGGGACATGATCTTTGCGCGGATGCGATCACGACGGCTGCTCATCCTCGGCGCCTCCAGGCATCAAAGGCATTGCGCAGATCCTGCCAGCGGGCAGCTGCGGCCGCGTCGTCGTTCAGCTCGCTGCGCGAGCGGATGTTTAGGATCGAGCGGACCTTTGTCGCAACGCGATCGTCGGCGAGGGGCCTCGCCAGGCCGCGGCACTCCTCGAGGAATTTCTTGAATGCCGGCTCGGCGCATTTGATCGCGCATTCGGCCGCGTAGTCCTTCGGCTTCTGCTGGTGCTGCGGAGGAGCGTGGCTGCGCAGCTCGGCGACCAGGGTGCGATACCGGCCCGCGAGGGCGTCATAGGTCCCGAGCAGCCAAATCAGATCATAGGGCGCGTTCAGCACCATCTCGCTGTCGACGATCGGCGCGTCGGCGGCGATCGTCGCGATGAGGAAAGTGCCTTCGCTGCTTGCCGCAGTCAGGCAGAGCCGACCACCGTCGGATTCAATACCCCAGTCCGGGGTCGCGAGCGCGACCCGGTTGCGGATCGCGTCCATGCGTTTCTGCTGCGGGGAGGGCTCCGGGTGGCTCATCGGCGGACCTCGTCGCACAGCGGGCGATTGGCGACCTGGAGGGCGACTTCGAAACGGTCCATGTCTTCGCCCTCAGATCTTCGCGTCGGAAGCGTACTGCCATTCCTTGCGGAAGGCCGTGGTTCCGGCCAGCGCTGCGGACATGAGAAACGCGATCGAGAGTGCGAGGATGGCGCAGGCGAGAAAGAAGCGATTGGGGCCCGCTTCGAGCCGTGCCTTGTTGTGTCCGGTGAAATGCTCAGTCATGGCCAGAGGCTCCAGAGCAGGATCAGTTGAGGGAGAGTGTAGGCGAGGCCGACGAGCGCCCCGCGCGTGAACCACAGGGGCAGGGGCTCACGGCGGCGCGCCCTCTTCGTCATGGCGCTACGCCGCTCGTGCCATGGCGGTGGCGAGTTCGGTGGCCCTCTGGCCGAAGAGCTTGACCTGTTGTTCCGAGAATTTTCCGGTCAGGATCAGATCTCGATCTGTGCAGCCCTCGCCGATCGAGCGCATCGTCTCGGCCATGCGCTCAATGGTGTTCCTGGTGTGAATTCCGCCCTTCGGTTGCATGTTGGTCTCCTGGTTCGAGGAAGATGACCTCCCGGCGGCGCGGAGACTTAAGGCCGTGGTTTCCGCACCGCCCTCACTAGGAGGCGGTGCGGACAATAATGCGGCTAAATATCCGCTGTCAACCACCGAATGAGGCTAAATGACCGCACGGCCGATTAATCTTGATGTGTTCGGCTGGGGCAGCATCGCGAATCAAAACACAACAAACCCGCACTGGCGGGTTTCTCAGCGGCACACTCGTCCAAGCTTTTATCTGACGGTACCGAATTTGCGGAGCACCCGGCCGACGATAAAAAGTTCTTCGGCCGGCCATTCTTTCTTCGCATGTCGAGGGTTGTCTGAAATCACAGATACGGTCTGCATTTCCGCGCCAGGAGCGCTAGAGACCTCTATGCGTTTTACGACCACGCCGCCAATCTCGTCGAGGACCGCATACAGACCGGGCGGCGAGGGCCAGCGGTGACGCGTATCGATGAACACGACGTCGCCCTCATCCAGAGTCGGCTGCATCGAATCACCTTGGACGGGGAAGACTGCTACGTCGTGCGCAGACAAACCAAGCGCGGTAAGTATTGGAGGCGGAAGGCGCCAATAGTCGCGCACATGCTCGGCCGCAAATGTCATCCCGTGGCGTCCAGGGACACCCTCCGACACAATGCTTAGTCCTCCCCCACCCATGCCGCCGGTGATGTCAATTTGCGCTGAAGCGTCGGTAGGTATTCCCCGAACGCCGGTCTCCGCGCCAATTGTCATCAGCTGTTCCACCTCCTCCCCGCTCGGATTATCGGGATCGTAGGAGGACACGACCGGGCGCTTGTTGGTCGTCGAGAGCAAGGTCGTTATGGATACATCCAGTCCCTTTGCAATCTTCTGAAGCGTTTCGCCGCGGGGTGACGCGCCTCCTCGTTCAAATAGCTTGCGGAAATAGCTTCGTTCGAGTCCTGCGGCGCGCGCCGCACTCTCGTACGTCATGCCCTTCTGCTCGATGATCTCTTTGAGTTTCTCAATCACTGTCTTGCTCATGCGCGGATTATCGTCCGCAGCGTTTGTTTGTGAATGCGGTCTTTCAGGCTTGACAGATGCGGTTATTTAGCCGCATTCATGTCCGCATGAACTTGAGACAGCAAATCATCGTGGTGGCGGACACCTTTGCCCAAGCGCGCGGGATCGGTCGGAAGCGGGTTTCTACCTTGGTCCTGAACCGAGGTTCGAAGCTCGATGACATCGCGACGGGTGGCGACTTGGCAACGGGTACCTTTGAACGCGCCATGCTCTGGTTGTCTGCAAACTGGCCGGAAGGGGCTGAATGGCCCGCCGGCGTGCCGCGTCCTGTCCTTCAGACGGAGGCGGCCGAATGAAGTTTCCGCAGCAAGGTACCGGTTATCTCCTCCCGCTCGGCGACCTTGCCACCTGGCAGGGACGCGCCCAGGTTCGGCGCGTCCCTGTCTCTGTTTTTCCGTCTGCCTATCCATGCGGCCCTCCCTGATCTGATGGGCTGACCCTACGCCGCCGGCGCGCGGCCTTCACGGAATCCTTTCGGTTGATTTTTTCCTTGACCCAAATTCAGGGGTGTTTTCGTGCGTGCAATTTCTGACGAACATGCATCCATCATCAAGGCCGCCACGGCTGCGGCTTACGAGGCGCTCGGCGGAGTTAGCCGGGCGGCCGAGGCGCTCGGCGTCGCTTCCTCGACGCTGACCAAATACGCCTCCACGGGCGAGGAATGGCGCGACAGCTTCATCCGCCTCGATCTTGCTGCCGAGCTGGACCGGCGGTGCGATCATCCTTTCATGCTCACCGCCTTGTCGCGGATCGTGAAGGACGAGCGCGTTTCGAGCTTCGGCGCGGTCACCGCCAGCGCGGTCCTGCGCCTCGACGGCGTGCTCGACGATGTCGTGCGCACCGTCGCTCAAGCGATTGAGGATGGCCGTATCGACGCGGCGGAGCGCCAGGCCATCCGCAGTCGCATCGTGGCGGCGAAGCAGGATCTTGCCCGCCTCGAAGCAATGATGATGGACGGGGCGGCGTAATGGACGGCGGACCCGAAAATCCGACCAAGACCGTGACAGCGATCTGCGCACTGCTACCCGACGACCCGGAAGCGGCCGTGAGCGTTGTGACGGTCGCCTGTGCCGCGGCGGCGATCACGGCCGGACTGGACGACGAGTCGACCGTCGACGGGCTGCGCGCGGCGCTCGAATCCATGCGCGGAAACGGCCTCGGCGATATCGTCCGGAAGGGAGTGCACTGATGGAGCGCGCCACCCTTTCCCCCGCGTGCTGGACTGCCAGCGGACCGGTCGGACCGCGCTGCATCGCGCTGTTGCGGCGGGTGCGGGCGAGCGGCGACGCATACACGCTCATCCGCAACGTCGACCGTGATGCAGTGGTCAAGGCGCTAGCCGCCGGCTTCGTTGCCTGGGTCGGCCGTAGCCGTGACGTCGTGCGGCTGACGGCGAGGGGCGCGGAATATCTCGATCGGCTGGCGAGGGTGGAATGACGACGCTCTCCCGCCAGGTCCTCGTCGAACGCGTTCTGACGCTCTGGCTTCAGGAGAACCGCGATACGCACTCGATCGCAGCCGAACTCGGCATCGATGAAGACGAAGTCTGCAAGATCATCGAACAATCGGAAGGAAGAAGGCCATGAGCGATCAGCTTCCGAAGCTTGGGCCGAAGGCGCGAGAGATCGTCGACGCAGTGTTGCGGGAAGGCATCTATCGCGCATCGAAAGAGTCCGAAATCGCCGTTTGCCGCAATCTGAACAGCCGTCAGCTCCTCTCTCGCGACAAGAGAGATGGCGCGGTCTGGTATCCGACGGCGAAGCTCTGCGAGCTTGCCGGCGTGACGCCGCCGGAAATCGTGCAGGGGGGCGAGGGCGGACCCGGCGCGCCAGACTCTCGGGTTCAACCCGAGGAGGGCGCCGATCGCCCCCCTGCGCCGGCCGAGATCGATCCTTCGCCGACGGCGGAGCTGCCGCCGCTCACGCGCCTGCCGCATCATCCGCTCGCCGCACTGTTCCCCATGCTGCCCGACGACGAGCTGCGCCGCCTCGCCGACGATATCGAGGCGAACGGGCAGCAGGAGCCGGTCTGGCTGCTCGACGGCAAGATCCTCGACGGGCGGAACCGCGAGGCGGCTTGCCATCTGGTCGGGATCGACGCCTGGACGAAGGAATACGAGGGCAAGGACCCGCTCGGCTTCGTGCTCTCGCTCAACCTGCATCGCCGGCACCTGACGGAAAGCCAGCGCGCCATGGTGGCGGCGCGGATCGTCGATTGGGAACGCGGCATCAACCAGAGCACAGCCGGGGATGCAAATTTGCACGCCCGCGAGGCAGGGCGCCGGCTTTCGATTTCCGAGCGCGCGGTCAAGGCCGCAAAGCGGGTGCGCGACCACGGTGTCGAGGCGCTGTCCGATGCCATCCGCGACGGGCGGATCTCCGTCCATGCCGGCGAGGCTTTGAGCCACCTGGAGCGGGCGGCGCAGGAGGAGGCGCTGCGGCTCGAGGAAAAGGAGATCATCCAGCGCGCCAAGGAAATTCGCCAGAAGCGGCAGGAGATCCGTCATGCCGTGCGGCTGACGCATATGGCGCATGTGGCAGAGACCGGCTCGTCGACTGCGGGCAAGGTTGGCCAGAAGTTCCCGGTGATCTATGCGGATCCGCCGTGGCAGTTCGGGGTGCGCTCGGAAGTGACGGGGCGCGAGAAGAGCGCCGAGAACCATTATCCGACCATGCCAACGGATGCGATCTGCGCGCTCTTCGACGAGATCGGGGCGCCGGCCAAGGCGGATGCGGTCCTCTTCCTCTGGGCGACGAACCCGATGCTGCCCGACGCATTCCGCGTCATGGCGGCATGGGGCTTCACCTATGTGCACCACTGGATCTGGGACAAGGAAGTTGCCGGAACCGGCTATTGGGGCCGCGATCGGCACGAGCTGCTGCTGATCGGCAGGCGCGGCGACCCGGTTTCGCCGCTGCCCGGCTCGCAGCCGGAGACGGTCTATCGCGAGCGGAAGGGCAGGCATAGCGCCAAGCCCGATTACTTCGCCGAGCAGATCGAGCGGCTCTATCCCGCCATGCCACGACTCGAAATGTTCTGCCGCAGCCCGCGCCCGGGCTGGACGGCATGGGGGTTTGAAGTCGCGACAGAGGAGGCAGCTGAATGACCTCCATGCTTCCCATCATCGAGGAACTCGCCGATGCGCCGGACCACAAGGCGCGGGCGCGATGGCTGCTGGAAGTACCGCTCGCGGTGATCATCCGCGACCAGGTGACCATCCACCGGCTGCTCTCTGCGGCCGGTTTTCACGAGGGCCTTGCCTACTTCGCAGCCGAGATCGCGGCGCTTTCGGCGACGCGCGGCCGGGACGGGCTCGCGCCGAACACAATCCGCATGACGCGGGAACACGCCCGCATTGGAGTTCAGATCATTGCGCGCGGTGGCGCGGAAAAGGGGGCGGTTCTATGATGAAACTAGTACGCGACAGCAATGCCAATTTCCTTGGCGGCTTCAACAAACGCCCGGCGCGCCAGGTAAGAGGGGGATTGGCCGATCAAAACGTCGGCGCACGTCTGCACGGCAAATGTGTAAGCCAACCCTTTTACTGCCGGCCATCGGTTACTCAACAATGTGGCGGCGCTTCGCGTCGTCGCGACACTTTCAATAAAGCCTGTGTCCGGCAAACGGACGAGCACCGCTTCACTCCACGGACCGACATTCATGGCGAGCCTCAATTGCGCGATGCTGCCCAAACGTTCCGTCAGTTGAATAGTTCCGGCAGAGAGCTTGTGAACACATCGTTGGCCCAAAGGGCGGCTTCACGGGGCGTAGAATGAGCCAGGAAGCCACAATCCGACGCGGTGTGCGCAATGCACGCTATGCGGCAATACCGAACCATGTCTTTGAGGATGCGCGGCTGTCGATGGAAGCAAGGTGGCTCTTGAGCTACCTGCTCTCCAAGCCAGACAACTGGACCGTCGTCATCGGCGATATCATCAAAAAGGGCAATTGCGGGCGCGACAAGGCTCGCAAGATGATCGCCGAGTTGGTCGACGTTGGTTATGCAGAGCGCGAACAGCAGCGCGAGGACGGCAAATTCGGAGCTTCAGTGCTCGTGATCTTCGACGAGCCGCGCTGCGCCACGGCCGCTGAAAACGCGGCCGAAGCGTCTGGTGTTGCAATTCTACCGCAGACGGATTTACCGGCGACGGCATTACCGGCGCCGGTTTCGCCGGCGCCGGTAAAATCGGCACATAGTAATAACTCAGATTCAGCAAATACTGATTATCAGAATCTGAGAGAGGGCGGGCGCGAGGCTCCGGAAGATGGGCAGGAGCCGGAAGACCCGAGGAAGATCGACGCTGCCTTCTGGGCGCTGGTGAAGGATTGGCCCGGCTTCGCCGGCATGCCGAAAGAACCGGCGCGGAAAGCTTGGTTCGCTCTGACGGCTGACGAGCGCCGGGAAGCGTCCGAGCGCTTCGCGCGGTGGCTGCAGCTGCTGAAGGCGCAGAAGAAATCCCACACCCCGGCACCATCGACCTACTTCGGCGAAAAGCTCTGGTTGGACGTGCCCGCCGAAGACGAGGCGGCGAAACCTGCGAACGCCATGGCTGCGCCATTCGGCAAGCTCTGGTCGGCAACGCGGCTCGCCGAGCTGCTGTTGCCGCCGTCTGGGATCGTCGCTCCTCCGACGAAGTTCGAGCAGATGCAGATCGACGGCGGGCAGGTGTCCCTTGCAGACGTGATGGCCGAGAAGCGCATGCGCGCCGGATGGCCGTCGGTGAACAGCATGCAGGAGCGGGCACGCTCGGCGCAGGGCTCGATGTGCCCGCTGGCGCTGGAAGAGGCGGGCAGGGCTTTCAGGCGGTGAAGCGTGACGGCGATCTGCTTGCCGCGTGGCAGCGTGAGCACAAACGGCGCGGCTGGCCCTTTCCGGAAGGGCGCTTGCCTGAGTGGGTCTATTTCCCGGCGATCGAGGGCGAGGGCGATCTCGACTTCGTCGTTGCCGAAGCAGTCGAGCGCTACCGCGAACGAATTTCCGACTATCTCGCGAACAGGAGCAAAGGCGATGATCATGCAGCGTAGCACGTTTACCGGAAGCCCGATTGCGCTGCAGGGCCACGATCGTTTCGCCGATCGGATGCGGAGAATCACCGACGGCCTCCTCGACGAGGGCGCGCTCCTCACGGCGAATCTCCGAATCAGCGGCGGTAAAGCGCCGTGGTTTGCGCTTCGGGTCTGGACGGGCCGCGAGAAGACTGTGGAAAAAAGTCTCGACGCCATGGGCGTGCGGTCGCTCGTACCGATGCGGAAAGGGCCGGATTTGCGCCGTCGCGGTCGCGTGATCGAGGGGCAGATGATGCCGGTTATCCATGGTTATGTTCTCGTGCAGATGATGGCGCTGTCCGAGTATCTCGCCGGATTACTGGGCCTCGAGCATGTGATCGATGTGCTTGGCGGGTGCGATCGGCCCATGCGCCTGAGCGACAAGGAAGTCAGCAGATTCAACGGTCTGGCTAGCAAGGGTAACTTTGATTGGGAACGCCCTGTTCACCTGGTGGTGAGGGCTGGAGAACCGGTCTTGATCACCGCAGGCCCGTTCTGCAATCGGAAGGCAACCGTGGTCACGCCAAGCAAGAAAGGGCATGGCGACGTGGTGGTCTCGATCGACTTGATGGGCGGCGAGGTGCCGGTGACAGTGCCTCTTGCTTTGCTCAAGAAGTTGTGAGAGTCATCGTGCCATTGGATGAGCTGATGATCCTGCAGTGAGCCTCTGAGAACGCACGAGAGTGCGGGGCAAAAAACCCGAGGTCGGTACACCGGTCAGCCCCAGCCCTGAAAGCCTCGAAGCCGAGGCAACCGATTCAGGGCAAGTGCGAAAGCTATGACCAGATGACAGGCGGCCGAGAGGTCGCCTTTTTCGTTTAATGGATATGGACAGGTTTTTTCGGAGCTTCTGATGATCGATGCTCAGATCAAAGTCGATCTCCAGCAGTTCAATCGATCCCTCACGGATATCGAGCGGAAGCAGCTTCCCTATGCCCTCATGCTCACGCTGAATGAGACGGCTAAGGGTGGTCGCCTCGAAGTGCAGCGAGAGATGGAAAGGGTCTTTGATCGGCCCACCCCTTACGCAAAGCGGGGCGTCATCTATGACCGGGCATCGCGGCAGAACCTGCGGGCAGCGGTTGTTGTGACCGGCGACCGCACGAAGGGCGGATTGCCTGCCACGGCATTTCTCAGTCCGCAGATCGAGGGTGGGATGCGCACCCATAAGGCCTTCGAGCGGCAGCTGGTCGATCGCGGATTGATGCAGCGGAACCTGGTGGCCGTGCCAGCAAAGCGGGCGACGCTCGATCGGTACGGCAACATGACGCAAGGATTTCTGAACCGTGTCATGGCCGACCTGCAGATCGATTATCGTGGAGCGGGTGCGACCCGTACCCGCACATCATCGTCGCTCAAGCGGAACAAGAATTACAAGAACGTGCGGTTCTTCGTGCCGAGGCAGCCTTCGCACCTCTACCCGGGCGTTTACCAGCGAGATCCGGCAACGAACGCCATCCATCCGGTGATCCTGTTCGTGCCTCAGGTTTCGTATCGCATCCGTCTCCGCCTGCGCGAAGTCGTCGAGCGATATGTGGTTGCCAACGTCCACGATCATTTCGCCGTCGCCTTCCAACGGGCAGTGCGGACGGCGCGATAACAGGAGAATGCTATGAGGCACCAGGTCCTACGAAATGGCGCGACGATGTTTATCGCCGCGCCAACTGGCAAAAATCTATTCCTTTGCTGCGAGTCCGAGTTGGTTGCGACTGGCATTCAGGGTCGCCTGAAGGACATCGACACCAAACTTGAGGGCTTCCGCCTCAGTCTGTATCGAGATGCCTTCGGTGACGGTGCCCTTGGCATCACGGATCACGACTTCCTCTAATGCGTCAAACCATTCCTGGCCTTTGCCTTCGTTAAGTTTAGCCAGTTCCTCGATCGTCACTCGAAGTGCTGATTGAACCGCGACCAAGGCGGCGGCTAACTCCCCTCGTCGAAATCCGGGATTGATGCGATGTGTTCGTTCATGTGTTGCTCCTTTGCAGCTTCAAGCAACCACAACGGGCATCACTAGTCTACCGTTCAGCGCGAAGGGCTCGCGGGTCCTTCCTGGCATCCGCCGGCATGCGGGTATTTGGCACGGCGGAAGTTGTCCAGTCTGAGCGATTTTTTGAAGCCTAAAGTCAGAGCCTAAACTAAAGAGCCGGGCTAAAGAACGAGCGTTCCTAAAGATGAGCCTTGCAGCTGACATCATGACGAAGAGCGCGTTTGCGGCTCATGTCGGCGTCAGTGCCGGGCGCATCTCGCAGTACATCGCCGAGCGGAAGATCTTCGGTGAAGCGCTCGAAGGCGAGGGGCGGAACGCGAAGATCCGTGCATCGGTTGCGGTCGAGCAGCTGCGCAAGACCCTCGACCCGTCGCAGCGGTTCGGAGCGAACGGCACTGCGACGCGATCGCCGCCGGCGCCGGTTGCTTCCGAGCTGTCGTTCGACGTGCCGGAGAAGCCGAAGGCGCCTCAGAAGCCAACCGTCATCGTCGACCCGTTCATTGACGAGGTCGCGGCCGAGAAGCTGAAACAGCAAAAGATCACCACCGCGCGCATGGAGCGCGAGGAAGCGCTCGAGCTCGGCCGGTACATGCTGACCGACGATGGTCGGCGAGAGATGGTCAAGGCCGTGGCCGAGGCGTTCAAGGTCATGGAACAGGCCATCCCTGAGATGGCGAAGGCGATCGCCGCGCAGTTCTCAGTGTCGACCCATGATGCGACCCATGTGCTGCTGAAGTCCTTTCGGGACCATCGGGCCAAGAAGGCGCGCGACTTCGCCGACGCAGCGGCCGAGTTGGACGAGCATGTCGAGGACGAGCAGCAATGACCGTGCTGTTCAATCCCGAGCGGCTCGCTCTCAGCGTGCTGGCCGAGATCTGCGA
>Ga0315913_1005369_pt1 | contig 15543 bp, 8 predicted proteins | sample MpolsnodulesMG_FD_207736 | JGI IMG/M metagenome (GOLD analysis project Ga0315913, IMG submission 207736) | Medicago polymorpha root nodule microbial communities from Los Angeles, California, United States - small nodules | ecosystem: Host-associated > Plants > Roots > Nodule | place: USA... | reverse complement strand
TTCACTGTATATAGTTAGTGTATGTTTGCGGTCACTGGTTGAAATTGGTTTATATTGTAATTGATTTGATGAGTTTATGCATGTTGATCAAGATCAAAATCCCATTCTCATTTCCTTAATCAAAGACCAAATCAGAGTAATAAATGCTCTGCCAAATTAGTTTGAAAAACGAGTACAATACAATTCCACATAACCTTTTGAAACTGGATATAACCAATAATTATCGAGGTTACCATTTCATGCAACAACAATAGTTGCACTGCAAGTGGTATGTATGTTTATTTGTTCAGACTTCCAATACTGTTATAACTGTTGTTATTATTGTGGAAAGATAGTTGGGGTGTAAATCTGAGTATTGAGATGCATGCTTCATTGCGTGTCTTGGTTTTCTAATGCACCTCACCATTGGCTACTTTCTACCCTGAAATTTGATTCTGAATTGAGTTAGAAGTGAGAGTATATAGCGGTTAAGGTCAAGGTTGTAAACTGTGTTTGCTGATGTTGTGGTTGCGCCGCGCTTGAAATTTCAGACAAATATAGCCAATGTGGTCCCAGAGGCGGAGGTCTCTAAAGCCGTTACATTGCAGCCGCAATGGCAGGTACAGCAAAACATATACCGTAATTGTACGGTGAGTTTTATCTGCACTTATCTCACAAATCAAGATTCTTGATTGATTCTCTGGATCTTGGAAATGGACTTGTAAATTTTTCTTTCTTCAATTGTTGTAATTTCTAATTTGCTACCTGTACAATTATTAACAACTGAAAAGAGTTGCATTAGCAAAATACTGTCACAGAATCTGACTGTAAAATTCATTGTACTCTGTCTGTGAATAAAAGATGTATCTTACATTTTAAATTAGGGTGCAGATCTCCCTGTTGAGAGTAATTTCCTCGTTAAAGTTGTAAAATGCAGACATTAGGATAGATGAGTGAAGATCCTGCTGAAGGTTTCTGTGATATTATAGTTGAGCATTTGGAAACCAACTATGTGGTATTTTTTATTTTTCCGTATAGGGACTTGATTCATATATAGAACAGGAAGGTCCTAAGATCAGTTGGCTGCATTTATAGTTACAAATGATAGAATATGTTCTAGGTTTTGCCATATTGAGAGTCTTGTGTTGGGTGAGGTATGCTCTGAAATTATTTTTAAATAGGAAATATATTTTATTTCCGTATCATTTGTTTGGTTACAAATGATTTAATATGTTCTAGGTTTTGCCATTTATATGATAAGCGCTATGTTGTAAACGCTTGCTTAAGTTGTTTATCCAAACAGGGCCTCTATCTACCTGACATTAGTTTTTAGTTTCCTCTTTTTTCATGTCATGGTTGCAGATGGACAGCTATAACTCAGTTAGCTCATTATGATAAGCATTCTGTTCCCCTTGGATACACCTTTAGTAGTTGCATGTTTGAGACTGATGAGGTAAAGCGAGGCTTAGTGTATGGCACTGGAACTCGTCAACCTACAGAGTTGAGCTTCAGCAGGCCATTTACCAGGGTAAATATATTGCTAAAATCGTAAGAAAGTTGAAAAGCTTACTTTTCTCTATGAAATATACTCCCCAACAATATATTATGAACTTCTACGTTATTAAGAATTCTTGATTGTTAATGATAGACACAGAATTGCCTCTGTCTCAGAAACTATAGTGGCATTGCTTCACATATTTAAGGACCAAGATGAGCCTTTACAGTTTATCAAACAAAATTGTTGGGTTAGTCCAAGATTACTTCTGTGTTTCAATGATTGATGTTGGAAATGAAATTGGTAATCCCCTCTTACATGTTTCTAACATGAAATGTTGGATTTTTAAGTCTCATTCTTTTCCTTCAAAAACGCTGAATCGAAGATGTTTTAAATGACTCTAATCCTGATCATCAATTTTTTATTCCTGGTTTCTCAAATCAAGTTCCTTCTAACGTTTTACCTGATGCTTCTTTTAACAAAGATGGTGGGTATTTTGCTTATTATATAAATTAGCTCAGAGGTTTAGAGACACCATATCGATTATTGTTTATACATTTTCAGATTTGGAACAATATTCAATATATGCATTATTATCTAATCATGATGAGAAAATTCCTCCTATCTAGGTTGTTGGTCCTTAGTTAGATCAATCTCAACATGATCTTATGTTGAGATGGCTAGATGATCAGTTGTTTTTCTATGTTTTGGAAGCTTAGGTTTTAAATTTCTTCCATATCAAAATAAGAGAAATAGCTACTGATATTATGGCTGCATTGTATTCATACCACTTGCATGTCATACATAATATCCATTTATAGAATAGGTAGTAAAGAACTTGTTATGGCTGAGGAGATTGAGAAAGGGTTGAAGGATTAAATAGATATAGATAGCATTGTTCAAGAGATGGCTAGGAATGCTGTTGTTAGTGGTGGATCTTCTTTGATAATACGATAGGAAGCAACTGATAATAATTTTTTTCTACTTGAGTTTCCCTTTCTTGGAATCAACGAATAAAGAAGTCGTTTTAAATGGAAATAGTTACTGTTCTTTCTTTCTATTCAGTTTTGCTTTTCTTTGAAGGGTTTATATAATAGTTTATTAACAGCTGAACTTAGGAAATAACATGAAATTTCAATACAGTTATTTTGACTGTCAAAATTTAATTCTAAAATAAAAACCTGATATACTTTTCATTTTTCAATATGATGAAGTAACTTAGTCGGATAACAAACAAGTAAAAGTAAAGGTTAAGTAAAAAAAGAAGTAAAAGTAAGAGTAAAGGTTTTTAATGATAAAAGATTTCAAAGTAAAACACCATACTAATACCACCTAAGCAAAAGTGGGTGTGTTTTTGTCAAAGTAGGTGTGAGTTTATTCTTCTTCAAGCTAAGATATAGTATGTGTGTAACTTGTGTTGTCTTGCTTAGTGCTGCTGAGTTATTCACATCATTCATAATAAAACCTGCACAACTATTACAACATTTCCCTTTAAGTTGAGTGGTAAAATATCTTTCATAATCAACTCTACAAAAACCTGCAAATCATTCCATAATGAATATATAACAATTTTTCAATAAAAGTTCAGTCAATTGAGCCCTTGAAATCCAAACATAAGAATGTTGTAGGGGTAGTAGAGAGCCTACCAAAGGGTTTTTGTGATGGTGATGGAAGCATAAGAGTAAAAGTCTCTACTTCTTCATCCCAACTAATGTCTAATTTTGGAACATGCGCTATCTTGTCCTAATCCGCCCCTGTTCCCTCCCTGCATCGCTCTTCTACTGTTGAGAAAATATAAATATACAGAACCTCGAGAAGTGAGGTGGAGAATGCCCTCCGGCAAGCATCGCAATTCTTTGCAATCATGAATTGTTATCGTTCAAAGGGATTGCATACCTTTCCGCATTTTCTCTAGTAATGACTCAAGCTCATTGCATGTGTACAGATCCTCCAAAGCTAGGTCCAAGGGTTCATTTGATAACACCTTCAAATCTGGGAAATCAGTCACATAAAGAGTTTGAAGACAGGTAAGGTTTCTGAACATCCCCTCTGGGAAGGATGTTACTCTATTACCTCCATGAAGGGTAAGTTTTGTAAGACCACATAAGCTAGAGATTGACCTCAGCAACACAATGTTAGGTCCCGAAACATCGAGGTCTTTAAGAGACGGAAGACATGACAATTCAAGTTTTGGGAAGAAAGCGATTTTCAAAATAGAAAGACATGAAAACACATCCCCTCTTTCCACTTTCTCTAACCCCTCTAAGTTTGGCAATAAATCTAAGATGAGTACCTCCAGAGAAGCGAAAACCCTCAACTCCATACCGCTGTCACATTCATCGTCATCATCATCATCCAAGTATTTCAGATTATGCATACTGTATAACTCCAGTTATTTTAGAGATTGTAGTTTACCAACTGACGGAAGGTGCACACACTTCTTGCAATCTTTAAGTTCAAGAGCAACAAAATTACTACGGATACTTATCCAACTTAGTAACTTAATCTGTCATAGTGGTGTCAAGATAAAATGTGACTTTCTTTACTATACAGAACGTATAACAAACAACTAAAAGGTTGTTTCTTCACAACACAGTGGTGTCATCATGCTAATGTATCAAATTTGAATACGATGACATACAAATATATCATTAATATTTTCTAAAATCAATGCTATAGAAAGTAAAATTTTCTAACAGAAAGAACATTGTTTTCATCCTTTCATCAATGAAAAAAATGTATATTAGAAGGCATACAAATCCATGACAGTCATTTGAGTGTGAGATATATTGTGGATATAGAAGATACTGGATACCTTATATAACTGTTCTAAGTTTCTTATTTCCTACATTGTGAATAGAATAGAGTATGTGCAGTGTAACTAATTGAATACATTTATGGAAAACTATGGAACCAGGTAATGAAAATTTAGTAGTGCATTGAGTTTAGGCTTCACAATTTAGTCTCAGATAATCTGAATGGATAAAATGATGGAAGAGGAAGATGAAGAGGAAGCGAAGCAAAAAAGGGAGGCCCGTGGTGTTTGTCAAGCTTTCCAAAGAGGGGAATGTACTTGTGGAGCTGGATGCAAATTTTCTCATGATGAACAAGTAAGATAAGCATTTATAACCATGCCACAATATTTTGAATTCTTACTTTTTAAAAAAGAAATTGTTTATTAATAGTTATGTGTGCTAGTTCTACTACTTCAATGACCTTATTATGAAAATTTGAACATTGAAGTTTGACTTTTTGTAAAACATAGTTGAAGTGTTCATATGCAATGCCTTTTGGCTTATTTGAATCAGGTGTTTTGGTTTGATTGTGGGAGTGAAATTTTGTGTAAGTTGTAGAGAATATTTGCTTAGGCTGTTGATCTATCTTTGCTAACATAAAAAGTTCAGCATTTTAGCTTATAAGTTTGTTATTTCTAGTTAGATGCTACACGCCTGCAACGTCAATAATTGGCTTGCTTGCTCAGTGGCTTCTCTTTCAACGTAACGTATACATGTTTTACTGTTTTAATGAATTTCATCGTACACATACACATATATAAAGTCAGAACGTGTAGACTCTAGGTATAATTCTTGGACACCGATACAGTTATTTCACCTTATAGCTTTTCATAGAATGCAAAATTAACCAATTCGACTGTAGAATCCTGTGATATTATCTTCATGATTAGGCATACCAAATGCTAGATAATTTAGACATTTGTGGTTATATAATGATAGAGCAGAGTAATGAAATAAAAGGGAAAAGTAAATTTTGTATTAGAAATTAAACAATGGAGTTTCAATCTCTATTACAATTCCAGAGCAAAGTGCTCCACAGAGAAGAAAACTGATCTCTCTGAGAAAACTGATCTCAACAGAAAATCATGACTTGAGGCACACACGCCTACCCTACTTTAAAGGAGAATTGTCTAACTAACTGCCAGCCTGGCATTTCCCTCAATCTCATAGTTTATACTCAGTTTTGCTTTGCTTATGGTTGAAGTTTCAAAGTTGATTATGTTACAAAATTTGCTGATAGTTGGAATAGATCCTTCTACTGCTTAGATGTTAGATGATTTGTCCAGCAACCTGGGCCAAGAGATCATAGAAGGGAAGGCAGGAGGTCAATAAAGCAAGATGATGTCGAATTTGAGCCCAAATCAAGAGTTTCTGATGTTAGAGAAGATAAAAGACCGAGTAGGCAGAACATTGATGGTTTGGGAAGCAAGTCAAAGAGAAACACATGGTAACAGGGAGGAGATGAGATCAAGAAAGCACACTGACGATGAAGCAGTACCAAGGTCAAGAAACAGCAGATCATATAGAAAATACTGATCGATCTGAATCAAAAGAAAGAAACGATTCTGACTGAAGAGAAGAAAAGAGGTCCAAAAGGTAGTGGCAATTTAGGTCTGGGTTTATCGTGGACAAGAATAGGTATTGGAGTAAGTCCAACGACATTTGATAACCCAAAATGTTGCTCGTTCCTTATAATACTTTCATAGTCATTTTGTTATATGATTTACTTGCACTGTTGTGAGAGCAATAATGATTGTCCTTTTGGAGTAATGAGTTTGATAAATATTGTTTGGCTCCATGGTGTTCAACTACCGATACAAATTTTACTAGTCTTGCCCCCTCCTAACTCATACTCCTGGCTCTGTAACTTAAAGGACCGGGGGAGGTGTTTGTCCCACAAGTTAAAACTTGAGTTGAAATTATAAATTCAACTTGAGCTGAATTATACATAAGTTTAGTTAAACTAATTTATTTAACAAGTTCTATTTTTAGTTCAGAATTGTGTTCAATAGATTAGTTGTCAAATTGTTTATCACATCAGTCCACCACCGCTCTTGCCTATTGCAGTGTTACAAACTGAGCCCTACAATGTTAACTTTATTGTTTTATGATCAATATGTGTTTCTCTGGTGAAAGGAAATCTCTAAAGTCGTATATCTTTGATATTTTAGAACCAGAAAGTCTTATTTGAGTCTTATGATCAATTTGTGTTTCTCTGGTGAAAGAAAATCTCTAAAGTCGTGTATCTTTGATATTTTAGAACCAGAAAGTCTTATTTGAGTCTAGTTGGCAACAAGGTCACCCACCGAACAACTTATAATTATAGCCTGTAAAATGATTTTAGAAAGACAAAAAATGCTAATTCTGAACTTTAATTTTTTACTTCTACCGTACATTTCTTTACTGGAATTTATAATGTGATATATATGATACGACAATGACTGAAGTCAAATCTTGATATCCTAAGAAGACACATTTAAAAAGATGTTTTGTATGAATGTTCTGATTAGTGAGGTGGTAAAAATTTCAATAGCCTTGTTCAATGTACATGTCCTTCAATATCAATTTAGAGTCACTGATGTATTGTGGACAGAAGAGGGAAAAGAAAAATCATGACCAGCCAGAATCCACTTTGGTTCAACTTGTATCTCTCAAATACAAATCATGTAAAACTTCTTTTCTTTTAAACATTTTGATTGGATTTTGAGAACAGAAGAAAAAAAAAATGTATTAAAATGCATATATAATAGTAAAAATATGAATTCTATGATACTACATAAAGATTGATGTGATTATTTGGTTGAGCTTATGTATCCTACAAATGTGTGACTGCAAACAAACTCTCCCAAGTCCCAACCAACTTACCAAAACCAGTTACCCTTGAAAACCTCAGCAAATCATCATATCCTATCTCCTATATATATACTCAAACCTTCCCTCTTTTTTCATAACTCTTTGCCAGTCACACTTACTTTACAACCAAAGTTCAAATTCAAATCCAAAAACAAAAAAGAAAACAATTCAGAAGAATGGTTGATTTACAGATTCAACAAGAATCCATGTTGGTCCCTTACAAACAGAAACAATCCATGATTATTCCAACATCATCAATGCTTCATCATCATCACACCCACAACAACTCTGTCAAACGCCGTTCACCATCATCATCATCTGCTCACCAACCATCATCCAAGAAGCATTCTTTTGACGCAAGCAATCTCACCCATAATGGCTTCTCCGCCATTACACTTCCTTTCAGTCTTCGTGGGAATGCTCTTACCCGCTGTGTCTCTGATCCATGCACCTTGCCGGATCAATCCATGCCGGTAAAAGGGCCGTCAACTGCTTTGCAGACTCTGCCTCCAATCAGGAGATGTATATCTGAAGTTATTGATCCTTCTGAGGTTAAAGAAGCAGTTGCTCGCTATTTGAACTCTGCTGAAAAAACCACCCCTGAACCTGATTCAATGGTATGTGTTGAAACTTGTGTTTCTTGCTAAAAAAAGTAATCTTTTTTTGAAATGGAATAATGGATTTTGTTTGTTTTTTTGTAGAGGCTTAGAAGGATGAAGGATCGGTTAAAAGAAATGAAGAAAGTGTGGGATGAAGTTATGGAAGATGAGGAAGAAAATGAACAAGAACAAGAACAAGAAGAAGAGCCCTCTCCTGATGCTGAAGATAAAAAAGAACAAGAAGATGAGCCCTCTCCTGATGCTGAAGATGAAAAAGATGAAAAAGAACAAGAACAAGAAGAAGAACACTCTCTTGACTCTCTTGTTGCTGAAGATGAAAAAGTCATATCTCAGGTACATGTCTTGAATCTTGGACTGTGATTGTCTTTTCTATTGTAATCTTCAATGTATTTGGTTTTTTTTCTTATTTTTATGTATATCCTAGTTGCACTTGCTTAATTACGTAGGATCCGGGGGTTATGGGAAGGTATTGAATGTTTCCTTGCTTGTTCACATAATTTCTCTTCTGTAGTTAATCAATAGTCATATACATTAATTCTAGTAAGTAGCAAAGTTGTCCATCACAGATCACGGAGAGTAGTGATTTGTTCAGATTCGGATACACTGCAGTACTATAGCCGATATTTGGTGACATTTTGTACTAAATCGTGTATCGCAGAAGAATATTTATTTACACCTGCACAATCGTGTAATTGATTATATCAGAATATCAGCATAAATAATGTATTAGAATGTAATAATTAGACTTTCCCTTATCAACATATACATATCTGAAGTAAAAAAATTATTTGATCAACAGTGTGTTGTGCTTCCATCCACTGCATTTTTCCTTTGGTTTTTAATTTACCGAATCTAGGTAAGAATAAATTATAAATACTCTTCCTTTCAAGAATTTTGTGGGCAATATGTTAGAGTTAGAGGCTTCATATTGAAGGGTAAAAATGCTAAATTTTAAGACAGGAACATACTGAAGAATGAAGATGACATATTCAATTATAGTTTCATGTGTAGTGTAGCCACCTGTTTTCCTGTGTTAGAATGTTTATAGCTATAACACTACCCAAACTTTTGGCCTCATTACAACTTAATTATGTAGGATCTGGGGGTTTGGCTAAGAAGCATACTAAATTGCTGATCTGATCATAGTTGCACTTGTAATCATTATTTTAAATTGCGATTGCAGTCGCACTTGTGGTCATGATGTGAACCTTTGCATTGTGGGAAAATGTGTCTGATGTGACTAAAATTGTGTTTGTGACGCCCTTGTAGAGACCTCAAAATCCTCTAAAAAGTGGCTGCAATAGCGATGTAGTTATGGCGACAACAAGTTAAAACTATATACATGACTTTCAGATTAATTGTTTTTATGCTGAAGAAATTCATTTATGTTTTTGTAGGATGAATTGGGAAATGATTATGAAGAAGCTGTTAGTGTAGAGTGGGTTGATAAGTGTTTAAGCCTTACTTTCAAGTGTCCATGTGGCAAGGGATATGAGGTTCTAATTTGTGAAAACAACTGTTACTACAAGTTGGTGTAGAAGAATCGATTGATTGCTTGGAGATGGATCACTTTTGTTTATATTCTGTTTTAGTTTGGAAAAGGCTTGTCTGTTTTCATTTGTAGCAGCATTTGGTTGACACTAGAACCAAATTATATTTGTACATCCCTTACATTTATTTTGTAAATAAGTTGGTATGTACTATCTCAACATTCTTTGAACTTAATGAATGAAAGTATTTTTATACCATCTATCAGTTTAATAATCTGTCTATAATAGTGTCATTAATGGATTGTTTCAATGCCTTGTGAGGTATGTATTACTAATGCCTTTAGACAGTTGACTGCTTAGTTGGATTAGTGTGTGTGTGTGTGTGTGTGGTGGCTTTAGACGGTTGACACATTTTTTCTAAAGTCTTCTACAATGTTGTATGTATTACAATTTTTCTATGCATTACTCGTAGAGTTCTATATCCACTTGTTATAATTGTACTATATACAATAGAACACTAGAAAGAAACCAGATAGAACTAGGAACTGACCGGTTCATGGGTTTGGTTTGACTCCAATTATCTTGTAGTTCTATGATTGTCACATAAGTTTTCATACAAATAGTTGTTCGAATAACACACCTCAATATGAATAGATAGATAAAGAGAAAATAAGGTGTTGGATAAGTGTAAGAAATAAGGGATCGTTTGATGGTTAGGATAAGGAGACATGGTATGATACATTTATCATCTCATGTTTGATGCACCAAAAAGATAGGATAAAATAAACCATTTTCCTATCATATCCTGACTTACCTTTGTGATTTTTACCCTAAGTACAAGCTGAGTTAGAAATTATTCTGACATGATTAGAAATTCATTCCTTATTTAGTACCATGATATTATGCCGTTTTTAAAATGTTGTCGTTCCTTACTTATTCATAATTAATTACATGCCGTTTTTAAAATATTTACTTAATTACGAGAGTAGTTTTTCTCATTTAATTATAATAAAATAATGGTATCCTAATTGTTATCGTGTGCGCATCAAACACATGACAGAATTAATGTTTATCATGTCCATATAATATCATGTCTCTATCCAGTTCTATATCATATCTTGTCTCTATCATATTATGATCATCAAACGGACCCTAAAGGTGTACAAATATCATTATTCAAAAAATAAATAAAGAATTACTTCTTCATTTCCTCTCTTCCACCTTCTTGTGCACAATATTATTTTATTTGTTCGGTGTAGATCATAGAAATGTAGTGGTGGTTCTCCGGTGAGGATGACTGCAGTCGCAGTGATTCACGGTGCTCTAGTATGGAGGAAAGCAGCTTTTGTCGCGGAGGAGAATGGTGTCTGCAGACACGTTAACACTCCAACGCTCAAGTTAGTATGTGAAAGAGGTGGATTGTGTCCGAAAAATGGATGAATGAGAATGTACCTTGAGTGTGACGCTAAGTCATGCTTATATAGCAGAGGAGGTTAATATGTGTCTCTGGATTTTGCAGCATGAATCCTGGAAGCTGTTAGAGATGACTTTGAAGGCTATGATTTGATCATGGCGTGCTATTGTGCGGTAATCTACATGGGGATTTTACTTGCACCTTTCATGGAGTTTCTCCCTAAGTAATATGGGCCTTGCTTTGTTAGGCCCTTTTCATTGGGCTTTATGCCAGCCTAAACAGTTTCAAGGCTCATCTTTATGACGTAGTGGACTTGTTTCAAGGCTCGTTCTCGATGGCGGCTCCTTTTGCATTGTAAGGTTGCGACCTTGAAGACGTTTTCGAAGTTGTGTCGTGCACCAGAGGTCCACCTCTTTGTCGACTTATGCTGATTTGCGTCATGCTCACAGGATTCGTGCATCGCTTCTAGGAGACATTTGCATCATGAGTGGGGGAAAATTGACAATTATGGTGATCTAACTTGAAGGGATCCGACAAGATGTCTCTTCAGTTTCTCCCCCTACGTGTCACTTGTGTGTCTTTCACGCGTCTGGATGTTGGGAACCACATGCTCCTAGTACTCAAGTGTATTTCAATTTTCGAGGGTACCCCTAGATTTTAGATTGCACCATTCGAATTCAAATTGATCCTGGTCCTTGATTCAACTTTTTCGGAGCCTATAAAAGGGGCAAACATCCATCTCATTTACTCTTTTCGAACTATTGAACTTTCTGCGGTTATATTTTGCAAAAAAAAGAAATATATTCTTTGCTCCTTTCACTCTTTTGAGATTTTTCTTTTGATTTCTTGGCATCCTTCCAGATTTTTCATGAAGCTTAGGGATTCACTTTAAATATCTCCATTTTAGTTGTTTGGTACCAACAAACCTCAAATTTTGAGACTTTTCAGAGAAATCAAAGGTAGTTTCTTTTCCCTATTATCTTTCTTCTCTATTTGTTGTTCTTATTAGTTTTTCCCTTTTACGCTTAAAATAGAGAGGAGTCCCAACCCAGAAAACTTAAGTGAATGTTCTTCCAGTTCTCTGGCTGAGGGTGGGAGTAAGATGATTAGGGAAGTAGACTCGAGAGAGGATAAATGTTTCAGTCTTATGGACTCCAACCAGAACCCTTTCTTGGAGTTGGAAAATCTTCTTTCTCTCCACGCTTGCTACAAAAAATGGCGTGTGGGCGTTGATCATACCCTTGGTGAGGTTGAGATGACAGATCTCGTAGATGTCCCTGATGGTTCTCGCTTTCTTTCTGTGAACAGAGATGAGGACATAAAGAAGTTATAGCCAGTGATTCTGGAACTTCCACCTGATGCTGGAAACTATAGTTGGGTGAGTCCAAATGTTCTGAGCGCGCTTTTCTACCACAATGACGTGGAGAGTCTAAGTACGACTGATGATCTTCCTGGCAAGGCCCTGGAAGGCAAGTGGTGAGTTGAGCACCTTAGGGATGACAAAAAGATATGCAGCTCCTTCCCTATGTATGACGTTTTGTTTCGAGAGTTACATGTCAGGCTTCCCTTTACTAGTTTTGAGGTTAGACTTCTACGCCATTTGCATATTGCCCCTTCTCAACTTCATCCTCTGAGTTGGGCGCTGATGAAAGCCTCCCAATATTGATGTGAATACCAGAGCCCCGCTCCCACCATTCGTTTATTTTTTTTGTCTTGAACCAAGTTATGTATACAACTGCAAGGCATGGTCGCCTCAGAGGCTCGTTTTCTTCAAACAAAGGACAAAGTATTTTGAAAATTATTCAGAGTCCTTGAGGTCTTTCAAAGACACGTATCTGATACTTGTGAAGTCTTGCTGACTCCAAGCAAATTAGTTCTTCATCTGAAGAAAGTGATAAAAACGTGGAGAATGAAGACTCTGACGCCATCTACTCCGATGACTCTCATTTGGCTTATGTCATGGGTGCACATGTGAAGAAATAAATAATCTATGTTATTATATCTATACCATTATATAAAAACAACTCAAAAGTTAAAAGATTGTATGTTATAGTTTTTTTAAGTGAAAAAATAACTACGTTTAAGAGTATTGCATCCATTTGTTACAATTAAAAAAAAACAAAATCTAAAAGTAATATGAAAACAACTTCAAATGAAAAGTTGTTACAATTTTTTTTTATATAGTTTTTTTTTTGATAATTTTTTTTATATATAGTTGCATACAAACAAGGTAAATTATTTTTTTTTAAAAAAAAAAGTGATTCTATTACCATAAACAAATACAAATAGATTTCATTTTTTTATTTTATAAAATCTCTGAATTATTAAACGTTAAAATAATTTTTTATAGTCAGTAACAAACGGGCCTATGACCCTAACTATCTAGGATCTATTTTTTGATTGGATTCCTTCTAGACATAAAGTGTCCCTAACTAACAAGGAACTACTTTTTGATCGGAATTTTTTCAGACATAATAACCTTCAACAATTCATTTATTTGTTAAATTAAAATTAAAATCCACATAAAATTATAGAGAATTGAAAAATTAAGCACCTAGTTTAGTTCACAATTTTTTTAATTTAAGTTTAAAAATATAAGCAGTTAATGTTATAATGGAATTTAAATAAAATATATGTAGAATGAAACACAATAAAATTTTCTGATAGAATGTGCTCGTCTTTCCATTAATTTGTCAATTGTTATATATAAAATTTCATTAAGCCTATTTGAATGATATGTGAGATCTTGCGGCCAATCTTCATATTACTATGACCTCTTTTCTCTTCGGAGAGTAACACAGAAAAACAACATATGCTAGTTTTTATTTTAATTTTATTATAAGCGTGATAAAATGATGGTTTTTTAATCATTATTATTCTAAGTGCAATGATATGATAGTTAATATGACACATAATTGATAATCTTTAAGGAACTTTGTTTAAAAGAAGAAAAATGTTAATGAGCGCCTTCAGAGCATTTTTTAAGAGTTTTAGATGGTAATCTTTTATGAATTTTTTTTTTTGAAAATTTTTTTTATGAAAAATTGTGTATTTAATGTATTGAAAATTGAACTATTTTACTTTTTAAAAATAATAATTTCCTAATTTACGATGTTTAAGGAGTGTTCCAAGGACATTCGTTAAGAATACAAGTTTAATTGCACGTGGAAACAATTTTTAGTCAGTTTTTTTTTACTAAAGTAGTAAAAACAAATTTTTTTACTGAAGTGATCAAATTAATTAATTTTTGTTGAAAACTTTGGAACTATATTAACTCGAAATATTTTAGTAGGCAAGGGGTGAAAATAGATCTCAAAGACAAAATTTCCTTCGCCTGCAGTTCGTATTCCCCGCGAAGCACCTTTTATACGATTCCTTTGCAGAAGCACTTCGGTGGTAGTATAGTAGTAGGGTTCTTTCTTTCTGCCCTAATTTTCACATATTCCAAGGTATTTATAACGCATATCTTTATTTAGTTTTAATTTGAGTAGCAAAATCGCATAATCTTTTTAGTGTTGTTTTTCTAAATTCTGACTTAAAATTGAATCGTACTACGATTGCACACAACCTGTTTGACATAATTCCCAACCCATTCTTATCGTTTGTTATCACTTTTGCCCTAATTTTCAGTGTTGCACTGTTAGGTTAAGAGACATGAACCCATTAACACTGGTGAAGCGCATTCAACAAATCAATTCAAGAGAAGCTGAACTTAACATAAGCGAAGACGCTTCGTGGCACACTAAATACAAAGATTCCGCTTATGTTTTCGTTGGTGGTATCCCCTTTGATTTCACCGAGGGTGACGTGATCGCTGTTTTCGCTCAGTATGTCTTCTTTTCATGCATTCAATGATTGAGATTAACTTTGATGCACCGTCGATGTAAAACTTTTTTTACACTGTCAATCAATCACAATTAATTTGTGTGTGATTGATTGATAGTATCCTTACCGTGTCGGTGCATATTAATTGAAATTTTATTGTTAATTTGTGTTTTGAGGATTAAAGTTTTTTTTGTTTTTGGTGATATCCAGATATGGGGAGGTTGTTGATATTAATCTTGTTAGAGACAAAGGTACTGGCAAATCGAAGGGTTTTGCTTTCCTAGCGTATGAAGATCAACGAAGCACTAATCTTGCTGTTGGTTCGTCTCTGTCCTATAATTCAAAAATATATTTTTTATTATGTTATCCCCGGATGTATCAAAATTACAAAAACACACCCAAATGTATTTTTTTGTAAGTAATTGTATGGATCAATTTGCTAAAGGACGACACATTTGAGGGCCAAACTAAATAACAAAACGCACTTTCGAGGATCAAACTGACTTTTGGAAGATACATTCATGTATTTTTTTTGTTATTCTTATGCATTCAAGGACTATTGTGACAACATGACACATTTATAGACATAAATAACTATTTTACTCTTTGATTTTTTCATGGTTTTATTGCTGAATTGCTTTGTAATGTTTGGTTTTGTGTGTCACAGATAATCTGAATGGAGCTCAGGTTTCAGGCAGGATTATTAGGGTGGATCATGTTGATAAATATAAGAAGATGGAAGAGGAAGATGAAGAGGAAGCAAAGCAGAAAAGGGAGGCCCGTGGTGTTTGTCGAGCTTTCCAAAGAGGGGAGTGTACCCGTGGAGCTGGCTGTAAATTTTCTCATGATGAGCAAGTAAGCATTTATTTATAACTATGCCACAAAGTATTTTGAATTATCATTGATTTTAATTGTTTATTAATAGTTATGTATGCTAGTTCTACTACTACGATGACCTTATCATGAAAATTTGAACATTGAAGTTTGACTTTTTGTTAAACATAGTTGAAGTGTTCATATGCAATGCCTTTTGGCTTATTTGATTGAGGCGTTTTTGTTTGATTGTGGGAGT
>Ga0315913_1005367_pt1 | contig 15549 bp, 10 predicted proteins | sample MpolsnodulesMG_FD_207736 | JGI IMG/M metagenome (GOLD analysis project Ga0315913, IMG submission 207736) | Medicago polymorpha root nodule microbial communities from Los Angeles, California, United States - small nodules | ecosystem: Host-associated > Plants > Roots > Nodule | place: USA... | reverse complement strand
TCTCTTGGAGTTGTCCTTGAGCATTGAGAAGTCTCTTTCTTGTGTGATTGAGCAACTTGTAATCTGACATTACATTTTAGTGGAACTCTCCTTGGAAGTGCAAGGGGGACAGGACTACTTCCGGTTTATGGAAGGAACCTGTATAATTGCTTGTGTTCTTTCTTTCTCTATTCTCTTACATTTATCTGTTGCACTAAGACTCTGAACTCACTCAGACTCTGAACTATTTCAGACTCTGAACCTGGGAACAGTTCTTTAGAACGTAAGGAAGAGAAGTTTTTGAAAACACGATTCAACCCCCCCTTCTTGTGGTTTTTCTCACCTTCAATACGCTCACTCGAAGACAAGCTAGAGCATCTCAAAGGCATTTGGGAAAAACCTTATTCACTAAGTGAGTTGTAGTGAAATGAAACTGAGTCAAAACAGAGAGTTCCAAGGAGATATGCCAAAGTTCTTTCGGTAGAAGAGTTACGGTTCGCGAGGTGAACTAACGCAGTTCTAGAAAATATCAAAGGAGTCATATAGCTTTTCCCTCCAAATAAAAAAGCTCAATTCGCTAGGGGAGCGCCACTTTTCCTTGCAGAAACTCTATAAACACGAGTGTAAATCAGTTTTTTTTTTTCCATTTATCATTGGTAACTAAACATTCTAGATAGAGAAACAAATAGAGGACGAAATTAGCAACACCATATGAAGGCTAGAGAGCTTAGGTTCAAGCTTGTTGATGCTTCTCCAACATTAATCAACCTTATCTTGTTATTTATGAACTAAACTCTCCAAATGTACTTGAAGTGAGTACAGTACTGAAACTAGGGTTTAGTATCTGATTAGGCCATGCCCTGGGAATGATCCCAATTGTGTTATTTATAGCCTTTTGGGCCTCATATCCCGTGACTTAGTCCTGGAGTCACGGGTGATAGGGGAAAGTGTGTGTATCCCCCTGAATCCGGATATTTTGCCCGAATATTTACTCTCAAGATAAGGGATTGACGGTTTCAAAGACAAGAAAAAGGGGTGTGCCCCTGCTAGAGTATTGACGACGCCCTCGTATAGGGCTAGTGGGTCTTTATGTAAATATTGGCGGTCCACAACCTCCTAAATACGAGTTTTGGGACAAGGCGAAGTGGTATGAGTTAAAGGTGGCGGTCCAATATTCATTTGATTTTTTTCTTACATGTTGTTGTTGTTGTGCTTTTTTTTTTTACATGTGCACATTCCATTCATTCATTCTAAACACATGTTCTTATTCATATGTCAACTTCAATAACTATGATTAAAGATTAATATATTTTAGACTAAATTACATCAGGGGTCCTTTAAGTTTTAGCCACACATAAGTCATTTAAGTTTGAGTTTTGTAACAGATTAGTCCTTTAAGTTATTTTTGTAACACATAAGTCTTTTAAATTTGTAAACATTTTCAATTTAGTCCTTTTGTTAATCAAAATGATGATGTGGCAGAAGGACTAAATTGACAACTTTTACAAACTTAAAGGAATTATGTGTAACAAAAATAACTTTAAGGACCAATCTGTTATAAACTTTAAACTTAAAGGACTTATGTGTGACCAAAATAACTTAAAGACCAATCTGTTACAAACCTTAAACTTAAAGGACCTTTAGTGTAATTTAACCTATATTTTATAGGTAGATATTAATAGCTCATTTAAAAAATTGTGAATTATAATGAGTAATTTTTTCTTTTATTATTTTTTAGCTGTATAATTTTTTTATAAATATTTTACATATAACATGAACATTAATATCAAATATATAACCCGGGCAATGTCAGGTGCCTATACTTATCCATTTTAAATTAAAGATTCCATTAGTGTTGCTTTATCTTATCAAATGTTGTATATTTTGCAATCTATTTTGGTTTTGCATAAAATTTGATCCAATTGTGTAACAATTTCTTAATAGTTTTTGAAAAAAAAACCACGCTTTCCACAAAAGATGTGTAACTTTATTAACCCTTCTAGATTTTGATAGGGCACATAATGTAACAGTGTTCAGGCTCAAATCTAAAATCTGATTAATTTAGAAAAGACGTGTGTCATCTCAACTAAACGTTGTTCTTTGAGATTGATCTCAGTTGTTTCGATGAGGCGCTATAAGATGCAAAATCAGATACAAAAAGAAAAATCCACAGTTTTTAATAGGGATGTTTGCGGTGCGGTTTGGTTCGGTTTTGAGGTTAAAAGTCATCCGAACCGCAATGTAAAAATGTATGCGGTTTGGTTTAGTTCGGTTGACTTTTAAAATAAAGATTGAACCAAACCAAACTAAACCAATGCGGTTTGGATTAGATCGGTTGGTGCGGTTTTTTTTAGGCAATGATTTTTTTTGTTACCAACGTTAAAATCAAATTAAAAAGCTAAAACACAACATATCTTCACTAATGTTTTAAATTTCATCCAACTTTACAATTTTATTTTCATCGAACAATGTTCTCAACTAAATAGACCAAATTAAAACGTGAACAAAAAGTAATATAACTTTGTAAGAAATACAAAAGACTAATTTTTTTATCATTCTTAAAGAGTTCAAGTAGCACATAAATACATTTTTGAAAGAAAAAGCAAAGAAGAAACTTAACATGAGAAAAAATATGTCATTTTATTAAAGTTTTCATTGAGTTTTTATGAGTATTGGTCTAAGTGATATATATTTAATTAATGTTTTTCCTATATTGTGGTTTGGTTTGGTTGGTAAAATCAAAACCGCAAACCAAACCAAACCATGCGGTTGAGTAAAAAAATGATCCGAATACATCTGAATCAAATGCGGTTCTTTGCGGTTTCGGTTTGTGGTTTTTCTCTTGGATTGGTACGGTTTTGAACACCCTATAGTTTTTAATAACTAATGAAGTTTGAATGAAATAAGCATAATAAATAAAATAAAAAATTCATAAAATGGCATTCTTAATTGGTTGTCCTTTTTGAGAGGAAATGCTGACCAGCATATCTATTCATACGGAAAAATGTGTGGAAATTAAATGACAAAAGCTTCAATTCGGTTTCAATGTACTCATTAGTTACAATCACTCTCCCTTCAAAAAAAAAAAAGGTTACAATCACCCTGCTTCACTTTCATCATATTCCCTTGTGGTTGAGGGTTTTCTAACAAACTCATGTGGATTTTCTGGTAAGTATGGTTATATGTGTTGTTCCATGGTTATAGTTTCGTGTTATTTTTATTATATGGTGTTGATTTGCATCAAATGTGACTCATCAAATAAATTGTTATTATAAAGTGAATCACCCATCAACTCTCTATTGTTGCTAGATTTTAATATAGTAACAAAAAAATTGCAAAATTTGTCAATATAAATTCAATAATATGAAGAATATGTATATTTTATTGTAAAAAAAGGAGTTATTGTTCAAACTTTTATTATTTGGTTTCTTAATTTTCTATGATGCAAGAAATAGTTTGATACTTTCTGGTGAAATGTACAATTAATGAAGATGAAAAAAGAACTTTCGAAACCACTATATCAACAATGAAAACGATTCCATACAAAAAAAAAAAAACAATGAAAACGATACTAAGAAATTTAATGCAAAAATGAACGTTACAAGGAGGATCATACTTCATGTGTTGTTTTGATTTCTACTTTTGTTTACTTTTCATTAATATTAACTTTGAGTTTGAAATATATGACAGGAAAATAATTAACAAGATGTTGAGAAGCTTGTTTCTTGTTTTGTTGTTGATCCATGCAACCTTTGCTGCCCGGAAACTTCCACTTCAAAATCTACCTAAGTACAAATGGTCAACATTAAGTGGTTGGTAATAATGTCATATTGTCTATTTACACATGGTTTCTTTTTCATAAAATAACATTGTTTCTTTCAAAGTTTTAAATACATGTTTGGTGGATACAATATAATAAGAAATTAATGATTAATAGGATAAAAGTGTTATCCTGTAAGTACAAATGAGATGGTAAAAGTTTGTAGAGAATATTTGATGTGTTAGGGAGTGGGTTTGAACATGCAATATCTATCTTATTTGTCGTTGGCGAGTTTCACTCTTACACTCTTTAAAATCATATAAAATCAGATAAGAGTGTTAGATAACAACTCATCCAAAACAATGAATTAAAACGGGGAATGATAGGACCCCTTCATGAACCCTGCGTATACAGTAGCTTTAGTGCGTGGGGCTATCTTTTTTTTTTTTTTAGTTGTGCCAATGTTAAGGGTGGTGACACTTTTAACATTTAATTTTTTGTAGGGAACGAGCCGCTTGTAATAGCACGTGGAGGATTCACAGGTCTATACCCAGAAGGCAGTGAAGAAGCAATTGGCATATCAAAGAACATTAGCATTTTTCTTTGCAATCTTCAGTTTACAAAAGATGCTGGTGCATTTTGTGTGACAGGAATCAATCTTGACAATGCAACAAGTATAGCAACGTTTGATCCAAAAGAGAAAACTTACAATATTGATGGGAAGGATGTGAAAGGACACTTTATGGTGGATTACACTGGTGCTCAGATTTACAACAATGTGTCAAGTAAATCTTCAACCAATCTCTATCTTTTTCATGTATTTGTGCTTTCAATTAAACTTTGCCGTAATCAATTTACACTAACAAACATATTACCCGCACTCAGCTGAAAAGACTAATACATCAGGATAACTAAGAATCATTTAAGGAGTTATTATCTCCCAACATATGTTTTTCCATACGCATCGGCCAGAGATCGAACTCTAGACCAAATTCTTAAAAGAGGCTCTGACATCTACCACTAGTGTCACACCATGTTTTTTTTTAGGGGTAGTGTGTCACACCATGTTGGTACTGCAAATTAATCGTAGTACATGGAATTTATTCTAAACATGGATAGTAACTTTGATTAAACATATGATTTAGGATCAAACCTTTTATTTATAATTAATATCAAACCAAAATGTTTGGTTAGTAATAGAAAACCTTTCATACAACCAACTATATTCTGGATCTGCATAAAGTAAGCCATTATGAGTAACAACGGTAAAGAAAGGAAAAGAAAGTAAGATAATTGATGCATATCAAAAGAATCTTCTGCAAATTATTCAAGCTTTATACATAACATTATTGTAGCAACATGGACTATGAAATTCAGAACAAATAGAGATTTTATGAAGCTGTGAAGATAAAATTAACAGTGATTTAATCATAAACAAATTTCTATGATGCAGTGAATCAGGCCATTTTTTCTCGTCCAAGTTTAAAGTTCTGGTTTGTGTTCTTTTGCTATGTTGCAGTGAATCAGGCCATTTTTTCTCGTCCAAGTTTCTATGATGGCATGTCTGCCGCACTTAATGCTGATGATGTATTAAGTGGCAAAACTCCACCAAGGTTCTGGTTGAATGTTCAGGTTCTCTCCCTCATTATCTCATGACATGAATACCAATATCCGTAGCAGATCCAGAAGCATTTTATAATAGTTTCGTTATGTTGAAATTGATTTTTCTATTGCAGTATGAAGCGTTTTATTACCAACACGGAGTAGAGTTAGTTGATATTGTACTAGAAATGTTGACCCTTTATAAGATAGACTTTGTTTCATCTCCAGAGATTGGTTTCTTAAGAAGCATCAATGGGAAAGTTAACAAGATGAAAACTAAGGTTGTCTTTCAATTTCTTAACGGTAACGATGTCGAACCCACAACAAAGCAGCCATATAGACCCATTGTGAAGGATCTTGCAGCAATCAAGTCATATGCATCAGGCATAATGGTGCCAAAAGAATATATATGGCCAGTTAAACCAGATAAATACTTGGGGCCTCCCACAACATTAGTACCTGATGCACACAAACAAGGACTAGAAGTGTATGCTACTGGCTTTGCTAATGATTTCTTTTCAAGTTATAGTTATAACTATGATCCTACAGCTGAGTACCTACAATTTATAGTGAAAGGGGAATCTGTTGATGGTCTTGTTACTGATTTTCCTTCAGGGGCATCAAATTCAATAGGTGAACTGAAAATCTTCTACCTTATTGATTAACATTTTATGAATTGCAAAATTTCTTCATTGCCAACAAAGGTTTTAAATTTCCTTCAATGATACTGCAATTATGGTCACAATGAAGTTGATGAGGTCTCCAAAACTTTTATAGCACGGATACTGCAATAATAGAGACACATAGCTATGTAAAACCTTATATTGTGACACAATTAGAGTCTCCATGAGGTTGCGGAGATCTCAAAAAAAATTATATTGCGACTACAATTGCAGCTGCTGACTTCAATTTACTAAAACTATATATGTTTGCAGCAGTGGTTCAAAAGAAGATATTTCGGCTTTGAAACTAAATTCTAATTCTCATGAGTTTCTTGTTTTCCAGCATGCTTTGCACAGAACAATACCCTGCTGAAAAAAGGTAATAGTTTTATTTTTAAATCAATCCAAGTCGTAGAACCTTGTAAACATGATGCGGCAAAGCATGAAAAAAAGAAGCTAACCTAATGCATTTTCTTTTTCAGGACAAGCTTTGATCATAAGCAATAATGGAGCAAGTGGTGTATATCCAGGTTCCACTGATCTTGCTTATCAGCAAGCAATAGATGACGGAGCTGATATTATAGATTGCTCAGTTCAAATGACAAAAGATGGAATTTCATTCTGCTTAAACACTGCAGACCTAATGGCAGATACAACTGCTATGACTAAATTCATGTCGCGATCTTCCAATATTTCAGAAATTCAACCAAAAAGTGGAATTTTCTCATTTGATCTTACATGGAATGAGATTCAGTCCTTGCAACGTAATGCTTCCATATGACTTCAAAAATTCCTGAACAGATCTAGCCTTTAATATTTGAACAATGAACTTAAGGTACTTTGTTTCTTGCTTCAGCTCAAATTTCTAGCCCTTATGGCAGTGACTTCAAAAGAAATCCTGCAAACAAGAATAGTGGTAAATTTGTTTTGCTATCTGAATTTTTGGAGTTGGCAAAGGCTAAGGCAGTCACTGGCATTTTAATAAACATAGAGGTAATCAGTATGCATTCCAACCTCACTATCATTAAAAATTGACTTAGATATGTTTTTTCGTTCATGTCATTTTTTTTTGTTTTAGTCCCCGAAACATTGTTTTTTATCCTTTTCGTATTGTAGTCCGTATAATATTTGTTCATGTTGAAATCAGTCCTTATATGGTCCATATTTCAGAGACTATAAAATCACTATGATCCACATATTACTGTTTTAGAACTAACATGAAAATAATATTAGAAGGACTATAACCAAAAAACGAGAGAAAACAAAATATCTTATTCAGGGACTAAAACCAACAAAAAAATTACATAGTCTAAAAGCGAAATATGTATTTTGCATGGATGAAAATAATATTTAAGCCTAAAAAGTTTATAATACTAGCTTACCTTGCTTAATTTTCTCACAGAATGCTGCTTACCTTGCTTCAAAGAAAGGCCTTGACATTGTTGGTGCTGTAAGCACTGCCTTAAGTAATGCAACTTTTGACAAGCAAGTCACGCAACAAGTTCTGATTCAATCTGACGATAGCTCAGTGCTATCCAAGTATAAAGGCATTTCATCTTACAAAAGAGTGTTTTTAGTTGAAGATACAGTAGGCGATGCACCTAAGCAAACGGTTGATGAAATTAAGAAGTATGCAGAAGCAGTGAATCTTCCAAAATCAGCTATTGTTAAAGTATCTGGTTCTTTGCTAACTGGAATGACTAATGTTGTTCAGGAGTTGAAAGATGCAAACCTCACAGTATTTGTTCATACTCTTAGAAATGAGTTCATGTCTTTGGCTTTTGATTACTGGACCGACCCTAATATGGAGATTGCTACTTACATCCATTCTGCCATGGTTGATGGAGTAGTCACAGATTTTCCAGCCACTACAAATAGATATCTCAGTAAGAAATTCAATCTTTTCAGTTCAATTAATTAGTACAAAAAAATTATGATTTAACTCATAATGAATGAAACAGACGATGATGAGTGAATCGCTATTTAACTCTAAAATTACAAAAATTTCAAAATGATCATTGAATTTTTAAGTTCTCGAACACACTAGTCCCCAGACAATAGCAGGGACTAAATTGACCTAGCTGAAAGTAATAATGTGAGCAACAATTTTCAACTTCAATGATCCTTTCAAAATTCTGTTAATTACAAGAAATAAATTGATTCAATGTCTACAATTTCGGAGATTAAATATAGGGGTGAGCAAAATATCCGGTTGCATGGATATTAACCGGTTTATTCATAAACGGTTGGTCATCCACTATTCAAAACAACTTATTTATGCAAAACAACTTATTCAAAACAGCTTATTTATGCAAAACAGCTTATTAGGATCTCTTTTTTCAAAATATCTTATTCACAACAACTTATTTAAGCAAAACAGCTTATTAGGATCTCTTTTTTAAAATAAGCTATTTTGAAAAAAGAGATCCTAATAAGCTGATTTGCATAAATAAGCTGTTTTAAATAAGTTGTTTTGAAAAAAGAGATCCAAATAAGTTGTTTTGCATAAATAAGTTGTTTTGAAAAAAGAGATCTTGATAAGCTGTTTTGCATAAATAAGCTGTTTTGAATAAGTTGTTTTGAAAAAAGAGATTTTGATAAGCTGTTTTGCATAAATTAGCTGTTTTGAATAAGTTGTGTTGAAAAAAGAGATCCTAATAAGCTGTTTTGAATAAGTTGTTTTGAAAAGAGAAATCTTAATAAGCTGTTTTTGCATAAATAAGTTGTTTTGAATAAATTGTGTTGAAAAAAGAGATCCTAATAAGCTGTTTTGCATAAATAAGCTGTTTTAAATAAGTTGTTTTGAAAAAAGAGATCCAAATAAGTTGTTTTGCATAAATAAGTTGTTTTGAAAAAAGAGATCTTGATAAGCTGTTTTGCATAAATAAGCTTTTTTGAATACGTTGTTTTGAAAAAAGAGATCTTGATAAGCTGTTTTGCATAAATAAGCTGTTTTGAATAAGTTGTTTTGAAAAAAGATATTTTGATAAGCTGTTTTGCATAAATTAGCTGTTTTGAATAAGTTGTGTTGAAAAAAGAGATCCTAATAAGTTGTTTTGCATAAATAAGCTGTTTTGAATAAGTTATTTTGAAAAAAGAGATCTTAATAAGCCGTTTTGCATAAATAAGTTGTTTTGAATAAGTTGTGTGGAAAAAAGAGATCCTAATAAGCCATTTTGCATAAATAAGTTGTTTTGAATAAGTTGGGTTGAAAAAAGAGATCCTAATAAGTTGTTTTGCATAAATAAGCTGTTTTGAATAGTTGTTTTTTTTAAAAAGAGATCCTAATAAGCTGTTTTGAATAAGTTGTTTTGCAAAAAAGTGATCCTAATAAGTTGTTTTGCATAAATAAGCTGTTTTGAATAAGTTGTTTTGAAAAAAGAAATCTTAATAAGCTGTTTTTGCATAAATAAGTTGTTTTGAATAAATTGTGTTGAAAAAAGAGATCCTAATAAGCTGTTTTGCATAAATAAGCTGTTTTGAATAAGTTGTTTTGAAAAAAGAGATCCTAATAAACCGTTTTGCATAAATAAGTTGTTTTGAATAAGCTGTTTTTTAAAAAGAGATCGTAATAAGTTATTTTGTATAAGATAAGCGTTTTTGAATAAGTTGTTTCAAATTTGGATTTTTGTTTATAAAATTTGGTTTTAAAAATCAATTTTGAAGGAGAAATAACTGATTTTTAATTCGGATATTAAAATAATCCGGATATTTTTGTAAACCAAACCATATCCATTTATAATCCGGTTTTGTAAAACTAACCGGTTATATATCCATAACCATATTCATAACCGGTTACATAACCGGTTTACAATAAAATATGGGGAATCCAAAACCATATAAGTGGTTTATATATGGATATGGTTTGGTCGGTCAAAATATCCGACCATGCACACCCCTAATTAAATAGATAATTCATTTTTTTCTGAGGAAAAGCTAATGTGGTTGGATGATTTTCTTCAATATACTATGCAGGAAGCCCATGTAGTGATCCCCACAATGTGCCTACCATCTTACCAGCTCAGGCAGGTGAACTACAAAGTACTGTTCTACCAACATTACTGCCACCAGCAGAAGCACCACTTCCACCTCTTGAGGTTGCAAACGTTGTTGACCCACCTCTTCCCGCGGTGACTAATGTTAATGCTCCCGCCGCACCTGCACTTGCACCACCACCTTCAACTCCACCTCCTTCAGGTGCTTGGGCAAATACTGTCAACCTTGGCCTTTCCCTAGTTGCAATTACTATGCTTGTCATTAATCTTACTTTGTGATAATACCTTATGTGATATAAGTGTTTAAATTGTTATCTGTAACATAGAAAAAAATTTAACTATATTATTGGCGCATTGTATTCACTGACTTTGAAAATAACTAAATCTCTGCCGGAGAATCTGATTAACCACCTTCAAAAGAGTTTCTCCTCCCAAGCTCGTTTTTATTCCATCCACAAAACTCAAACATGAGACCTTATTTAAGCAATTTGAGTCCAGTTCCACTTGGACCAACTCAAGGATGATATAGAATGCATTCGATATTAACTAGTTCAGAGAATTGTTTTAACATATTGTATTCAGTAGACTGTAAATTAATCCTAAAATTAGTATCACATAATAATGTCAAAGAATCAAGTTTCAAGAATGAGACTATTGAAACGTAAATTCGGGCTGCACATACATTCATGGTTAAATAAAGCACACCCATGTGGATAAATAAACCCGATGCACAAGACTAACAAGGCCACAAATTACAAATAGAAAAAACAGTAGTTGTAAAGTAGATAAAGTACCTTGTGAATAGTAGGGAGAAAATATTCAACTATGGTTATCTTAAATAATATTAATCTCTTTTCTAGAAAACAATCCATGTATGCAAACTCTAAAAAGAGTCGTTATAGTACTAAATATTACAGATAGAGTCAATGGCTTGCAGTGGCAAATTTCTTAGACATATAACGATCGAAATTGAAAGGCGCATAAACATGAAACCTCTGAAGCCTCTGTGAAGGTGCATGCAAACAACTGGTGCCAGTCACCACATAGGCCTTCATGAAACCTCTAAATATCAAACTGTTTGTTTTCCAAACAAAATCTGCATTGAAGTAACTTCGTTTACTAATAAGGAGAATTTTAAAATGTTTAAGGGGAAAATGCTGGTGCAAGATAAGTACTTCTTTTAATAATCTTCATTGAAGTAACTTCTTTTGCTACCTGAAGTTTTAACTACATGGATTGCAATGACACAACACCCAGGTTCTGCAACTTTACCTAGAGCCCAGTTGAGGATTCAGTGTTTGCAGTACAGAAAAAGAAAAAAGGGATAACATGCATTTACACAAATGGAGTGAAACAGGAGTAGAGTTATAAAACAAAACAACTATTAGCTTCAAATGTATTTTACAAAATGATTACTATAATTGAAGAAGCTATAGCTCCAATATAAACATTTTGAAGCAAATAAAATGAATAAAAGTTTGAATAAATAAAATAATTTGGTTTATGTTAACCCCATCAACGTAAAGAACAATATATTAATAAATTAGTCCAAGTTTATCAAAAATAATAGATAATCATTCAAAAATACAATCAAACCAAAGCTACTATAAATAAAATAATCAAACAAGGTATTACTTAAACAACATAGATGAACCAATAAAAAATTCAAACAAGTAAATAAGAGGAACATACTTTCAACATAATACTCGACAAATAACCAAATTATAATATTGAGAATTCTAGTCTTCTCTACTCTATTATCTCTGCTATTATAGTGAATAACTTGTTCTTCATCGCTTTCCAATATCAGTGTATCATCATTCTCAAAAACATGTAATAGCAACAAAAATGGATTTGAAAGGTATTATGATTCTTTCACAGACAGGTTCTTCCAGCTCCCCAATATCCCTCAAAAGAGTTTGAAGCGGGGGTAGGAAAATCTCTTCCAACTAAATATAGCAAAATAAAAAAGTAATATCACCTGATCAGTTTATAAAATTTATAGTACACAGACAACTAAAAAATAGCCAGGTATAAACAAATATTGGTGAAATAACCCAAATCAATTTTTATGTTAGAGTGAGATTTGCTCTTGTCAGTTCAAACATGGCAATGACATCCTCATCAACATAAACCCTCATCACATGACAGTGGCCTTAAATTAAAGGTCTGTTTGAGAGTTTAGAAAGGAGGGGAGGGAAGGGGATGACTTTGGCTAAATGGAAAGAGAAACAATGTTAATGCTCTCAACCTTCCAATTTGGATCGTCAACCTAGATAGTTTAACTGCGTTAAAATTGATAGGTTATTTGGACCGTCTAACCTCAAATCAACGGATGTGATTAATTTCACTATGAAAATGTGTGTGTATCTACAACAACAAATCCATATCCCAAAGAGGAAAGAAAAAATAGTCCCCAAACTTAAATGTGAGATTATTTTTCTTCATAATACAAAATCATCCCAAAATAAGAGAACCGCAAAAAATTTCTTCATATGATTTCTGGCTAATAATTTTCCATCCAAAACCCTTGGTCACCTTAGATAAAATTATCTGGCCAATTAAAGAATGAAAAGTTGATGGATAAACCATCCATAATCACATCCACTAGATTTTTGAATATTTCATGGTAAATTTGAAACCTCTTAGATGAATAATTCTAAATTAATTGAAATTGAATTTGAAATTTACTTGCACAGGAAAAAAATAACATTTGAAGTCACTTTCATGAGTGATTTTAAACTAATTTATTTCATTTTATAGTAACTACTTAAAAATATTATTTTAACAATTCAACAATCAAATTTGTAATGACCCAGATTTTTGAGACATTAACTTAGGTAATACTCAGCAAAAATGGTGCATATATTTTTTTTAAAAAAATATAAATAATAACAATAACTTAAAGCTCCCTGGCTTCAAAAAAAAATAAAATAAATAAGTTTTTCTTTCAACTTTCAAAATAGCAATCAGTATTGTTTTACATCCACATATAAAAATTTTAAGAGCAAGGCTCTAGACCTTTCACTACCCAGAGGCACACCTTAACTGGTCATAACTTTAGACGCTTGTGATAAAATCTCGCCAAGGCGCACCAAAAATCCACATATCTCGGAGCCTCAATCTATAAGTCATGATTGTTATCTGATTTCAAATACGGAAAAGGGTCAACTCCCAAACAACAACAAATATACAAGTTATACATATATTTAACATGTATTTTAGCGCATGCAAATAATACAAATATTAATATAAAGTACACAAAGTGTCAACATCCAAAACACCAATGGACTCGACAAATGCATGACACCCTAAAGATTGACCTATATGTGACGACAAATGATCCGGATATCTCCTCCCTTATAGGGCAACAAAATTCTTCATAGATATTTGTGGGCTTCAACCAATTATGAACACTCCACCGTGGCTCCAACTAATTATGGACACCACATACCCCACGGGTCCCAACCAATCATGGGCACCAAAAGAAAACAATGAGCCTCAAGCAATTATGAGCACTCAAAAGGAAACGACGAGCCCCAACCAATTATTGGCACAAGACTTCGGGTCCCAACCAATTATGGGCACCACGCGACTATGAATGTATGTATGCGACACCTGAATATGAACTCCACAAAATAGATCACTCACAATGAGTATCCGAGTAAATTAATCATTGACTTAACCACCTGCTAGAGACACAGATTACACCAACAGAAACTCCAACTTACAAAATATGCAAGAACACAATTCAGACATAACAACAGGTTATAATCACAAAACAAGCAATGCAAAATCAAGTTCACAATACATAAACATGATCAAAACATCATCATTTTAACAAAAAGTAAATGCATATATAAAATAAGAAATGGAGCGCCCTTTCCCTTACCTGAACAATAGTTGATCTTAAGATTTCAATCAACGGTCTTCACTCCACCACCTCTATATCTTCAAAAATTAAAATTCACTAACTTACTTTCAAATTCTACTCAAATTTCACTAACTTACTTTCAAATTCTACTCACTCCTAATTCTTTTTCAAGCCTTGAGTTTGGTTACGGTATGAGCTGTTTGAAGAGTACAAATATTAAAAATAGTAGCAACATAGACATTAATGTAAATTATGTAGCAAATTCTAACTTCATTAACACTATGACGTAGTATCTATTAAAAATTCATGATCGTGTTCTATTGTTTTTATTTAATAAAAATGGAATTTTACCTTAATACATAATCATCACTCATTTTCTTTTCGGTGCTCAAGCAAGATTTCACTTTAAAAACAATAATAATCTAATAACTTCAATAAGACTATAAATTTGTGAACACTAGTGTCATTCAATTCCCCACCGTAAGGGGAACCTAGAATTCCTATGTTAGCCTTTACAATTTCAAATATAGAAAACCAATATAGACTAATTAAAAAGGGGCAAACCGAAAATAGTCCTCTAATTCAAACTTATGATAAATTTTGTTTTCTTCCCAAAACTTAACTGAAGGCTATAACTACACAAATTGAAATCATTCTCTCTTATATGCAAAAAGTTCACATCAATGTTCCTTTTACACTTAAAAAATGTTTGACTACTATTTCAAAAAAACACACTTTTAACTTAATGAAGATTAATAAAACATCAGTCCTTTTGCTTTTGTACTCGATGGTTAAATTCATATAGACGTAAATGACACGAAATAGAGAATGAATTCCATAAGTAAATGCAAGAGCAGTAGTTACTAAAATTTGAAAATTCTTTTAGAACAAAGCAAAAACTCGAACTTGACTATGGCCTTAACAATTCAAAGTTTTTACATAAACTACACTAAAAGGTATCAAGGGCATAAAAGGGTTGAACTCTCTAACAATAAGTATTAATGAGAAATGATAGCAAGAGTGAAGAAAGTCTTACTTGTATGAAGTATAATTGTTGGTCCTTAGTTCCCTTTTCTTTCTCTTTCAAGACTCTCTGTGGTTCTCTTTCTCTCTCAATTTTTTTCCTATTTTTCTAAGTGTACGACCTGTAGAGAGGTGAATGAATAGAATAAAGAAGATAACTGATTGTTATTAATTGTGAAATAACCTCCCACTAACACTACAAGAAAATCAGTGATTTGCTACAAAATTAATAGTAGCTAAATCGTAGTTAATTTCTAGTTAAACTCATTTAGCTACTGTTTTGTTGGGAATTAGTTGCCATATCGGCCTAGCATGGAAAATATTCCCTAGCTAATTGGTAACTAATAAAAATAAAATCCTAGCGACTTTCAAACTAATTTGTAGCAATATAGTGTTCAAAAGTTTATGATTCGCAACTATTTCACTAGGATATTGCTTAAATAGTTTCCTAATAAATTCCTAGCTACATGATCCTAGAAATTTCGTAGTAAACTTCAAGCATTTTAGTTTTTTTTTTTATAAATTACAGCGTGCCTTTCCAATAATTTTTTTTTTTTAGAGGTTTCTTTATTGTGGATGATTAAAAAAACTAATCACATCAAATATAATCTCAAAACTATATATCTTTAGCATTCAAGCAGTTTCATAGTATCA
>Ga0315913_1005361_pt1 | contig 15555 bp, 11 predicted proteins | sample MpolsnodulesMG_FD_207736 | JGI IMG/M metagenome (GOLD analysis project Ga0315913, IMG submission 207736) | Medicago polymorpha root nodule microbial communities from Los Angeles, California, United States - small nodules | ecosystem: Host-associated > Plants > Roots > Nodule | place: USA... | reverse complement strand
GCCTACGTACCCGTGAGGGATCAAAACCTCGTAGTTCGGGGTAGAAATTGACGTTTGATTTGTTGTGTGTTTTTTATTAGTTTTGAAAAAGGTTTTAAAGTGAAAAGCCAAATGGCAAGTAAGCTTGTTTGTGTTTTTTAATTTAAAAGAAAAGATGCTCAAAGTAGAATTAAAGTTGATTTGAAATTTGATTAAGAAAGAAAATAAAAAGAACGATCACTTGATTGAAAATCAAGGTTTATTATAAAAATATTTTTGTGATTTTGGATGTTATAAACTACGGAAAATAAATAAATAAATAAATAAAGGACCCAAAAGTAAAACAAAAATGAGGTATTTTAAAATACCTTGAAACCGAAAGGGACAGAAAAGAGTAGAAGAAGAAGAAAGACTCGTCAACACAAGTCGAAGGAGGGAGAAGAGAAGAAAAGCACAGGAAGCATCAACTGTGAATTTCGGTCTTGGAATGCATTGGGTGAGCTCTCTATTTATAGAGAAAATTCACAGTTAAAAAGTGAGAAACTTTGGGAACAAGTAATTCATCTAGTACAAAAATATCCCAATTGTGTACCAAAATATATCATATTGAGTACAAAAATATATTATTCAGTACATAAATGTATTATTCAGTACATAAATATATATTATTGAGTATCAAAATATATTTCAGATCAAGCATTAAAATACGTTAGATTGCCTACCAAAATATCTCAGATTGTGTTCCAAAATATTCTAAATTGCGTTCTAAAATATTTTCGTAAAACTTGGGGATAAAGAAAGCACTTTTAAATAATGATTAAATCAATTAATTAATTTATCATTTCCAAATAAGATTTTTCTAGTGCTTATTTCGTTCACACAATTACGTACCCCCATTAATTAAAGATACACCCCCACTATACAATCTTAGGTCAAAAATTGGGGTATGACAACACCAATCTCAACACATATATCATAATTAGTTAGAAATAAAATTCAATTTTATGTAATAAATATTACAATTCTTGTCATTATATTGTATTTAGACTTACCGTTGGATTTTCTTTTCTAATATCTATTAGCACCATCGACGCCGCCGACTCCTCGGACACTCCTCCTAGTACTCTATTCAAAACTCTAGAGCTTGGAGTTCTTTTTTGCCTGTGGTTCTCCGTTAACATCTACTTCAATATCTACAACAAACAGGTCTATAAGGTTGTGTTTGGAACCAATGAAAGAGGAAGGAAAGAAGCTATGTAGGATAGAAAGTTTATAGGGAATTGAGCTTCCATGGTTTAAAACACCAAAGAAAGAGTGAGGAATGATAAGTTTTGGTGGGCCCTACAACAAGAAAACTTTTAGTCCAAATTCTTGAAGAAAGCATGAAGAGAATATTTAATATTTCAAATGTACAGTTATGCGCTTGCTTTGGTAGATGTGCATGAGTTATTTACAATTTTGCAATAGTGTTATACTAGCAACTTGAAACAAATATTTAATAACAATGTTAAATCAATAATTTAATTAATAAATAACCAATACACTAATACTTTATTTTAAAATATTCTATAAATATATGCATATATTTATATTAGTTTAAATATTTTAGATTAATATTTTATTCAAATGTAGGACATCTATGTCATATACAAAAATATATCTTATTCTTTCCCCTCACTTTCTTTTCACTTTCATTTATACCAAACAATCATTTCACATTCCTTTCTCTTTCTATTCACTTTCAATTCTTCTACTTTCTTTCCTTATACTTTCTTTCCTTTTGACATCCAAAACAAAGCCGAAGGTTTACCATTTACCTGTAAGTCTCACTGCTTTTCAATTTGCTATTGGCACACTCCTTGTAGCATTCATGTGGGGTCTTAATCTTTATAAAAGGCCAAAACTCACCTCTTCACAAGTACTTATTTTAACCCTTGTTGTATTGTTACTGTTTTATTTGTTCTCTTTTGTAATATTAAGAATACGTGCAAATCATTTTTGGTCCTTTTTGACTTGTCAAACTTTACAAAGAGAGGAGGATTTAATTTGTGTTTCTCTGAGTTGTTCATTTTTGTCACCATTGCTAAAGGGTTTTGCATCTCTATATTAAAATTCATTTATAGTAAACATATATAGAACAGTTATGGTGGGATAAGAAAAACTTCAATCTCATGTTTAGATATTTGTGGTGGGATTTTTTTAAAGTACAAAATAATTTTGGCTTAATTTCAGTTTTAGCCCCTTAACTTTTCCAAAGTTGCGATTTTGACCCCCTAAGAAAAAAAACTACAAAACAGCCCCCTAAGTTTTGCAACTGTAGCAATTTTGGCCTCTAAAGCTGATATTGACTCGGTCTACGCTGACGTGGCACCCTAAGTGAGGTGCCGTGTGTTATTTTTTTTTGCCTTGGGGGGCCAAAACTGTCACAGTTACAAAACTTAGGGGACTGTTTTGTAGTTTTTTTCTTAGGGGGTCAAAATTACAAATTTGAAAAAGTTATGGGGGTAAAACTGAAATTAAGCCAATAATTTTTTAAGAACTAAGGTGCTCCAACTATTCATACACCTTAACCAATAATGTTAAGTATATTATAACAAAAGAAATGTTGCAATCTAAGCATTTATATACAATAACATACGAGAAACCAAAAATACTAAACAATATTGAGAGTGGTTGCAAATGTGATGAATTAGGTATAAATGGAATTTTACTCTTAACATATTATTTACCATTATAAGCAACATAACTATTTTTTTTAAGAAGTGTACATAAAATCTTGATCTATAGTTGTTCATAAAACACAAATACGAAACAATCACAACATTTGTAATACAATCTACAAGTAACATCAATGAGTAATGAACTATTTTTATAATTTTTTCCGATCTCTAATTCAAAAAATAAGCTTGTGTAATGCCAAAGTACATACTATATACAAAAATATTAAATAATTAATGAATAAAATTAGTTTGTATTAAGTTGCACCGAGTAAATGTGAATCTCAAAAACTCCAAAGTCCCCAACAGTGCTCCAAAACTAGCACATTCATTCTCGATTTTCTATAACAACACACCACACTTCTTATCAAGAATTGTTAATATCATTCTCTTTGATTTGATTTGATTCAGCTACATATGTCTAAGAAGTGTTACTTCATGTTTCTAGTGTTCACCGCTATCAAGTTCTTGATTTGACATTATTTGTTTTCTGAACTTTGCCATATCTGCATTGTATTGCATTGTATCATATTCTGAGCCTGATGAGGTATAAATATTGGTTTGCGGTGGAGTTTTTATCATGCTTTCCTTCAAGTCTTCTAGTGATACATCTCCTTCTAATGCCCTTACTATCTGCACATAATTGAGTTATACTTTAAGTTATATGATATATTATTAGTTTATATTATGTCCTCCAAATTTAATTTACTAAAGTAGAGTTTTTCATTGAAGTGTAAATGAATATCAAAGCCCTAAACCCTTCTTATCTTCAAGCTTTTATAATTAAAAAAAAATATGACTTATTTTACCTGACTCATTTTTGAACGCTTTTTAGCAGAATGACGAATGCTACTAGCAGCACAAGCTGCCAATCTTATCATTTCTTGATGATCGTAATTTCCTTCCAAAAATGGATCCACCAATTCTGCAAAGTTTCCATCCTCCTCCAATGCATGACTCAAAAGTGGTCGAGCCTGCCCAGCACACAATTTCATATTAATTTTTATACTAATTTTTTTTTATCGATCGATGAAAGATAGAATAGTATAATACTAACCCAGTCAACTAAACTTTCGTCCATGGCATTGGTTAAATCCAAAGGTCTTTTTCCAGTCAAGAGTTCTAGTAGCATAACCCCAAATGAGAAAACATCAGATTTCTCTGTCAATTTTCCACTTGATGCATATTCTGGGGCCATATACCTGTGTAAACATGAAAATTTAAGATGTCAAGTTGAACTAATTCATTTAAATATACTTCATTCATACATATTATTTCTAATGTAGTAACTATCAAACGTGAGAATGATAACAAAAACAAGCCAAGTGATGAAGTTATTGGACAATAAATAAAGATTGAAATCATACATAAAGATTATTTTTTAATTCTATTTTTATCTTCTTAACTTGTGTTCTTAGGTTACAAGTCAGCACGACTCTTTCACAAGTATTTAGTGCATTGAATGAAAAATTACCCGAATGTTCCCATGACACGAGTTGAGACGTGTGTATTAGTATCACTAGTCAACTTAGCCAATCCAAAATCAGCCACCTATTTAAGATGAATAATTGGTATAATCAATCTTCGACAAAAAAATATATTGGTAACATATTTGATAGCAACATAGTAACAAGAGTGAGTAAATATTAAAGTATAATATATAGATAATAAACTCAACGAATATCAAATATAAATATGAGAAACCTTAGCTTCGAAGCTATCATCAATTAGAACATTAGCAGCCTTAATATCACGGTGGATAATACGAGGACTACCTGAATAACACAAAATAAAGCCAATATGAGAAAGATAGTGGCAGAAAACAATTAAAAAAATAGTTTTTTTTATGTGAAATGATGTATCTTAATCTTACAATCTTCATGAAGGTAAGCAAGTCCTCTAGCAGATCCTAGTGCAATTCTCATTCTAGTAGGCCAATCCATAGTAGGCACACCCTTTCCTGTAATCAAATACATTAGATATTGGCATCATTATTTGTTTCATAGTGTCCATATATATCTATCTATATATCTATTTGATAAGAACCACAAAAGAAAATGAAAGCCATTGATAGATAAAAGTGTGAATAAGGGGAAATAATTGAGAATGTATTAGTATATTGTTCAAGGAATTGAAAAATACTATTAGTGAAATAATATATGTATTATCCAAAGTTATGACGAACTAATTTTCTTGTATTCGTGTTGAGCCTAAATCACATATTTCAATTAGATCAACTAACTCCTAACTAAATTAACTATTCTGTAACTAACTTTTACGTCTCTAACAACTACAATATAGTGACATGAATAAAAATATATTAAATCAAAAGCAAAACCATTTATAGCACAATACACATACCATGAAGGTGATATTCCAAAGTTTTATTTGGAACAAATTCATAAACCAACATTCTTTGTCCACCACAAACACAATATCCAACAAGCGACACAAGATGACGATGATGAACACGACTAATGATATCAATCTCAGCTTGAAACTCACGTTCGCCTTGTCCGCTACCCGCTTTTAAACTTTTAACAGCAATTTCCTTTCCAGTAGGCAAAATTCCCTTATGTACATAACCAAAACCTCCTTGTCCTATAATATTCTCATTAGCAAAACCTTTAGTAGCAGATGCCAATTCTTCATAAGTGAATGTACCACCCTTGAGAGTAAGAGATAGTCCTGGAGAAGATTGCATAGAACCTGGTGGTCCCATTCCATAGGAGTAATTAGAACTCATCTCACCACTATTCATTAGAGGGTGTGGTGCACCCCAAACACCACTTCCTCCATTAGGGTTTTGTTGGACTCTAACAACATGGTCCATTCCATGTGGACCTGATGGAGGTCCTTGCCAATTTGGATGAGGAGGAGGATGTTGTCCACTGTTGTAATAATTGTTCCCTGTGCAAGTTATTTTAGAGACCCATAATAACTATATATCAATCAATCAATTATTTAATTTGCTTATTTAAGTTTTTTGTGTCAAACACAATTTGAAAATACAACCCAAAATCATTTTAACCGACAGAACATACTTACATTGTGATGAATGACCTTGCTCGGAAGTATGAAATAAGTAGTCTAACAATCAAGAATCAGTCTTCATTATTCTTCCACAATTGTTCTTCAAATAAATTATTCTAAACATGATATAAGTATGCATAATGCCAAGTATGATGATCATAATATTTTTCTCTCTCTCTTTGGCATGCATAGATACTACAATTGACATGCACTGCCTATGCAAAAATCTATTCCATTGGAATTATAATTGCATAAATTAACCTAAATTAAGACATGACTAACTTGAGTAAACTCTTTTTATTTTTAATTTTTATTCATTTTACTTTCAATACTAACATGGTGCGGTAAAAGTCGTAGATATTTGAATACTTAAATTATTTGGTCAAGGGTTTGATCCCTCACCGTCATTGGTGTGTGTGAAAAAATATATCTTGAAAGTGGTCAACTATTTAAATGAACATCAAGTAATCTATATATACAATGTGTTTTCAATTAACTTCAATGTGTTTTCTTTTCTTTTTTCAATGTGTTTTCTTTTCTTTTTTCAACTATTTGTACAAGATACTCACTCTCAAAGAAAGTGTTCTTCACTTTGTCATGTACTATATATACAAAATCTTTGAAAATAATAAACCAAGGAAAAACTATGAGCCCGTCATTTTCGTATGAAATGAAAACAAAATATTTTCTAAATCACATAGACTATAGTCTAATTCACTATGATGTGCTAATTAAGCTGTCTTGATTTATAATTATACTGTCAAATTATTTACTGATATAATATAATTAGCCTAATTACCGGTTACTTAAATTCACTTGGTTGAAAAAATGTCTTCAACTTTGATGGTCTAGGTTCGATACTCTAAGACACCAAACTAGCCTAATTATTTTTTGGTGGAAACTCGTCATTTTTGCATGCAACAATAGTGATTAATCCCTCTAATTACATGTAACTACAATGAACAACAAAGTTTTTTCTCAAAAGCTTTTAATGCCCATGCATTTACGTAATTATATTAGAACCCAAAATCTTTACTTAATTAAGCTGAAAAAGTCCAAAGTTATCTCTTTCAAAACACTCTTGGGTATAAGTAGCCTCATTAATTAGTATATAAGCAACTTGTTTATAATTGTTCGTTCCAATTAACCAATGATATGATATGATATATAACTAACTAAGAAAGTACTCAAACTAAAACAATTAATAGATGAAGGGATATGTAATCACCTTTTGCAAGTGAAGGATCTGGAGGACCATAATAATAAGGTTGCTTTCTCTTCTTTCTCCTCGAACAAATGAGACAAACACCAACGACTAAAAGAAGGACAGTTGCTCCAACAATAACTCCAACTAGTACATTACTATTACCCTCCTTATTTGTACTATTTGATTCAGAAGAATTGTTCTCTCCTACAGAAGGGGAATTGTTCCCTCCTCCTGAACCTGGTTTTTGCGATGAAGGAGAATCGTTCCCTCCTCTAGATGGTGAATTGTTCCCTCCTCCTGAAGGGGTTGGATTGTTCCCTCCTCCTGAAGGGACTGGATTGTTCCCTCCTCCTCCTGAAGGGGCTGGATTGTTCCCTCCTCCTAAAGGTGAATTGTTTCCTCCTCCTGAAGGGGCTGGATTGTTCCCTCCTCCTGAAGGAGGCGAAATGTTCCCTCCTCCAGAAGGAGGTGGATTGTTCCCTCCTCCAGAAGGAGGTGAACCGTTTCCTCCTTCAGAAGGAGGTGAACCGTTCCCTCCATCGGAAGGAGGTGGATTGCTCCCTCCATCGGAAGGAGGTGGATTGCTCCCTCCTCCGGAAGGAGATGAATTTCTAGAATCTGATCCATCAGCGTCGTCAGGTGTAGCGTTATCGGGCGAGGAATTATCCGGACTGTTGCTGTGTGGCATTGTAATTTCCTTTTGTGTTTTGTTGTGTTTTGTTGTGTTCCGGCTAAGAGGTTGTTAATTTATGCGTTGAAAATCACCACAATGCCGGAAACACAACGTTAATTTCCTCTATACTGTACTTCTCTTCTCACAATGGCTGAGAACCCTAACATCAAAATTATACTCATGACTTTTTAAATTAAGTTAATAATCAAGATCAAGCTAATTTGCTAGAGACAAGACAAAACCTACATGTATAAGTGCATGTATGTTTATTTTGGTGGTGAATTTATCATGTTACCATGGTTTTGATAAAACTAAATTTTCTTTCCTCTGGATTAGTCAAATCCCTCAGCCGCATACCGAGTTTTCAAAGAAAAAAATGTATATTTTCATTGACGGTAATTTCACATAATCATAATAATATTATAATTTTTGAATGGTGGTTCGTCGATACAACATGCACTTAGACAGAATCACGGTGACATCATAATTTCGTCAAACTCACCGTGATTTCAAATATATGGGGTGGTGTACTTTTTGAATGTTTTAATGAAAATATGTAAAGGAATTGTGAAGAAAAGTTAATTACGTACCTGGATGGAGGTCTAGAAGGGTTCTCGAAAGAAAGAAAGGGAAGAGAAGATTTGATGCATGACAATAAACCCAAACAAAAGGAAATGTTATTTGTCTTTCTTCAATGGTCTCCTACAAAGGAGGACCTCTGTCTCTGCCACCTCTTGCTTTATTTGACTCAATTATAGGTTTTTACCATTTTCTGGTTGGTGTTTAATTCATCATCAAAATCCTACAGTCATAATTTTCTTTTAGGGTCGATGGATCTATCCAACACATAACAAATATTAACCTGAAATAGCTTACTAACACCCCCTCCCAAAATAAAATACAGCACATTTAGCGAAAACAATACAAAATTGTTAACTTTAAACGCTTTTCCCTAAAACACAAAAATTTAAAACGTTTTATAGTATTATTTTTCATCGCATTCGCGCCATGCAGTCTAAATAATCACCATACAAAATTACTTTTAATCACAGCTTTATGGCATGACTCAAATAGTAGATATTTGAATCTCTTAATTACATACTTAATTGTAAGTTCAGCCTCTAACATATACATATCGGAAAAACACATGTTAAGTTTTTGTGAACATAGCTCACTTGGTAGAAGACAATACATTATAATATAGAGGGACATGTTCGAACCATGGACACCCCATTTATTCGTAAATTTTAGTCACTAGATTATTTGAGAAAATAAAAAAATAAAATAGATTTTTTTCCCCAAAATATGTTAAAGTAGATAACATCTTAAATAAATCTCAATTACATGGAATTAGTCTTTATGTTAAATTTTGTTAGACCATTGTCGTTATCGTTGTTAGAAAGGGTTTGACTTCCCTCTAGATTTTCTAATTTTACAATTTAAAGGTTAGGCTTAAAACATAAGGAAAAAATATCGATAAAAAAGTTAGACTTCTAGCTTTGAAATATAATCAATACAAATTTACAAATTTTACGTTATAGCTATATCATTTTGAGCTAAACCTTTGTTCAGTTTAAGCAATAAAAAAATTGAATCAACACTTAATGTTTTAATTTATTTAAACACACTTTTCTGTTAAATTCCGTTTTCTCTGTTCCAATTATTGTTTTGTCGCAACCATAAACTAGTACAAAGCAAAACAGAAATTAAAAAGACTTTGTTATTGATTAGTTAAATGTATACAAAAATTTGTGTTCCACAATATAGGCATATTTTGGTAATGCGTCACCCTCAAGGAGTGCTTATGAACAAGAGCTCCCACTAAATCAAAGAAATCCACACCTCAAGCTAGCTTGATGTTAATCCTTCGCACAAAAACCTGCGTGTGCGTCACGCAAACTTTCACGATTGCTCCTGATAACATCAAAAGAGCAAAGTTAATTCCAACTCTGATTGGCTTAGCTCCAAAGCGTGATAAAAAACAAGCAACAAAGTGATAAAAATGAATGCTCATCTAACCGTCCAAAATGAAAATGAAGATTAAAAAACCAAACTAACCCACGTGGCTAGATGAAAATTCAAGACATGCACGATTGATGGAAAATGGTGTGTTGGATGCTTGTTGAGAACATAAATAAACAATCAAATTCCATCCATTTTTTGTTAGACCACTAGTAAAACAATTGCATACACAATTAGAGGGGCCCCATTGGTACATTACCTGGCATTTTGACTATTAAGACGGGACCAATATTTTCCCCTTATATTGTCATCAAGCTCAATAAATTTAAGATAGAAACTGGGATAAATCCACGTAACAATGTGGCAATAATTTATGAACTGGCCACGTCAATATAATGGCACACCCAACTTGTTTCATAGGAATCATTTTCATAGGAACTATATCTACATGTGTTTTACAAGCTTTTTTTTTTCCTTTTTCTGCCGCCAAAAAGTGCTCTCATTAAACTAGAGTTTGAGGAAATTTTTTAAAAGGTTCGCACCCTTTGCTTCCCTCCAAGAATCACCAACCAAGCTCCTTTTTACAAGCAAACATAGACCTGCATTGAGCACATGAGCGGTAAAACTATTTGTGTAACTGCCATTTGAAAATTTAATTAATTCAGCAACGGCTATGTGTAAAGGCAGAGGGAAAACAACACTAACAGCTTTTTGAACTAAACATATTTCCACCCAACACACAATTTTGTTTCCTAATATGTCCTCTGTTCAACAGCTAAATTCCTACCATACTAACCATTGTTCTATCTAAAACTCTGAGGTTTCTCTGCTTCCAATACTTGGAAGTCATCACAGAACATGAACATGACATAATTTATAATGGTGTGTGGTCAATGGTGCTTCTTGGATGGCTTTGTGAATGCTGCTTCATCTTCGTCGTCCTCATCAGCTTCATCATCGTTGTCCCTCTTCCTCTTGGGATGTGAAGAGGCGGGAGGCAACACCTCTTGAGCATCATCGTCATCAACATCGTCATCATCAACTTCCTCTTCTTCTTCACCATCTTCGTCGTTTTCTCCATCATCGATGTCAGCAGCTCCATCATTGAGAGCATCATCCTGTCCAACTGGCTGAACCAGATATCCAGCACCAAAGTCTTCCTCCTGTAGTTACAGCAAAATTCAAATGTATGATTAAAAAGCTGAGATGAAAAACTAAATCAAGAATAAGCAAAAAATTACAGACAATGAATCATAAGTGAAAAATAATTTTCTTTGTATAAATACGCTAAATCCATATGATACAAGTATTCCTACATATTCACCAGCCAAACAAATGGTTTTCAATTCAAGCAAAAACCAGTACAAAGTCACACGGCAGTCGAACACATAAAAAACTTAACATCTTTCACTATATCAGTATACTTTAGCTAACAAATCAACATGTTTTTTGGTACCAAAAAAAATCTTCATAGCAGTTCAAAATTCAGAAAAAATACCCAAAAAAGAACAATATACAAGTCAAATCAAGCAAATAACACAGGTCAGTCAGAGCAGAACCAGTTCATGAAAACAACAGATACTCAGGATAGACCAATCATGCTTAGACAATACAAAAGTCCCAACCTTGCAAATCAAAAACCTAACTGTAGAAACATCATAATTTGAAAGACAACAACCATATTACTAGAATGATTCTACCTACTTATTTTCCAATATACAATTCAGGGAAAAGCTAAAAACTAAAACCAAGTAATCTAGAACATAAAATGAAAAATAAACATATGAATCCTCCAGTACCAAAAATTGAATTAAATTATATAGTTTAACAAATCGAATACCAAAAATTTTTAAAATGATAACTACAAAGTTTTCTACCAGTCAATATACTGATATTCAATTTCTTTTTGTTATAATTATAGCATTTCAACGATAATTAAAAACAATGCAAAATAATGAGGGGACTCACGAGGCTCAAGCCTCAATTGTACAAGCTCCACCACACCAACAATTAATACAAAAATTTTAGGGTTGGATGAGGCAAAGGAAATTTGCCAAATCTTGATTATGCAAAAAGTTGATTAACATACAAATGATAGCATAACATCATATATCAACAGCATACACAAAAACAATATACTCTGTTCATAACCTTTAAAAATTTCATAAATTAAGGCAGTGACAAATATTCTTAAAACCTGATAAAATCCCACAACACTGTCGTGCATGGGTGGGAGGAAACAATTTACTTTTTTTTAAGTGAAAACAGGCAAAAAAAATTGGTTCAACCACACACGCAAAATATAGAAAATATCACACATCACAAACAAAAGTTCTAATCAAGTTAGCAAGCATCAGTGTATCAAAAGAACCAAAATCATCGCCTTCTCTTCAGCAAGCTGACAACATCAAGACAAAATACCAAACAGAAACAATTAGCAAACAAACATAACACAACATGCAAAGAACAAAAACAAGAGTTTCTGAGAAGGAATATCTCACTTCATCATCATCTTCAAACTCTCCATCGTCATCATCTCCATCATCATCGTCATCGTCATCTTCTTCTTCAACCGCCATCTCCTCTTCACCGGTCTCTCCATTGTCATCTTCATCTCCATCTTCCTCCCCTTGCTCGTGTCCATCGATCTCACCTTCAGTACTCACCAACCGTCCAGAAGTACTCTCAGGCTCAGCAAAATCCCCTTCATCATTATCAACCTCATCATCGTCCTCATCATCGTCATCCTCGTCAAACTCAACCCCATCTTCATCATCATCACTATCATCAATCTCATTCACCTCAACAACATCCTCATCATCACCCTCTTCCTCATCAATCTCCTCCCCAGAATCCTCATCATCATCATCCTCCTCAACATCAACCGGCTCAACATGAAACCCGTTCTCCTGATGACTCACCCCATTTACCCTCCCCCTCGAACTCTCTGTCACCTCCTCATCAGCATCACTCTCCTCATCCTCATCAGCATCAACAACACCATCAACACCTTCACTATGCCCATTCTCTACCCCAAAAACTCGATCTTCCTCCCCTCCATCAATCTCACCGCTCCCCGGATCCTCCTCATCTTCCTCCGCCTCATTATCATCATCCTCCTCATTATCATCCTCTTCTTCATCATCACTCTCTGGCCTCTCATTCTCCTCAGCATCCATCTTATCCAAATACTTCAACGACTTAATCAAACCAAAAACCCTAGATCGATAATCCTTAACCCTAGTAACAGGACACTCATACAGATCCAACGAAACTAGCTTCACATGCGCCAAAGGCGCAAGATCTTCAAAATTATGAATCCTATTATTCGATAAATCAAGATCTCGAAGCGAATCGAGACCCGCTTCGACTAAATACTCCAACCCTCCAGCGATCCGGTTATCAGACAAATTCAACTTCTGCAAACTCCGCAGCCTCGGGAACTGCTCCAACGATGAAACACCAACGTTTGCAATCGAAAGATGCTGAAGATTCTGGAACCTTTCTAGAAGGCTCGGTGGTGGTAAACGTCCTTGTACACACTTAACGGCGCCGTCAAGTGTTAACGTTCGTGCTGAAACATGATCTTTCTCTCCTTCTAACGCCGTTTCCACAGCTTTCTCCCAGATCTCATCCATTAAATACCAAATCGTATATCTCATACACGAAACCAAAACACTACGAATTTCAACGAAACTAAAAATTCGTGTCAAAAATTTCTGCTATCATCAACGAATTTAACAAACCCTAACGTAAAGTATTTTCGTTATGATAGAACGAAAATTGAAGATTCAAAGGTTGAAAATTGAAATCAACGGTTGTAAAATAGAAAATGAAGGGATTGGAAATTGAAATTGTAGTGTGAAATTTTGAAGAGAGTGTTTTTGATTTTGCAGATTTTTGGTTTTGTTTCTCTCTCTAAGTTTTGTATTGTAATTTTCTCTCTCTATCGTTTACTGGTTAGGGTAGGGAAATAAGAGGATAAACCTCTCTATGGGTTGAACCGGTTCAGTGCTAGGGTTCAAGTGGGTTCAGCGAATGTGGTTTGAACCGTTTTTGTCGTTTTGTGATGAGTACCGTTGGATTGGTAACTACGAGGATCGATGACGTGGAAAAGTGTTGGATGGTTCAGATTGTAGGTTTGTGTGTTTGTTTTCCAGAAGGTTGTAAAGAGAGAGAGGAGCGCGTCGGAAGAAGTATTTGGAATTTTTTTTGGTAGAAAGAAGTTTTTGGAATAAAACAAATAATAAATTCTCTAAGTACTTTTAGATAAAAAAAATTTTAAGAATTTAATGACATTTAACTCAGTTGGTAAGACAATGCATAATACAGGTAAGGTTTAGGGTTCGAACCTCAAACACTACAAAAAAAAATTGGCATTCTCTCTAACATCCACTCTCTTATTAAATGAAATTCATATAAGTATTATACATTGAAAATGGATCTCATTAGTTTTAGTGAGACCTACGTCAGTTTCACTAAATATAAGAGTGAATGTTAAATAGAGTGTTAAAAAGATACACTTTCTGATCGCTATTATAAGCAAAAATTAATATTTTACTTTCATTCATTAAATGATGTATTTGGTCTATAATAAAGACTATATACATCATTAATTGAATAAATCTAAAATGTAGATTTTTGCTTATAATAGTGACCGGATGGTGTGATGTTCTTATTATTTCTAAAAAAATATTTAAGAGATTATACATAAATATTTGAGTACTTAAATAGGAGTGAGCCCCGGTTTTTTTATCGATGAAAAAAGAAAAAACAGACAAACTAATCAATTTATTGTCTAAAGACTTTAGAGGATTCGGTTAAAAGAGTGAGGATTGTGGCAGATGAGAAGTCCAAGTAGTCAATGAGTTAATATTTGTAGTCTCAAACTTAGCTATCCAATTAGAGTTATTAACATCCCTAAAAAAAATTAGAGTTATTAACATCTTCCGTTGAATTCAGATCCGCTTTGGAGTCGATTCCAAAATAATATACTGTGACTATGGTCTCATATCAACCGAGGGTCTCTTCAAATGGCTAAGAGTTCAAAAAACATATTAGGGTGTGTTTGGTTCAACTCTTACACCCCTTAAAAGCACTTCTGGTAGTTTCAAAAGTGAAAACTTGCAATTCCAACATGTTTGGTTCAACTTCTCAAAATCAATTCGCATCACCAAAAGCAATTCTGGATGAAACTACAATTCCTACCTTTTGAGTTAGCTAGAATCAATTCTCCAATAAATTTTATATTTGATTATTACAACATATTATTTTCTTTTATTGTCCTTTGTCAATTCTCCTACTTTTTGCTTTGCATTTAATTTGATGAACCAAATTTAATCAAAAAACTTAACGAACCAAATTATCCCCCATAAAATATTTATGGTCATGAGTTACCAAATTTTTGATTTTCCTTTACGGTGTTTCCTTTCAAATTTACTGTATTTTTTTTTTACCTTTCTTTTACGCTATATTTTATCATTTTTTGACAACTAACTCTAGTATTATTTAACTTAAATATATTTTATCAAGAAATATAAAATATATGAACAAATATTATGTAAAATAAAATTGGTTTAATGATCGTATTTATTATTTTTTTAAATTATAGAAAATTTATTTATTTAGAATAAATAACATATCTATATTTAGTATTTTTTTTTTTAGAGCTACATGAAGTAGCAATAAACGTCACAAGGAAAGGGGGTTTGAATTGTGACCCTTTTTAAATTATTCCTGCAACTTTAAATAAGTTTTATATACTCAAGAAAATTCTTGGTTAATATTAGTCAAATAGATAAATAATTAATTTAAGTGTAAAGGACCAGAATATTCTGGAGATTAAAATAAGTAGAATAAGAAAGATGATATTAAGCAGAATTATAAAGTTAATTTAGCAAGGACCAGATTGTTCTGGAGAAATATAAAAGCAGAATAATAAAACAATAATATAGACTGAATTTAAACTTTAGTTAAATATTATG
>Ga0315913_1005360_pt1 | contig 15556 bp, 8 predicted proteins | sample MpolsnodulesMG_FD_207736 | JGI IMG/M metagenome (GOLD analysis project Ga0315913, IMG submission 207736) | Medicago polymorpha root nodule microbial communities from Los Angeles, California, United States - small nodules | ecosystem: Host-associated > Plants > Roots > Nodule | place: USA... | reverse complement strand
TTGACTCCTCTACATTCTTACGACTAAAACATTGACCTAACTATGGTGCTACGACGAAAAGAAAAGAAATTAACATAAGTTGAGTTTTGAGACACTAATATTTGTCTTTTTATATATAGAGAAAACGACACTGATTGGGTCATTGTTTCACTCCCGAGGACAATAATAGTACGAGCTTTCTATTTACTCGGATCATTATTGTTTATTTGTAGATCATGCAGAATTTTTGCATTATAATGTATAAACTTCTGGAAAAGACAGTGAGCTGCAAGCACCAAGAGAGCTTAATCAGTCTGCTTCAAAAGGCTTTCATGTGTTCACACCAACAAAGGGATATTCCTATGCTTTGTTAATTAGTAAATCAAGTTCAAAACATGAAAGTCAACAAAAGGAAACATAATCAGTGAAATAAGTTAGCTTCACTACCAATGATGAATGAAAGATATTCTATGATGATCCTTCCTTTTGTCATTTTTAGTTTATAGTTGAATCAACTTATGTTGCCTTGTATTGTTTAACTAAATGATTAGACTCAAGTGGTTAATGATCAATTCCAGTTAAAGACGAATCGTCCGAGATAACTCAAGTTCCAATTGTGCCTAAAGTAATCCTTGATAAAGTTTTACTTATCTACCGGAAGAACTCTAGATTACTAGGACCCCATTCCTCTATGAACCGAACAGTTAAAAAACTGGAAAAAAAAGTTGGAAGTGTTGGTCCATAATTTCATTTATATGCTCCTTATAGTTAATTTTGATATTGATATTATAATGAATAAAGCTAAGAGCAAACTCTCTTTTGGTGGGACCCGTCTAACTTTCAACCAATAGAACAATGTGTTTGAATGTGTATGTTAGACACTATGTTTCTAGCACTCCTCCCTGGTGCCGGGTCTCGAACCGAGTTTCTCGAGATTGAAAAGAGAAACTCTCAACCAAGTGACTTCTCGGGAGACTGGCTTCTAGCACTCCTCTATTATAATTATTTAAAGCCAGAGATTAGTGAAGATGTTGACATCTAAAAAAACCAAAATGAATTTCCTGATTTGTTTGCAGCTTAGATGTTTACTTTTTATCTTGCATTACAATGTAAGCATAGAATGAGAGAGATAGTTAGTGTCACATTCATGCTTATAATGTTCATAACATCTTTGACTATAACAAATAAGCAACTGAATTTTCCAATATGTGTTTTGGTGTAGCAGCACCATCAGAGAAAGTGAAGTTTCAACTTTCAACATTCATATATTTACTTAGAAAATTGTATTTCAACCATTTATACATTCAATTATACAAATAAGAATATGAATAATATATAAATTTCCTGTGCACTATAGAGAAAATAGACAAAGTAACTTATGTGAACATCCTTAAACAAGGAAAAATATTGAAAGTGGAAAAATTCACTCTTTTGTTATTGTATTTTATATATACAGCCTCAGATTCATAGAACTTTAATGCCATTGTCTTTAATAATTTGAGAGTTGGAATCAAGAAGAGTTTCCAATGATCTTTTTGATTTCCTGTTCCTTGCTCTTCCTGCTTCTTTTAACAACTCGGCCAACCTACGTTTCTCATCATCGACATCAGGGTTCGCTGTTCCTAGCTTCTCTTCTCTCATTCCAACTACATATTCCAACATTTCAATGGCATCATCCACTCTGCAAATCATTATAATTAACAAGAAATGTTAGCAATTAAAACCTAAAAAATTCTAGTACTCGACAAAACTATGTTATATACGTCGATGTTATTCATCTTGTAATATATTATTTAACATAATGCTATAAATATAAAATCATGCATTGGTAAAAAACGGACGGATCGAAATAATCCAATGATCTGTGCATTATCTTAACCGACAGATAAAATGAGACCGAGATAGTACTATGTCGAGATTAGAACAATAAAATGTAAGGAGATTTAAGGGTCAATGACCATGTTACCTTCCCATTGCATCATAGGTTCCTGCAAGATTGCTATAAACTCCTAAGGTATCTGGATGATAAGGACCATACTCCTTTTCCAAAATAGTTCTAGCCTCTTCAAACAAATCTGCAGCTTCATTTATAGCATACCTTTGGACACAAGCAAGACCCATTTGATTCAATGCAATTCCAAACAAAGCCGACTTTTTCTCACCGCTAGCACGAAATTTCGCGACAGAACTTTTGAAAATGTTATAAGAATCAGAATAGTTTCCTAACATATAATACATAACTCCCATTTGTGCTTCAATTCCAGCAATAGTACTGTGTTGACCAGGAACATTGTTGTATATCTTCAATGCTTTTTTGAGTAACTTTAATCCTTTTTCCAGATCATTCATGGATTGATAAATTGCAGCAACATCTATCAATCCATTAGCAATCTCTTCTAGAGAAATTCCAGGTTTTTTCTTCCCGAAAATCCGAAGCGCGTTTTCACAATAAGTTTTTGAGTCCTTGAACTTTCCTATTTTGTTGTATAGATCAGCTAACCTTACAAAAACAGAAGCAACTGTTGGATGATTCTCTCCTTTGGTTGATTTGAAAACAGTCAAAGCTTTCTGATAAGAAAAAATCGCTTCATCGTAGCGCGCCAATGATAAATAAGCATCGCCTATGCTACAATCAACCGAAGCAACATCTAGTTCCTGACGATTTTCCGCCATAACCACGCTTGCCAAAACATAATGCTCCAAAGCACTTTCATAATCACCTGTTGAGTCACAGATTAGCCCCATCAATCTCCGATCGGCCGCTTCTTCAAATGATGCAGGCAAACCGTTTCCCTTATGAATATCAAGAGCCATTTGACACAGCTTCTTAGCTTCATCAAATTGTAGTGCTTGAACATGTGCCTCGGCTACATACCGACATGTCTCACCGAATCGAGGATCTGTTTCCCCTAAGACTTGCCCTTGAATTTCTAGACCTGCTGTATAAAACAGTAGAGAATTCTCAATATTTCCCATCATTGCATAAGTGTCACCTAATTGCATACACCCTGCAAACTTAGCTAGTGCATGATCTTGACCATGTTCCAACACAGGAACTTCGATCGAACGCTCGAGAATCGGTATAGCCTCATTGTACTGTCCTAAATTACAGTAAATGGTGGCCAATACATGAAGACACATCACCAATTCCAAACTTGGTTTACCATCTTCATTACATATCTCAAATGATTTCAAAGCTCTAAGACCAAAATTAAGAGCCTTGTTCGGATTCTCACCCGAAGATAACATATCTCTCGTTATCTTCAACAAGAATGGTCCGAGATCAGGATTATCTAACTCGTCAACAATACCGTCCTTCAAACCAAGCCTCTTATGCTTCCTCATCATATTGTAAAAACCATTTCCTTTTCTAGTTCCCTTCTCATTCCTCTTATGCAGACTTCTACTTTTCGCGTTCGACTTTGATGATCCTTCACCGATCCTTGTGCTTGAAGAAACAATAACTTTCTCAATAGAATCAACATTAGGTTCCTCTTTATTTTCTGTTGTTACAATCTCTTTTCTAATCTCCAAATCACCAATATCTCCAACAAGATGACCCAATTCTGAATCAATCCTAGATTCTTCGCCATATGAGTAAAAACTAGCCCTTGAAGGTGATTGATCAGAACTTCTCATTTCATAAACATTGGTATATAATTGTTCAATTGAAGTATCTACAACACCATCAATGGCTAAATCAATTGAATCACTTTGAATACTTCTTGGACTTAGTGTACTCCTTGGTGATGCTTGTTGAGCAGTAAAGTTATCCTTATGAGGTGTATAGCTTTCACTAGCTTCTTCTGTTGCATTATTCATGTTGAATTCTTCCATAACTATTGCAGGCATTGAATTCAATAATAGTCACCTAAAATTGGTCAAGGAAACAGTAAAAAAAAGGAATAGAAACTTTGAAATTCTTCTAAGGGCTTGTTTGGAATTTCTATAATGAATGATTAAAAAATAAGTCAAATTGTTTTCATATATGCTATAAGTTGTTTTCATAAGTTATTCCGGTGAGTTTATGGAAATAAGCTGAAAACAACTTATGGACATGATCATAGGCTATTCTTATAAACTCTCTCAAACAGTGTAACAATTTCTTATGTGAGTAGATAAGCTCAAATAAACCAATCCAAACAAGCTCTAAATAGGAAAACAAGAACTAAAAACTTAAGAAAAGAATCAGAATACACCATACATTCAATGCTTCTTTAAGGTCTCAACTTTCAATAACAAATTCAAAAGCCAATTTTGATTTTGAAATTCTTTATAATACACTATACACTTAGGCCCTGTTTGGATAAATAGCTTAATTAAGTTTATAGCATAAGTGCATAAGTTATCCTAAAGAGATTATGAACATGTCTATAAGTTATCTCAATAACAGAATCAAGAGCCAAATTTCACTTTACAGAAAAAAGCCTCAAACATAAAAGTCAAAACTCAAAACCATTGATAACTTCAATGTTATCCAAATTTCATTTCAATAAAAAAAGCAAAAAATTGAATAAGAAGAAACAGAAAAGAAAACAAAAAGTAAAAGAGAAATGAATCAAACTTTATAACTCATCACAGCAAACCAAAAACAAAAAGCAAATTATTCCACCTGGTTTGATTGCTTGACATAGCTTCTTCACAGATTCTCTCTTTCCTATTACACAACACAAAAAAACTTTTCTTCTGAAATTCCATTTTTGTCAGTGATCAAACTCATGGTTTTAAACTGTGGCCGTGATTGCGGTTACACTGCAAACCTTTTTATTGCGGCAAAATGCAAATTAAAAAAATGCGGTTATGGTGCTGTTGCGGAGACTTCAAAATCATTTATATTGCGGACCGCAATTTAAAACCATGATCAAACTCATTGAAAACAGAAAAGAAAGAAGAAAAAAAAACAATGTGAACACAAGAAAATCAATGAAGACATAAACTCATAAAGAACATGAAACACAAATGAAACTGAACTCAACAAAAACATGAACTGAAACATAATCATAATAACAAAAACAACATAAGAAAGACAATAAATGTTACCTTTTAGTATTCTCCAAAGAATGAAACCCAAAACTTTACAAGGCTGTTTATAATTTGTGTATGTGTTATGTTAAAAATGAATTAAGATGAAGAGATATGAGTCAATGCATATATATGTATAATTTGTATTGATATTCATTTATATCTATCTATATATATACACATGCACATGTGAGCTGTGTTACAAGACTTGTTTATGGTAGATAATGGAATTTTGATGAAATGATGAGGGTAGAATGGGAATTTTGATGGATTTATTGAGATTTTCTAGATAAATATGCATGTGTGTGAGTGTGGAAGCATAGAGTTGGAATTTTGAAGCAAAAACTTAGGAAGGTGACGTCTCTCCCACTCCATTCCTATTCTTTCAGTGTATTTTTTTAAAGAAAAATGATAGTGAATTTTCTTAAGTAAATTTTTTGGATTGTTTCTCAAAATTTGATCATATTTAGATAAACTGTTATGGCTAAAAATTAGCAGGACCTAAAGCCTAGATAGAAAAGAAATATAAACATGTTTCATAAGGTAAAATCGATTATCACAAGAACAATAAAGTCAACTATATTATTGATAAAATTTTAAGAATTTCAAATATGTTAATTTGATAAAACTCCAAATATTATTTGTGACAATAACTAACTATTAAAATATTAGATGGTTTTGTCAAAAAAAGTATTAGATGATTTTATCACAAATGAAAAAATAAAAAAACTATTTGATTCGTACTTCACAAAACATTCTAGTGAGTTTCGAGACTTATCTAAAAAAAATCATTTAATATTCTTCATTTCAAACAAATTCATAATGATCCAAGAACACTTGATGAGACGATACGAGATCTCTTTCGGTTTAATCAGAGTTTTTGGGTTTGAATTTAACTCTGAAAATACAACTGTATTTAATCTTTTGAGGAAGAGTTTTGCAACATATTGTGATTCAATCCAACTGAACAACAAGTCTCTCTGTAATTGTTTGTCAAAAAAAAAAAAGTCTATCTGTAATTGCAAAAGATACCTGATTTACGCTAATTAAATCTTTTTGCGTGTAAATGAATATCTTTTATACAAGCATATGTTGAAATTAATCTATCAAATTAGATATGATCGCAATTGATTTTTTTTCTTCAATTAGTTTAGTGGTTAAAAATTTACCTTTTTTTTTTAAAACTCGGTATCTAATCCAAGAATCGACTAATCCGAAGGGACCAATCACACCGTCCACTTGCGAGGGCCCCGTTTAAAGCCAGAGCAAACTCTGTATGGACTTAGCCCACCGAAATTGGCACCAGAGGGAGGAAATTGAACCTGAGACCTTTGAAGAAGCAAACTCCAAGATCCCAAACCAACCATTAGACCAACCCCAAATGGGTTAAAAATTTACATTTTTAAAACGAATAAGTGGGGTGTTTCCAATTGATACTTAACTATTGAATACTATATTAAACATACATTGATAGTTCAAGAAAATTAAATAAATTGTTTGTATAAGATTGAGAAAATTAATTACTTCCTCCTGTCATTATTATAAGCAAAACTCCACTTTGTAGATACATTGATAATTAATGTATCTAGTCTTTATTATGAACTTATACATTCATTATTCAATGTATCTAAAAACTAAAATTTCGTTTATAATAGTGATCGGAGGGAGTAAATCCGAAACTAGCGGTTGAAACGTAAGAAGCATAAGGTAGCGGTATTAACGGCTTTTAGAAGCAAAAAGACTAGCGACAATTTTAACATAACCGTGTAGTGTCGTTGGTAAAGGTGAAAGTACAAGTAAAAAGTTGCCACGTGGCACAAAATGATGGCAATGATTGGTTAGAATTTATCCAAGAAGTGGGCCACATCCAGCTGCAATGAAGCTGGTAACTGGTTAGCAGACATGATGGACCCCTCATACCTAGCCATTTATGTGGGCCTGCTAGGGTAGTAGGACCCATTTGTTAAAAGTTACATTACATATTCCTCCATAGGTACGAATATGATTCTATTTATATGCTTAAGAAGATAAGGAGGAAAAGAATATTAATGGGGAAATTTTGGAAATGATGAAGGTAGTCATGAGATTGGGTTTGATTTAGGTAGATCAATGTATTTTCTAACAAGCTTAACTTAGTTGGTTGAAACAATACATAATATATGTAAGGTTTGGAGTTTGAACTCTGACAAAAAAAAAATGCATTTTGTGTTTTTCTTATAGTTTTTTTTTTTTTGAAAGGTTTTCTTATAGCATTTGTTTGTGTATAATGTAGGGACTAACTTCTATAATTAGGGACTAACTTCTCGAATTAAACATGACTGCATTGAACCCAAATATATATTTTTTTATCTCCCTCACCCTTTAACTCTTGAATTCTAATATTGAAATTTTCGAAGTTGAAGTGGAACTCATGACTTTTAGTTATACCTAAAGAGATTTGAATCTTCTCATTCAAATGCTTTGAAGTATTTGGTCTTATACATATAAAAAGAGTATATGCGTTTATATAAATTCATCATTTAATTTAATCTATATATGTCGATTAACCTTGGTTTTGTATATACATTGTATTGACATTTTGGTTCTTGGGGTGGGTTCCCTGGTACACCTTGTACTAAGGAACGTTTACCGCTGATGTTAATATATCTCATTTTAATTTCTTAAAAAAAATAATTAATCTATATATGTTTAGATCTATGAACATCGATAATGCGAAAACTTTCTCCATTTATAAATGTTTTATGGAGTTTCAAGTATTGTACGTGAAATATGATTTTTGACAAATAAAACGATATATGTTTATAATAATGTATGCATATAAAATTAAAATTAATAATAATTTGACAAAAGGATGTAATGAAACATTTAAAAAGACCGATCAAAGAGGAGATGACAAATGTCTCTTTTAGTTTAGCAATATTCGAAGTTTGAACAAGAATTTGAACATACAACAAAGTTAAAACTCTTAAGAAGAGTTTGATGTCTATTTGAATCACACAAGACTAGAGAGATTAATTTATGAAACTCTTTGCGAACAACGCCCACTTTACACGGGAAAAAAATTTGCTATACGAAGCATGCATTACTCACTTCAATTATAAATAATAAACATATTTCTACACAAACAATGTTATATATAGTGTTTATATAAATTTTCATGTTTAAAAATAACACAATTTTTACTAGGTTTAATTGCAGTTTTGGCCTCTTAAGTATCACAATCGATTTTGACCCCTATAGAAAACAATAACAAATCAGCCCCTAAGTTTACCCCCTTTTACACTTTGGCCTCAGACTAATTTTGATTGGATCAATGCATACGTGGCACCCAAATCACTTTATTTATTAGGTTTAATTGCAGTTTTGATCTTCTAAGTATCAAAATCTTACGATTTAAAAAAAACACGATTTTTACTAAAAAAATACACAATTTGTCCAAAAAAAAAATTGTTCCCTTAAAAAGAAACACAATTGTTTGTTATTGAAGCTAATTACTTATACATTACCCAAATAAAATGTCCGTCTCCAAAATCTAAGAATGGGGTATATCCTAATTCACTCTATGTATACCTCTTATCCTATCTTAAACCAAATATACAAGCCTCTTGTGTCAATTATAGACAGCCAATAACCAATTTATTATTTCAATGAATTAGTTGGTTATAGGCAAGGAAAAATAATTCCATGTAGAGTCTTCTTTCATTCCCAACAAATTCAATGAAATCAGTCAAAGAAACCAAATCAAGACACAAATCAAATCATAAGTGCTGTTGAAGAAACAATAACTTTGTGACCTTCACTAGAAGACAAATTAACTTGACATTATTATTTTTCTATATGATATAATCATTGAAATGTGTATTCTCTAGCATAAAAAAAATGTGTACATGTGTGACGGTGCAAACCTCCTCTAGTTGTTAGAACTAAAAGGTAGGTAAGAATCTAAATTAATGTATAACTTTAATTAATCAATGATAATGCTATTTGAAGTTTCCTAAAGATAATGAAAACACATATAAACAAGACTTGATAGGAATAAGAAGCTACTTTTTTGTTTAATATTTTCTTTGAATGAGTTGTGTTCTTAAAGAAATAAACAATGTCCTATAAAGAAGCAGACACTATCTTAATCAGGTGATGTATAATTTTTCATATAGGAAGTAGACGATTCACCAATTCCATGATAGGGAATCTCTTAAAAATGATACACCAACGACAATTTCATTTTTTTGTGTATGTTATGTTTACCTAAAAACCTATATTGGATTTAATGGGATGTCTCATCCCTAACCACTAGTAAACAACAATAATGCCCATACCTACTAACTTTGTCCAAAGGAAATAGAAGTCGTATTAATAGAAGGATATTGATATTTGCTATTTACACCTCATGAATTTTTGGTTATACCCTAACTGATAAAAATATTTTAGCCCCTTTATTAATTTTCAACTATTACTCTTTTTAATTTATCTTCATATGTCTATCCTCTCATCTTTTTTCCTCCTTTTCCTTTATCTTCCTATCACTCATTTTCATTTTCTTCTTTCTGAGTGGGGGTGTTAATTGAGAAAGAAAAAAAAGGATTGTATAGCTTGGTTACTGTCTGGATCCTGTTTCTGTATATGATAAGTTTGAAACGACAATTAAATACCGTTTGAAAGAAAAAGTGATTAATTGATGTTATAGGTATTTTGGTCGATTCGAAACGTTCGAGAGAAAACCATATATAAATGTTTTTTGGTCAAAACAAACCATATATAACTAAAGAGCAATTAATTTTTTTTTTTTAAGAAATAGAGCCAAGAGGGCAGAAACAACAATGACACGTGGGCCTTTCCAAGAGAGTTGTTGAGAGGCCCAAATAGTGGGAAAATTTTGTGGAAAATTGCTGTTTTGACTTCATAATCTTCCTAATAACACATGGAAAATCATAAAATGCTCCCAGCGGTAGTTAACTACCGTTGGCCAAACCGCCAACAGTTAACTGCCGCTGAGGCCAACGGTAGTTAACTGCCGCTGCGATCTCGTAATAAATCAACCCAGAAACTTCATATTCTGGTTATTGGTTTTGAACAATTGCATGCTTCATTTTCTACCAAAATCACCACAACTTCAATTCACAAAAATTTTCCAATTTGCATCAACAAAATAACAAGTAAGTCATCTTAATCCTATTTACTTGCAATGTAGATTGTTTAGGGTGTTAGTTTTAATAAGTTTAGCAAATTTTAGTGTTTAGGTTAGGTTTAAAAATTTCTAATTATGGGTGAATTAAATGCAGTATTGGTCGCCCTGCCATTACGTACGTATCAGATTGCCAGGCAACGCAGAGGGCACATGTATCGTAGGTAGCAGGGTTGATTCTGATTAGGCTTTTTTTTTTTGTACATTTTGACTATGATGATGGTGATGTATTATTATGACATGTTTCGTACAGTTTTGTATTTCTATGACATTTTCGTATGTTTTATATTATTTCTTGCGCTTTATTTTTATCATGTTAAATATTATTTCATACATTTTATATTCATGAATTTGCAATTGGATGAAAAAGAGTGAAAAATTTTGTTTAAAATGGTATGTATGAAACATGTTCAAATGTGGGGAAAAAGGGAAGGACAAAGTTCCTGGAATTTGACCCACGAACGCAGCAGCAGTTAACTGCTGCCGGATATGCCAGCGGTAGTTAACTACCGCTATGGGTAAATTCGTAACTTCCATGTGTTATTAGGAATTTTTTGATGTCAAAACAGAAATTTTCAATTTTGTGGATCACTAAGATATCATTGAAGAAATTTTTGACTATTACTTTTTCCACCCTATGTATTTCTCGCGCGTTCAATTTATTTTTTATATGAAAATGCTCATGGGATTTTCGGATTTTATAATCCGAATTGGGTTTTCCTTTTGTTTTGGGGGTGGAAAAATGAGTTTTTCACCAATTCGGATTATGAAAATCCAAACACCTTAGAAAATAGGGCGCGTTCCTTGCTTTTTTTGGATTATAGAATTCGAACACCCATTAAACACCCTTATTCAGGGAAAAAACAGTTTGGATTATATAATCTGAACTGTTTCAGCACAAATTCTAAACATATTTGTAACTTGAATAACTAGTTTAAGGACCATATTAATCTTCCTAACTCTCATCCTTATGTTTCAGGTCATTGTTAGCTATTCTTAGACAAAAACCCGGTTTTCGGGCTACTTGATCATATTGCTCCGAAACTTTCCCAGAAAATCTCAAGAAAAAAAATAAAATCAAGGAACAAGACTCTCTGATGGACTTCGCCCCCTCAAAATCCAAAATTCAATCATTTAGACCCATTTTTAATTTTTTCATATTTTCAAGAAAATCAGAAATTTTTTGCATTAGTTCTATTTGATATTTAAATTTTTTGGTGGTTTTTTTATATGTTTTTTTTTATTTCATTTGACATGTTTTATCGTTTTTTACTTTAATGAGAGAGATCCTGATTGCTACTTCTATAGAAGCATATTTCAGATTATATAATCCGATACATTTAAACTGTGCGGATTATATAATTTAAAGGACAAAACTTAGGTACAAGTGCTTTTCGTATGGTTCTTAACTAAATTTACCATGATTTCCTTAAATCCATAATTCTCTCAAAGTTTGTTATCTCCAAAAAAGTTGTATTTTTAGTTAAAAACCATACGAAATGCACCTAAGAAATTGTACCTAAGTTTTGTCCTAATTTAAATTACCCCATGGACATTTTTGTAAATAAAATAGGGCCTGTGAGAAGGTAATAGGATGAGAAAAGTAATAGTTGAATTTTTTTACCAGTTAGGCACATAAGGAAAAATTTACATTGTATCCCCATACTTATACCTTGAACCCTACAAATTAGTAAAAATGCCAAAGTTATCTTTTTTACCATTTAACATTTTACACCTTCATTTTTTCGCATAAGTTCGAGTTTTTTGGTATTTAAAAGCTTCTCGATTTGAAATTTTTTGGAAAACTTTTCCGGTTTGAAAAGTAATAAAAAATAAATAAAAAAAAGACAGCGGAAATTGTGTATCGGAAAACTTGTATCCAAACACTTACTCACACTCTTTGTTCTATCGGACACCTTAAAAAAATATCGATGCCAATTCTTAAACCGAGTACCATAAGGTTGAATTATTAACTTTGAACCTTATGTTTTTTCTGGGAAAGAGGCAACATTGAAAAAATCTAAGAAAAAAAGTAAAAGAAGTGAAGGATTTTAGTTTATATGATGGCAATATAGATGGCTCATGTAAAATGTAGGGGTGAGCGTCGAGAAACTCTTGGGTGGATACAAGGATTTGGACCCTCTATATATTTGGTCACACACACATAAAAAGAAAAAAGTAGAAAAAATAACAATTAAATAATCATTAATTTTTAAATGATTATATTATGTCCACTTTTTTGTGTGTGTGACCAAATAGATCGGGTCCAAATTTTTGTGTCCACCCAAGAATTATTCGTGAGCGTCACTCTTTTTATCACGCATCATTTTATTTCATTATGAGCTTTATCTCAATACTAATAGAGCTATTGGGAAAATGGTTATGCACATCAATTCCCATGGCTTTTGAAAGTTTGTTTGTGTGATTGTGTAATAATAAATCACTTAAGACATATATCTGTTGTTTTTTATATTTACCTTTATGGTTTATGTTTCTGTTCTGGCTAAAGTATAGGACATCAGAATTCTATTGCTTTTTGTGACACATGACTAAGTCCTGTGTTAGCCAATTAGGAGAGTCTAAAATCAAAAAAATTTGCATTGAATTCTGTCCAATAATATATTTGTTTATTTAACATCTGTAAATAGGTGTGTGTGCGCGGGCGCGTAGTTAGCTTCTATTTGGATTTTCCCTCTATTGAGTAATCCCTTTGTGTCAACACTCAACACGACCTGAATTGTAACAATGACAAATACTAGAAGGAGTGCATTTAAGAGGCGAACATGATGCGAGGGGAACAATTGAAGGGTAACACTTTATTAGATGATCGTATGTTTAAAGACAGTGATTGGTTTAACCAAATATCATTGACTACCAGCATGTCTTGTGTGACACATGGATTGAGGACTTGATTCTAAGTACAACATAGGAACTACCATTGAGAGCATGGATTGCCACAATTTGGTTCTCTGCTCAATGGATATGAAACAGTTTCGACAAGTCTTTTGTGAACAAGAATAATGACAAAGGAAAAGACACAGAAGAAAGGAACAGCTAAAATGAAAACTAATTTTTCTTCCTGTGTGTTTTAAACTTAAAAAAAAAAAACTATGATGCAAAGGGGTTATTAATATAAAGAGAAGCATATGCAGAATAGAAAATAGAAGCAAAACAGAAGTAGAAAAGGCAGAAGCAGAACAGATAGAAGCAAAAGTATCAGTATCAGAAGTGTAAGAAGAATCAGAAATAGAACAAAAGTAAAGCAAAAGCAGAAAAGAAGCAAAAGAGACGGAAACTGAATATTTCATGTTATTACGCGATGAGTCCTTGCACTTCATGAGCAAGATAAAAATAAATTAAGAAAATAGTGAACAAGTTACTTCCACAATAATCAGTGGCACATTTAAAACTATCATCAAACCATCACAAAAATAAAACACACATCATGAAAATTGATCATTAAGAAACTCTGTTGCTATAATAAATAATTACCTTTCACATTCTTTGACAAGTTCACAAGCCCAAAATTTAGAGCAACCGGCAACATAACATGCAATGCTAAGATTTCACAATAGCTAACAACATGCAGGCGTGCAAGATATGAAACATCACAGATTCTCCTCAGTTGTTCATTATTAAACAAAAAATAAAGCATATAACATCATCCTCACATTCAGGTAAGCAAATTAAGGATTCATTCCATAAACTAACAGAAACCGAGTAACGTATCTTCAAAAAAGAAAAATAAAGAGTTAATTTTATATTGATCATCAATTAACATGAATCTATAAATTCAGCACCAAAAACTAGAACCACTAATGACATAACAAACAAAAACATACGAGGAAAATCATCAAGAGCCAACACAGCAAAGCATGTAGGTCATGGTGATACAAGACTCTCAACGTAGACATTAGAGGTGAACTTATTGCAGGGTATCAATGTAGAAGGGAGGCCTTGCATATTAGGAATCTCTACAGTACCATTCTTGTAATTATAAAGATAGACCTTCATAGCAATAACTATCAAAACTTGGGCATCCTCCTTAGAAATACAAAGCATAGCAGCCCGGATGCCATTATATCCATGAAATTTCATGAATGGAACAGTGAACAATTTAGTCCAAGACTCTTTATTTCCGTAATCATTCATAACCCAACCATCCAAAATAGTTTTGTTTTGAGCAAGGATGCATAAGCAATCATTGGAAACCCCCAAGCTCAAGTTAAACAGAGGAGCATAATCAGGCAGCAAAATCTCTTGATAAGACTCTTTTCCTAAATCAAGAGAGAGAATAACCCATGAAGAGTGTTTTCTTTGATCTCGTCGTATGGCCCAATTAATGGTGCCGGTTACAAATATCCCATGACACCAATCGGCTACATGCATGATTTCAGAAGGGAAGTCTGGAATTCTTTTCCAAAAATTAGTACCAAAAGTATGAACCCTAACTTGTTGAATTTTGCTATAACAGTTGGGTGTAGCAAATTGATTGCATGTAACAGCAACTACTTTGTAATTATCAATGGAACTATCATACCCGATGCTGTAACCAGTTTTAAATGTATCCTTAGGTGGATTTTCCAAAGTTGGCAATATCTTGAATTTCCTAACAGAAGGGTTCCATGCTACCAGATCACTATGTTTGTTATTGTAGTCATACGTGATGAAACAGATGATGCCATCACAAGAGTCAATGATGATAACATTAATGATAGAAAGGTTTAGAGGGAATTGGAGCATTGTATCAGGGATGATGGTGTTGCTAATTCTTGAGTTGTCAAAAACAGATGAAAGTCGGTAATCAAAGAGAAGGAACTCCTTTCCTGGAAAGAAACCTCTCCCGCATAAGACAGCAAGGTGGTAATGGCGGGTCCGTGACAAGCGAAGGTGATCTTTGGCAAAGTTGGGATCAGAAATAATTGAATTCAAGAGCTTGCAGACACACTTGAGTGTCAATAGTGACTTCACAGGGAGCCTGTACAGGATTTCTAACACCAGATCGCGGGATAATAGAGCAAACATGCCGAAGGTGTTTCTTTCGGTAGTCAACAGCTGATGAATGGATGTATTCAACATGGTTGTTAAACCTAGCGAGTACCTGTGGAAAAAAAACAAATAAATAGGGTTAGGTTTAGGGAAAGAAAACTTCAGGAGGAGAGTGATTTCAATGTGAATGAATCAATTGGGCTTAAGGATCCGTTTGGTTCGAGAGTTTTGGAGGGGAGGGGAGGGGAGAGGAGGGAAGATTTTTAATTTAAAGTGTTTGGTTCAATGTTTAGAAGGGGAGGGGAGGGGAGCAAATTTTATTGCACTGTCAAAATTATCCTTATATTAATTTAAAATCTCAATATCATCCTTGTAACAACA
>Ga0315913_1005355_pt1 | contig 15568 bp, 7 predicted proteins | sample MpolsnodulesMG_FD_207736 | JGI IMG/M metagenome (GOLD analysis project Ga0315913, IMG submission 207736) | Medicago polymorpha root nodule microbial communities from Los Angeles, California, United States - small nodules | ecosystem: Host-associated > Plants > Roots > Nodule | place: USA... | reverse complement strand
TAAATAACAGAAGATACCAATGGGAGTGAAAACACAAGTGTCATACCACATAGTCGGGATGCTTTCGGGATAGGAATTTTCGCTATATTTAGTATTATTCTAATTAATGCTACTAATTTGCAAAGGACAGTTTGGTAATATTAACATACAAAATAGACATATTAATTGCACGAACAACTTTTCTTAAGAAATGTGAAAAAAGTAAAGAGGGCTTACATATAGAGAGGGATGGAGTATTTAAAGGTCTCTAACGAGGGCGTTGTTCAAGAATTTCCTTAAAAGAAAATTGGTTTAAATGCACTCTTGATCCCCTATTTTAACTTAATCGGAATTTTAGTCCCCTTATTTCTAAAACCACTATTTTGATCCCCTATTTTACAATTTTTGGGTTTTTTTAGTCCGTCACTTTTAAACCAATATAATTTTATTAGTAAGGCTGCTATCAAAACTAATACGGCATCTTAAACCATCGTTTTGTTGTTGCATCAACTCACGTCAGAATGTGCACATTGTATAGCTGCCCTTTTTGGATCATTTAGAAACACGCAACCTCGAATCATGGTTGGACCACTGGCGGAGTTAGACAAAAAAGTTTGGGTGGACCATTAAAATAAATTACACACACAAAATTCATGTTTTAATAAGCATAAAGTTGACTATAAAAAAAATTACTTAAAAATCCAAAATAATTATCTATACATTTCAAGTCACTTGAAAGTGTGAAAATAACGCGTATTGAAATGGAGAAAAGGGTTGACCACATGGTAATTTTATTTAAAAGTAAATAACTTTTTTTTTAGTATTTTTCGTTTTTTTTGCTTGGGGCCCACTCGAACCCTAGTCTGGCTCCACCACTAGGTAAAGCATGACATAACTCTACGCAAGTGGTAGAGAGAGCATATCATTTGATGAAGTATTGGATGCTAGCTAATGCTACAACATGTGCTCGTCGGAACGAAACTCACACCAACCTGAGTTGGAATTCGCAACACGCAACAACTGTTACAAAGTAGCCTTCCACTTATGGGTCAGTAGGTCAGAACGTTTGCGCGACAACAGTTGATTTAGCTCAAGTTTGTTGGCAACGTCCATAACGTGGTCGCCGCAAATGTAATACATATCCTCATTTTCTAGCGAGTTAAACAAAACATGAATTGGTCTGTTCTTACGAGATGAGAAAAGTGCTTTTGTTTTGGCTAAAACTAAGTGTTTTACTCCTTTGTGCACCATGGATGTGGCTGAAGCACTAAGCTTGCTTACATACTTTTCAATGGGTTAGCGATATACAATTTGATAATGTTGATTTCATGTTTGATTCAAAAGCTACAGCAAACATTTTTCACAAGAATCGGGTTGATGCTATGGAATTTGATCATGTTATAACAACTTGCAAAAATACTTTTGCCTCTCAATTTACAAACTATCGGATTGAGTTTAATAAGAGACAAACAAATGATACTGCTCATACTTTAGGAGGGATAACCACATTGTAAACTAGTTTCACAACTTATTTCGATGTAACACCTTATATCAATACTCTTCTTATAATGAAATGTTATAATACCTTTCCTTAAAAAAAATATTGATATATAATTTATTATCCATCATTTTTTAGAGGATCATTAAAAAATAAACGAAAATGTTTTATAGTGAGATAGTTTTTTTTTTTTTTTTTGAATTGTGTAGTGTGATAGTTAGTATTCGTGAAATATGCAAATGACATGGCTACTTAGTTAAAATAAAAAAAAAATGCGGTTAACTTTAACCAATCCATTTGTTTATTAAAAATCCCAACAAATCGATTCATTTTCATTCAAGTTGAATTCTTTACATTATCAATAACTCGTTTAGTTGATAAAAATATCACATATTAGATATAGACTTCAATAAATTTCTAATCATTAGATTAATCGGAAGAAAAAGGTCAATCCAATTTTCTTTTGTCTACAAAACAAGCAAAAGTGTGTGTATTATTGAGTGATTGGGACAGGCCACGTGGGTTGTTGGCCAGCTCTTGTCCTGTTGATTATCACCAATAATGCACTTCCACATTCACCATCGTATGCATGTTAACATTAAGCATGACATCCTTTACAATAAAAAACATTAAGCGTGACATGGCCTGTCACAAATTTCTTTTTGAAGAATGCTAAAAAAGTATCAGAGGTCATTGATTAAACAATCAAATAAATACTAGTAACTTTTTATAAAAAAAATAGTATAATTATTATTTGATCAAAAGTTAAAATATATATTTCCTATAAGATAAAGTTTCTATTTATGGATACATTAGTTATTGTTGTTGAGATATTGGTTAGCAAGACCAATTGTTTTTTAGGGAAGCCACAGATTTGGTGTTACACTCCTATGATATATGTAAAAAACTTTGTATATTTTATAACGTGAATTTCATATGTAAAAAACTTTGTATATTTTATAACGTGAATTTCGTATGATTCTTAACTTAATTAACAAATGATTTTTTCAAAATAAATGATGTTTTTTTTTAAGTTCGCTAATTAAAAGAAATGTATTTTTAATTGAGAATCGTTCAAAAAGCATTCAAGAAAATGTACATAAGTTTTGTTCATAATATAATAATAATACTAAAAAATAATAGCAAAAAATATACAGTGCTTTTTTAAATGGAAAAATATGTTTTTTAACAAAAAAAAGGATAAAATATGTTTTTTTTTGTCTCTGTAAAATTAACAAGTTTAATTTTTTTATCTTTATATAAAAATCACATTTTTTTTTATCACAAGTCATAACTCAATTGATAAAATACCGAAATCGCTAGTTGAACGTCATGATTTGAGTTCGAACCCCGACTCATCTACTTACGTGTGTAAGTTTTCAATGGTTTTTATGATTTCATCTATCTATAAAAAAATATATTTTAGTGTCTACAAAATTATTCAATTTAAAATTAACATCTTAAAGAACTTAAAAAAAAAAATCTAATTTAAAGAACCAAAAAGAAGTATTTGGCATAGTAACAAAATTTAAAAAAGATATCATATTTATGACCATATCTTTAAACTACCTTGTCAACAAAAATCTCTAAACCAACTTTCATTTAATTCAACTTTTTATATTTTTAATGACCCAATTTATTAGTCCATGATGTATTTCAAAGAACATAATTACAACACTATAATGAGGAAGCTAATCGACACATTTATTGGCTTTCACGATGAACATAAACATTAAAGTTATTATGATGAAATAAATCATACTTTTTGTCTCAAAATAAGTGAAAGAAAGATAAATAGTTTGAAGTGCTATTTTTTTAAGAAAGTTTTAAGCGTTATTGTCAAATATTATTGATGTATTCATAATTATCATAAATACAAAGTGAAATACGTTGAATTGTGAATAATGAAATTAATATTGACTCAAGTGTATTATTGAAACAAGTAGTTAATATTACATTGAAAAGTAAAATGAATAATCTATTTTAAAACTATTTTTGTTTTTTTACAAATCGATCACTTATTGTGCAACGAAGTAAATTTCAAAAATAAGAGGATGGAGGTAGGAAGAAGAGTTCATGTTAGCTATCTTCACATGTCAGCTGAAACCCGATGAATCAAACTTTGCCCTTATTCAAATCAGCATTGTTGACATGAAAAGAAATTGGGTAATTGAATTTCAACAAAACGACGATTTTATATTTTAGATCTTCAATAGAATTATTGTTAGGAAACCATCCATCTCTCAAGAAGTTAGTATTTTCTCCATTCTTAATCTCCAAGTAACATTTTTATTAACATCATCCCAACAATTTACAACTGCTCTCCCAAGTATATTAGAACAATTACTCCTTAGAACAACTTGAGGGTGATTTTGTACTCCACTTGACTTGGTCTATTTGATGTTGGCACATCGTATAAGGTTGAAAAACACCACAAAACGACTCAAATGCTCCGGCGACAGTTAAGTGTTGATGCAAAGAATTGGCGGTAGTTAACTACCACGGCATCCATCGGCAGTTAACTACCGATGCGATCTTGATACAAATCCAGACAGAACTCACTATTCCATTATCTCTCATCCATTATCAAATCTCTCTCAAAATCTCTAACAATACTTAACAAATCCTAACATTTTCTAACACAATTCTACTCTAATCAACATCTAACAAATCAATAAATCATAAGCATCTAACATCATAAAAATCTAACAATTCAATCAAAAAATGCCAATGCAATAGGATAATAAGCACATACTTGATTTTGTGTTTGTAATTGGCGTTGAATCGCTTTAACTTGGAGAAAACCGCACCTAAGAATCTCAAAACTGTAACAATGGAGGTTTGGAAATTATGTCTGTTGTGTTCTTATAACAGAGCATCGACAGTTAACTGCCAAAGGAACCTAGATAGTTAATTGTCACTGGTTCATTGCATCGGTAGTTAACTACCGAGGGAGTATTCGCGTCTTTTACTTGTGTTTTTCGGCCTTTTAAAAAGTGTGAACAACAATTTTCAAATTTAGAAGGCTTGACAATCAAACTCCAAGCAAGCTACATGATATATGCTTTGCTTAGCATCCTTAGATTTCTGAACCTAGCTCATCTCCAGTTTTAGGCATATAAATTTGCTTCGATGATATTAGATGACACTTCTTTGCTCAGTTGTGGATCGATGAAATTTGTGCAAATCTTGTTTGATTCATCACACAGTCAAAGAGGAAGAGTTGAAGTTTGCATCACATAACAAGAAATATCAAATAAAAGAAGATTGAGCTAAAGTAAATTTCAAGGCAAGGTTAAATTCTTTCTTCAAGCCTCCAAAAACAAACACATTTTATCTAAAGGCTTTTAGGCTTCTAAAGCAAAACATGGCCATGAAGGTCCCCTTGTTGCGGGAACAATGATACAAGGTTTGTTTCACTTGTTCAAGGTTTAAATCCAGTTGGGGAGTAATTGAAGAATTTTATTTCTCATTTTATGTTTTCTTATTTAAATTACATTATGGAAATATTTTTTAAATAGTTTTTCCATTTCAATAAAAAAAAATATAATTATCTGACCGTAATATATATCAAAGGGAATTCAAAATAATTACCAATTTTTTGTTGATATTTTACTATAAATTTAATCTCATAGCACATTTTTTTTATTTAAATTTAAAAATATACAACACGTATAATGAAATTAAATTAAATTGAACATTCTTGGACAAAAAAAAAAAAGAACATTATACTATAAAACATATATAAAATGAAACAACTAACTGATTAGGTTCAAGTGATTAATAAACTACGAATCATTTAGAAGAACTCTTAGTCAAATTTTACTTATTTTTTTGCCGGACTCTAGATAACTAGTGTCTTTTTTCATAAAAATTGGAGAGTTAACATGAAAAACAAACATAAAATGAAGCCCAACTATGTTCATTTTTTCGCTGCATCATATTACAATATTGTTTTCTTTTATTATGTTTTGTTTTTCTAAAAAATAAATTGTTTGATTAAATTTAACACATATACATAATCGACACACTTTGGATTTCTTTAAAACGGTCCTTTTTTATAAAATCAAAATTTTATTTTACTTTTTTCTTACACAAAAGGTTCATTTAGCGTTCGTTTTATGCCTCAAATTTCATTATCGATCCCAGTAAATTTCCCTACAAAAGAGAAGAGAATATTATAGAAGCCTTCCACCTATTTTTCTGAAAGCTTGGTATTTTATCCGGAACGATTAATTTGAGGGATCAATCTAACTCTCTTCTAGCATAGATTCAAGTAAAATTAAAATCAAGCCTACTATAATAGCTATAAGATAAAAAGCCTAAGTCTTTGGTTTGATCTATTCAATGAACTTGGCTCATATTACTAGCATGGCTTGATAATGTCATGTTCTTGGAATATTAGACATTGAATTTTTTAAGTTTAACTTTTTGACCAGATATCTCACAAAAATCCGTCAAACCATTTATATATGGAAAATGCTAACAAATGTATGTGGAGCATTTGTTAAGAAACTAAAAATAAAAATTTTATCTTGAAAATTATATATTTAACTTATTGAAATACTAAGAAGTAACTTTTGTCTACATAAAATTTAACAATTTTTTTATAATCTTTAACTAATACTTTAAGAGCACTTGTTAGCATAATCTAGTGTACTAAAATTAAATTGTTAGAAAAAAGATATACAAGGACTAATTACCCAACCAAATTTAAATGGAATCTAACTATTATTATCCACAAGTTCTGGAATTTTATGCCCTTATCTTTCCAAAGCCACGCAAAAATGTAGGGAGAATGGTCTCATTGCTTCTAAGGAAGAAAAGAGTTAAAATTACTGGCATTCAAATTAAGAAATCTTAGGAGCCAGCGCACTGTGTAACTGCACAAATAATCAGCTACTACTAGGCCAGCTAACTTTGTGCTTTACTCCAATCATTGCATTGCCTTTATTATATTCGAAACAACCACCATTAGCTTAATCCTTACTACAACAACATCAAGAATTTAACAACCAAGCATTTTTTCTTATAACGTAACAACATGTATTTCCTCTAAAAATATCCATGTAACAACAATATAAATAAACAACATTGCTATATGTCCCGTTTTGTCACATAGCGAAGTTATCACAAACTATTTTCCACGTTAGATTTTTATTTGGCGGAAAAAACTGGATGGTGGGATGAAAAGTGAGGTTTGCTAGGTATAATCTAAATTTAAATATAATCTAAATTTTTATTTTTTTAATGACACCAACAATAATTTATTATAGAAAAAGGTATAATTGTAATAATGAAAAAGTAAGTATAGATGCACTTATCTAGTTTGTTACACTTATTAAATGATAAAGGAAAAAAAATTGGACATTTGAGTTGTTACACTTTTATTTTAACATTTAAATTTATTCTTATCTAATTGTTATTTGAATGGAAAATTGATGGCATCTTTGGAGGAAAAAAAACTCAATCCAAAAGAGATGAAACATGTAATTTTCTTTATATATCATTAATTTTCATATGTTCCACATCACATGGTATATGATTGAGCTTTAGGGAACCCTTGTCTAGCTATTTCTCTTTCGTAGAGATTTTAGTCTTATCTGATGTATCGTGCATTTCTTCTTGTTCGTGAAAGATCAAAGAAATGTTTTTAACCACGTAGTTCAATGTTGTAATTCAATTAATTGAAGTTGATTCTTGTATAAAATACAAATGGACAATTGTCTTCAGGAACTGAATTATCATAGAGACCTACATGTCATATATAGCCAGTCAAACAAATACCATAGGTTTGGTATGTTGCTTTCCAAAGTAATGCTATGCTATGCTACTCTCTCGTCTCTCCTGTTTAGTTTGGTCGTGGATGAGTACACACCAGTTGCCACTAGAGGTGGAAATAGGCTGCACCGACCTACCGGGGCCTATGACCTAGTCTACGAAAGGTCAGACCATATCAGACTTTTTCTTAAATAGAGAAGGTCTGGGCTTTTTTATGAGCCTATTTAACTTAAAAGGCTAGGTCACAAGTCATTCAAAAAGTCTCTTAAGCCCATTAGGCCGGCCTATTTAAGTAAACATGAATAATATTATTTATTATTATTATTATTATGTTATATTTTGAATTAAAATATAAATTTGTTAACTTTTTCAGTAATTTAAGCTTATTAGTATACATTACTCCCTCCGTTCCTTTTTAAGTGTCGTTTTAAAATTTTAACACAAAAACAACAAAGTGTATTTTTGCACACTTTTTTCCTATTATCCCCTCATTTTAATCCACTAATAGTTTCCTATTATTTTGCACACACTTTATCTTTCCAATAAATTTAATATGTAACAAACAATTGTTAGTTACTACTCTCTTTCTCCAACAAATTTCTATTTTATTGCGCGCTTTATTTTTCTCTCATAACAAACAATTTTCAATTTTCTAAATATTGTGTATATCTTTTGAAATTTTTAACAAGTACTACTCATGTTATTTATAGAATTTTAACTCTTCATGGAACTATTATCATAGGTAACAAAATTTTATTTAAATTTGAAGATAACAAGAAACAAATTTTGTTTTAAAACAAAACAAACAAACTTTATTTAAAAAAACAAACTTTAGTTTTTCAAATATATAGCATTAATTAGTTTTATCAAAAAAATATAAGAATAATTGACAAAGGATATAATTGACAAATCATACCCTTAAAACACCAAAACAACAGTTAAATAGGAACGAAAAATTCACCCTAAAACGACACTTAAAAAGGAACGGAGAGAGTAGTTTTTGCATATATGAATGTATTATTATAAAGTAGAATTGAAATCTATACTATATATAAAGAAAACTACCTCTTTCAGCACTTTTGGGTTGGACTTTTCTTTCTAAAAACACCCTTAATTTTAACTACAAATAATACATGTAACAAATAGATAAGAATAAGGCCCCGTTTGGATTGACTTATTTTGAGCTTAATTTTTCTTCAATGGAGAAATATTAATATACATGGTTAGTATTTGTTGGAGTAAATATTAAATATAAATCAATTATTAAATTTAATTTGCAGAACTTTATTAATATATTTTTTATAAGAATAAATTCAACTTGTTAATTGTGCGAGTTCTATCCATTAGGCTACTTGACAAAAAAAAAAAATCAACTTGTTAATTCATCCTTTAAAGGTCAATAAATAAGATGTCCAAAATTGAAATCCGATCTCTATATATTATGCATGGGAGCGTGTTTTCGTGATGAGAAAGGCACATTTGTTGCTGCTTTGACAACTTATTGTGAGGCTGTGACAATAATAGAGGAGGGCGAAGCTTGGGTTTTGTACCAAGGCATTCAATGGATTTCTTCATTAGGATACCACAATGTCATTTTTGAGCTTGATTCTAAAATGGTTGTGGATGATGTGCTCAATAGTAAGATGAATCTCTTTGAGTATGGTTCGATTATCGAAAAGTGTAAAACTTTACTTGATCACTATAATGACTTTGTAGTTGTTTTTACTAGGCGTCAAGCAAATGGTAGCGCTCATGCTCTTGCACGAGAAGCCTTATCTCATGCTTCACGCAGTACTTTTGATGTAATTCCTTTTTGTATTACTACTATTATTATGAATGAAACACCTTAAATTTGCATGCTTAAAAAAAAAAAGTTTTTTAAATTAATAATGGACAGGTTTGTATTCTGTTTCAATAATTTTCCTCGTTTGCATCGTTTTATTTTGCGTTAGACTCGTATTTACTATTGGATTGCATTGATGCCAACTTAACAAACCCCGAACATGCACTACACTACACTACACTACATACAAAATTTATGGGACCCATTTACTTCTACTCCACCCACCAATCCATTGCCCCCATATTGTCCTTTTCTTCAATCTGTGACCAATTCCACCACTACGTGTCCAGTTGTCTAATTTTTATGGTTGATACATAAATAATTATTGAAATACAAAAATTTATAAGTGGAAATAAAAACATAGAAGCCAAACTTGTACAGAAATATAATTGTACAACACCATATGCTGTATATCAGAAAATATAATTATTGTATTGTGGCATTGTAATGAGATATAACTAAATTTTTGCACAAAATTATTTATGTTGTAAAATGCGTAGTTATGAAATTCTTTATTAAATTACATCTATAAAAAAATACAACTACTGGATAATTGTAATAAATAAAAAAATGCAAATAAAAAATATTTTGGAGTGGTCTAAAGTCCAAAATTATTTCAAGACTCAGTTCATCATAACCATTATCCGCCATCGAATCCTTTTGAACTTGTAACGTCTCAACAACCAATAATACCTCCCAACAGCCACCAAATTCAGATACTAATAGACGTTGTATGTAATGACCCCTCCATCATTCTCCAACGACTACTCTTTGATGCTCATAAATACACCATCATTCAGGCATTTTAAGGTACCAAAAACCTATCACTCTTTCCTTTCTTATTGAGTTAAAGGAATATTTGCAAGTATCATCCTTTAACATTCAATTTGCCGGTTGAAACTTGACCTATCATTAACGATCACTTTATATATAAAAAAAAAAATTAAAATAAATGAATTCAATATATACTTTTATAATAGAGCATATCATATTCTATAATGCAAGTATCTTTGAAATAATTGAAATCGAAGTTGTATACGTTTAATCTTGCATAAAAGATATAGAATGGAATTTACAATAATTTAGTAATCGATAATAATAATGTAGTAAGATCTAGTAAAACAAAAGAAGGACAGAGACAGAAATCAATTTACAGCTGCCAGTGATGAGTAATGCATTAAGACCACATAAAATTATTATTCAAACAAAAAAGACAAGACAAAATTATTGAAGAGAAAAAGACAGCATAAAACTAACGAACCACAGAAACATACATACATACATACATGATACATGGCATGGTAGATAGACATGAAATAAAAAGATGCATAAATAAATGATGATGTTGGGTTGGGTTGGGTATAGAGAGATAAAATAGTGGTGGAGCTGGAGAGGAGAAAAGAGAAGAAAAATGGAAGGTGGAGGTGTTGTTAGAAGAAGTGGAAGTGGGGAATGGGAAGGGAAGATGAAGAATAACAATAAGAATAATAAAGGAGCAGTATTGTTGGAAGGGTATGTTGATGATAATGATGAAGATCTTTGTAGGACGAAAAGCCTAACAGACGAGGATCTTGATGAGTTGAAGGGATGTTTGGATCTTGGTTTTGGGTTCAGTTATGATGAGATTCCTGAACTATGTAACACCCTCCCAGCACTTGAGTTGTGTTATTCAATGTCAAACACTTCTCCTGATTCATTTGCCAATTGGAAGATCTCAAGTCCAGGTGATCATCCTGAAGATGTTAAAGCAAGATTGAAATATTGGGCACAGGCTGTTGCGTGTACCGTTAAACTCTGCAGCTAAATAAATATTGTGATGTGGTTGGTGTTCACACTTCCACCATTCTCATCACGCATCAATTCTTTACTCGGATATCTGATGATGCAGTGTGGGAGAGACAGAAGAGTGTGTTGTGTTGTGTTGTGTTGTTACCTTCCGGTAGGTAATTTGAAAACAAACTACCCATTTCTGTCTTTGAATTAAGCTAGCTAGCTTCGCACCCTAACATCAATTAATTCCATGTTCATATTATTATCTGTGTTATTAATTCATCTAATAAACTTTTGTCATTATGATTAGAATGAGCTTATTTATTTTTTGTTTCTTTGAGATTTGGCCGCAATGAATTCCAAATCCAAACATTATTCATGGCTTTGATTGTTCATTATTATACAGTGGTGATCTGATCAGATTCAGAGCTAGCCAAGCTTCCATTCCATTATTAGACCACACAACACAAATCTAACCTCTGCATTTGTATTTGCTGAGGTAACTAACCTAATCTAACTGCACGTATATACTTTTTTCCATTTTAATCCTGTGTGTGTGTGTGAATTTGAATGCTAACTTGTGTCAATTAATATATCCTCCAGACCCAACTGGAATCCTCCGCTATCTTTTCCTCAAATCAAACAAATTGTTCCTATTGAGTAGGATTGATGATTACTTTGGATTGCAGAAAGTTCAAGTTCATGGAATATTGATTGCTAACATTTTGAAGTTTTGGATCCGGCTTGTATGTTTTAACACTACTCCGAACCAGCTAGTACTAGTACACATTCCATTGTGTAAGTGTAAGCCGCTGAAAATGATAGATAGATAGATTATGCAATTCAAATAACTGAATCTCATCAATGCTTGGGATTGGAAGCCACAATCCATACCAAACGAAGATAAGATTGGATGATTCCTCAGCAAGCAAGCAAGCATCATTGAGGAATCATATTAACAAAGACACTCCAAATGTCTTTACGCTGCTGATCACACATTTAAATGACCAGAGGAAACTCAACAAAAAGCAAGCCAATGCATTTCACATTACCACAAAAGTTAACCAAACTCATAATATGAAATCTATTTCACCAATTTTATTAAACCCGGCAAGTTTTTATTCAATCATTTCAATTTATTTTCTAAAATTAAAACAAGTTTATTCCATGTCTCTGTCATTGGCACAACAGAGAGTATTATTGTTTATGTCTGTATCCCCCTTCCTCAGCCCTCAGATGTACCATCTTCCTTCTTAACCACACTCGTACATTCCTCTTCCGACCGTACCTTTCTTCTTTTTGCCTGAATTTGACGAACAAATTCAGCAATTAAGTGATGGAGTTGAGGTTGAACTTCGCTTGCGGAGGAAATGTTCAGACCCTCCCCCTGCAAGGCCCTAGTGAGATGCATCTGACCCAATTGCATGTGGACATTGCAGTAAGCTGGAACCTGGGTACTCAATATTGGTTTCCTGCATGTTACAGGACCAGCCTGTGCACTGCAAACAAAAGGACGTGTTATGTTACAAGCAATGGTATAAGAATCAGTGTTTTTTCTAGCTATGCGAAACACAGGGATGCATAAACCTAAAGAAAATAATGCAAAAGCAAGTATAGGCTAATGAAACACACATGCGATTGATTGTGAAGACACCGTAAGGGTCTGCTGGTCCATGTCATTAGTAAAATAAGCAAAATAAACACAAATCTTTCAAACATTTCAATCAAAAAATATGTTATGGATCCATAAGATTTTCATAATGAGCAACATAAATACTTATTAATACCAAATAAAATAAACAGTGGATCCAATCAAATCCAATGATGATGTGAATGTTTTAGATTTAGTTTAATGAAATTTAAAGAAGGGCATGGAAATGAATAAATAATACCTGGCGATGACGAACTCGCAAGGCTTGTACAGCACCTGCCTCGGATCAGAGAGAATGTGCGCAAAGCAAAATGGGGTTAAAGGCATTGGCCTGGTTTGGCAGCCTTCGAAAGCACAGATACTGTTGTCAGGCTGAGGCTGAGGCTCCTCCTCCTGGAAAGGATTCAGGCCAATGGCCACATACTCTCTGTGAGCGTTCCTGAGTTCGCCCATGAGGTGCCAGTACTCATCTTTGTAGATGTTGGACAGGCGACGGAAATTGTTAACACGACGCGTCAGCACCTCAGGGCGTGTCAGGCATTCGTCAGCATTTTGTTGGTTTGGATTGTTGGGAGGACTCATCTTCTTCAGTCACTGACTAACTGACAGAGTCTGCAAAGAAGGATGCGCCGCAGCAGCTGCTTGACAAGAGACAAGGCCACGAAACTATAGGGGGATAGGATACTACAACCCTTTTATAATACTCTAAATATTATTTTATTTTATTTTATTTCTTACCCTTTTCAATCAATATACTCAAAATGGGTCGGATCATTGGCCCATCGTTTCATATGGCTTCCACCAAACAAAATCACTCTATATTGCTTTTCTCACCTAAATATATTTCTTTCTAAAATCACCTCCAGCACATATAACAAATAAGAATCGATTCAAATATTAAAATAAAAGTGTAACAAACACGATATGAGTATATATAAGTCAATTTTTTTCCTTTATCCTTTAAAAAGTATAACAAACGAGATGAATATATTTATACTTACTTTTTCATTATCCCAATTATACCTTTAAACAATTTTTCTATAATAAAAATTGTTGTTGGTATCACTAAAAAATAAAAATTTACTACCCCCATCCCTAAATAGAAGAACCTTTTGGTCAAATCACGGGAATTAAGAAAGTTAGTAAGAGTATTAAATTTGTTTGTAATTACTATTGTTTTTACAATTTTATCCTTTAAGTGAGAAAGTTAGTTTATGTTTTCAACATAAAATACGTTGGTAAAGAAATAATTAATGAACTTAGAAATACTAAAAGGGTCTTATAATAAGGGACACTATTATTTTTTTTGCAAAAGAATCTTATAATTAGAGACGGATGTAGTAGATTATATATTTTTTGTTATATTGTTAGTGTCATTGAAATAAATAATCATGATTAGTTTGATTTGTTATAATTTGAAAGCAAAAAGTATTGACTTTTTTTACTTTTAATCAATAAAAAAAACACCATTCATAATTTTCAAACATTAGTTCACTAGTTAAAGGCTTAAAAAAAATAAGTTTTAATAAAATTTTATGTAATCAATGCATTAGAAATTATAATAATTGACTTTATAAAGGGCTTAGAAAAATGTGTGATTGAGATTTTCAATTGAAATGCAACATTTTGGAGTGCATCGCATGTGTGACGACACACGCACAAGAACCGGTCTTTATGTCATACTATTTTCATTCATTTGTCATTCAATATTCAATATATGTATTGTGGATGGAACATCATTATGATGATGAGTTATGTTTAAAAACTTATTTAAGGATTATTACTCTGTTGGTTTTTATGAGTTGTTATTGCACATATTGATGTTTTTTGAATAGGGACAAATGTGAATTTTTATTGCCAATTTCATGGTGCATTTTGCACATTAGTGACAAATTTTAGGGGGGATTTTGCATAAATTCCCTTGTCACAAAAACTTATACATTAGCATACAATTTACCTCATACATTTATTTATGATACACAATCATTTTAGACCAACAATGCATACATACCTAGTGTGAACCAACTAATTTGTTCAAAAGAAAGAAAACACACAACAATTATATTATATACTTCAAATAATTTGCATGCATAAACATTTTAGACCAACAAACCGTCTGTTTACTCTAGTTTATGATGTATTTGCGGAACACATCCAAAAGTTGGCACGAAGAAGTGTGTTTTTTGCAGATGATTTAGTCCTGCTTGGAGAGTCGATATAGGGATTGAATGGGAGATCAGAGACAAGTCTTAGAAGCGTATAGCTTCCGCCGCCTGATTAGAAGCAAGACAAAGTATATGGAATGTAACTTCAGCAAAAGACAAAGTAGTTCTACATTGGAGGTGAAAGTTGGAGCTCATATCATACCTAAGTTACCCAGTTTGAATATTTTGGGGGCATGTACAAAGTGACGGAGAAATAGAAGCAGATGTGAGTCATCTTACTCAAGTTGGATGGTTGAAATGGAGAAGAGTCTTAGGTGTTTTATGTTATAAGAAAGTACCTCTTAAGTTGGAAGAAAAATTATATCGGAGAACACGAGAATCAAGTTAGCGTAGCGGAGATGGGGATATTGAGTTGAATGAGTGGTAAAACTAGACATGATAAGATTATGAATGACACCATTAGAGAGAGAGAGAGAGAGAGAGAGAGAGAGAGAGAGAGAGAGAGAGAGAGAGAGAGAGAGAGAGTGGCACCTATAAAAGAAAAGATTGTAGAAGATAAGCTTAGGTGGTTTGACCATGTAGCGAAGACTTGTAGAATATATTGTAGTACGAAGAGTAGATCAAATGGAGGAAAGTTAGATCAAAAGAGGTAGGTGAAGACCGAGAAATACTATAAGAGAAACTTTTTTTTTATCTTAATGTAAGAGAAACTATTAAGGAAAGATTTATAGGTTAATGAGTTGAATCCCGATATAATTGATGATTTATGGATAGAACATTATAACTTAATGTAATCCATGTAGCTGACTCCACTTAAGCTTTGTTTGCAAGTTTGGAGGGAAAGGGAGGGGAAGGTTTGGAAAAAAAAGTAATCAGAAAGT
>Ga0315913_1005353_pt1 | contig 15573 bp, 5 predicted proteins | sample MpolsnodulesMG_FD_207736 | JGI IMG/M metagenome (GOLD analysis project Ga0315913, IMG submission 207736) | Medicago polymorpha root nodule microbial communities from Los Angeles, California, United States - small nodules | ecosystem: Host-associated > Plants > Roots > Nodule | place: USA... | reverse complement strand
TAATTACCAGTCTGTTAACATTTGATCTATAAAAAAAAATAGTATTTTTCATGATCATGCAGTTCGGTTGGTGAGGTAAGAAACGTTGAAGAGTTTTAAGTAAAAAAGATTACGAGTTCAAACTCTGAAAACTAACGTAATTATCAGTTTAGTAATATTTGATGTATAGAAAAAAAATATTTTTGTTATGTACCTTAAAAAAGGTTGAAGGAGGAAAGTGTTGCTAAAGATGATTAGAAAAAGCTCCGGCAGCAGCAAGAAAGTGAACTGTGTGAAGTGGTTGGAACATGTAGGCCATTTTATATAAGAAAAATTGAAGGGGGTGAATTAAAGCTTAATTAAATTGAGGGAGAGAGGTGGAGGGTATAGGGTGTGAATGAATTAGAGAGAGAGAGGGGAGAGAGAGAGAGAGAAAGTGATAGAGCTGAATTGAATTGAATTGAATTGTTGGGTAGAAGAAGAGTGTAAATTGTGGCCAGGAAATGTATTAATTGTTTGGAAAAATCCCAAGAAGTATGCAGAATGAGGAAATTTGGAGTAAATATTGCAATTACAAATTGCAGTGTGAGGGCCTTTCTTTTCATTCATTGCTTTATACAAGAGTGAGTGAGTGGTGTGAGTCGGTGTTTAAGACTCTTTCAGAGCAATTGTAATAGCAATACAGCATAGTAGCATGGGAGAACACACTATTGCTTTTAAAGCTAATTAATCCTCTATTTCAAATCACCCACCTACAATATTTAAAGAAGCAGTGCAAATATTCATGTCTATTAATTAATAATACTAGAATCTCATATTTAAATATTCAAATACCACCCTAGACCCAAGAGCGTTAGAATGAGATGGGTTTAAGTCTCTTTCAGTTTAGAGATCCTGATATCAAATTCAGTTATAAAAATGTCGTCTATTGTAACCCCACACAATTTGAAAGATTAATTTATGCAGTTGTGCGTAAAAGATATCCTGTCCACACCAACAAAACACAATCTCCAAGAAAATATCACAATCTAGTGAATGAATCATGGCAGTATTAATTTGATTAGAAGTTTTAGATACAATTATTTTTATTTATTTTTAAAATAGATATTGATTTTTTTCTTTGGTTTTGGATTGAGGTGCTGGGGAAAGGATTTGGTGTTTGGTTTCTTTTAACAAAGTAACTAGATTGAACTAAGCAACTATTTTAGTTAATGGAATTCTCAATCTCATGGTTCTGAGTCTCTGATGTTCTTTTGAGGAATATTTAGTTTTGATTTGGTTTGTGAAGTACAAAACATGTGTTGAATTGTTCATCGTCCGACAGACATTACAAGATCTCCTTCACGGGCACTGAATGGACCATTTGTTGTTTTGAAAAACACTGTCCCAATAACCAAACACTGAATTTTTATTTTGTTGTCTTTTTTCTGTAAATTTTATTCACGAAATTGTTTATGTAGCAAGAAACCAATTATAAGGCACACAATGAAAAAATGCTGCATTGGTACTCAAATGATTGATCATTGTCACCGCCATCATTGTTATTAGGAAGGATGTTCTTGTGTCATTTTCACAATATCACATTTTACCAGCATTCTCTCTTATTTTCACCATAATCCTTGGGCCAGCAGATGCCCTAATTGAACCCACATCAAATACCTTCTAGAGGTTGACCGGTTGAGGTGCTTTTCCCATTAGTTTTCGCGGTACCCATCCCTTCAACTAAGGACCTCAAAACATTAAGTTGTAAATCGTAAACGTCACCTCTAGTCAGGGACGGACCTAGACTTTTGATATTTGTGTTGCTAAAATATCAAAGAAATTATATATATTAACAAATTGTATCAGTTACACATGAAGTGCAATAGTAAAAATGGTTTAGATGTATTCTTTTAACCAACGTGTCCCAAGTTCGATTCCTTGCAACCATTTTTTTGTTACTAAGCTAAAAAAAAGTTAAAAAATTGGAACACAATACATAAAACAAAATACAACATATATTTATATAATGTGAGAAAAAAAATGGGATAATAATCTGGTGTGGCTACAACCACACTATGCTTTATGGTGGGTCCGCCCCTGCCTCTAGCAAGAGCATGTTTTTTTTAAGCTACACCAACCTATTAAAATTGATATCAAGAGGATCGAATCTAAAACCTTAAGAAGAATACACTTTAAAGTTCTAAGCCAACACCAACATGCTAACCAAAGTGGGTTCGGCAAGAGCATGATAATAAGGTCAAAAATCGCTTCAATCATGTCCTCATTGACTTCCTTTGAGTTTTAGGCTGGTTGTTTTGTGATAATAGAGTAATGATATTTGTACAATCATTTGGTGATAACTTTTTTGACAACCTTTTTTTCCTATCTTCTTATTGGTCAGTAACAATAGAAAAAGAGTAGGAACATAATTGAGTATGAGAGATAGTTGTCCACAAGTTGTAACAAAATGATTGTACAATTATCATTACTCGTGATAATATAGTGTGGTAACTAGTGTTGGATGAAATATATATGACTTTGGATTTCCCTTGGATGTCATTGGTCATTGTTGTCTTTGTTACCATTGCTCAACCAATCATTATTTTTTTTGGACAAGTTTCAACCAATTGTAATCTCTTATTTAAGTAATTTATTTTAATTATTCATTAATAATTTTCTATCATCTTTTTTTGAACAAGCCAAAATAGAATTAATAAGAAACCATAATTTATCAAGCACAAAGTGTGCCAGAGAGATAACCCTAAGATACAATCAGTTAGACAACAAAAAGCGTCAAGCATCAAGCAAAAGCTAAATTACAAACATCAAACAAAGACGAGGATTCAACCTCCAAAAGTGATAATCAAAATCAAAGGTAGCGTGTTTTGATTTCAACCACCAATACATTTGAAACTTAATTCTCTTAAGTAAAGTTTGAATTGACTCCACCTTTTGCTGGAAATTCGACCATTATGTTCTGATTACTGCTCTTCCCTCAGCACAAAACACTCGCACCCTGCAGCCATGCCCAAAATGCCCATGCGCTAGTTAACTAGCGCAAATGTAAAATAATGCGCAAGTTAAGTGGAGTGGCGCAAGTTAAGTTGAGTGGCGCAAGTTAAGTGGTGCAAAGTAGCTACTTTTTTTTTTATAATTTATTTACTATTTTCAAATTATGTTATTTACTTTATTCTAAAATATTTTATTAACTTTATTCTAAATTATTTGTTCACTTTATTCTAAATTATTTGTTCACTTTATTCTAATTTATTTATGCACTTAAAATAAATTCGATTTTATTCTAATTTATTTATTCATTAAATACGAAATTAGAAATAAAATTTGATTTTATTTTAATTCAATATTTATTCTAATTTATTTATTCATTAAATACGAAATTAGAAAATAAATTGATTTTATTTATTCAATATTTATTTATTCAATACATAATCATAAACATAAAATAAATGCAAAAATAAATACAAATAAAAAACCAAATTAATAAATATAACTCTCATTTTATTAATTTCATTCAAACATTACAATAATTAATACATGTATTTTACCCTCTTGGGGTAAAAAGTTATTTTCACCCTCTTCGGTATATACCAATAGCTCTTGGGGAAAATAGTGATCCGTCTTGTTGGGGAAAAAGACATCAACATCCCTTAAGGTAAATTTAAATTTGGTTCCTTTTATACTCCCATGATGATTCTTTTTACCCACGGTAAAAGGATTTTCGGAGTAAAAGGAAGCAAATCTAATTTTACCTCAAGGGATGATGCCCTTTTCCCGAACCCGACAGATCACTACTTCCCCCAAAAGCTACTGGTATATACCTAAAGGGGTATAAAGAGCCTAGATACTATAGAAGCAAAAAAGAAGAAGAGAAAGAGGGGGAGAGAGTGGGAGGAGATAATGTGAGGAAAAGAGGAAGTTTGTGAGGATATTTATAGGTAGAAATGACAACCTAGTTTGTATCTAACATTATGTGGTAAAAAAAAACGTGTGAAAGTGGTTAAAAACGTGTAAATTGAATGTTGAAAACCTGACCAAAGTGGAAAAAACGTTTGTTCTTCAGCTCTGACCACCGACCAACGTGCGTGAGTTAACTCGCGCACATGCCAGTGGTGCGTGACTTAAGTCACGCAAAGCTTATAACGTGTGTGAGTTAAGACACGCTGCGTGAGTTAACTCACGCAGGAGTATATTTGGAAATCATGATGGGTGCGAGTGTTTTGTGCCGGAGGAAGAGCAGAATTCTTATGTTCTTTCCAAATAGTCCAAACTGTTGAAGCCCAAAAAACAGACATCATAGGACGATCCCTTTGAGAAATTGCATAAGGCACAAAACTGACCCTTTTGGCTTTGTTCATGAAAAAAGCCATGTCCCACAAAATCGTATCCCAACCATGCGGCCACCAAATTCCATAATCTACTGAAAACATCACATTGGACTAATAAGTGATTTCTATCCTCAACCACTCCACAACCTCCTATACAATAACAATCATCAAGAGGTACAACAGTTCTCCGCAATAGATTATCCTTAATCAGAATGCGAAACAAAAGCCACACCCTAACAATAAACTTAACTCCACAGAAAGCCAAACCCTGATAGCTGAAGTTGTATCTGAAACACATTAGACTACAATTCAAGCTACTTGGACTCCAACTGGTAACTTGTCTGTCTCTACACCTACAATTTCTGTCGAAATAATTCCTAAAACAGAAACAGAACAAGAACCCCAACCCGACATTGTTCCGGATGCTCAACCCTTCTATACTCATGCTGCAAGCATTGTTATTGCCTCGACTATCCATAATCCATGTACCTTCCAACAATCCTGGTAACATATGTATTTCACAACTAATAAATTCTCTATCAAATTCAAGTTAGTATGTCGAACTAATTGTCTATTATAAATTGACGGTTAAATATCATGTCAAAATCATTTTAAAATCGAATAAAGATAAAAAAGATATAAACTATGGTCAAGATCCTTGGAAATTAATTAATTAATATACATTGTTGTAAAATAATATTTTTAGTAAAGTTAGGCGAGAGTAGTCCGTTGACATAATCAGTTGATAGATCGGAGTTCAAATTCGAACGCTATATTCTCTATTTATTTACTTTTAAGAGTGATTTTCTAACCGATATGATATTTGACCAAAAAAAGTGAGAGTTTGAGTTCAAAAATATTATACAAAAACAACATATGATAAATACAGGTATTTCTAGAATACCTTTAAAAAATGTATTTCTAGAATAACAAGGTTCGAATCTCGACCAAACAAATTGCGCACATTTAATATACATCTCTGTCGTCTCAGGATATTGGAGATAATCTATGGAAGATAAAATATTGTTCATTTATTTACTTAATTTTAATTTTTTTCCCTCAATTTTTTTTATGTATACACCTACATTAAATATTACACCTACTCTTATGATAAATAAATGCATTTCTAAAGCTATCAAAGTAATTTCAATCATTAATACTACATCTTAAAACTTGTGAATTTTTCTTTAAATTTAGAAAGAAAAAAAACTCCAATCTTTTCTATAAAAAAAAGAGCAGTGCTATTTAAAGGGAAATTAATTGTTCAGAATTCATCAAGAATAATGGATTGACCAATTAAAATGCTTGTTTTTACACGATACATGGAGGAGAGAGAAATGTAAACATGAGAGAGAAATCAGAGTTGCATGTTCGGGACAAATTCGAGATCATGCTTCTCGGGAGATAAGCATTACGCATAAAAAAATTGACAGATTTTTCTTATATAATGATAGGGCCAAAGGTTTTTTTTTTTGGTGTAAAAACAATGGATGACTTGTGTCTACAAACAAGGCTTATTAGGATATGATAAAGCCTCAGCATAAATGGTTGTGCACTTACATATTTCACATATGCACTTACATATTACTCACCAACAAAATAATCACTATACCAAAATTCAATCGTACATTCTTATAAAATATATAAGTTGATTCCTTACCAACCGGATCTACATTCATCCAATACCAAAGTAAAATGTATTTAAACAAAAGTACCCTTCTTTAATTATATTCATTGACTTCATGCTAGGCAAAATGTGACAGGAGAGGAAGGATTTTCGATACATAAATATAAAGGGTCTTTTCATTTAGTTTGTCAAAGCATAAATGAGGGAGAAAAAGAATGTGAGAGTGATTAAGATATTTCGATGGTAGTTGTTCTGCAATATAAATAATTTACATTGGGTTGTTCCCTACGAGGATGAGGCTAGTTACATAATGCCAGGTAAGGGAACAATTACAAAGAAGAAAATCATTTGTTTAGACATACTCCCTCTGGTCTCAAATATAAGAAAATATTTCTTTTTTAGGTTTATTGAGTAGTTAATGTATTTAGTCTACATTGTAAAGCAGATACATTAATTATTCAATGAACCTAAAAAAAGAATCTTTTCTTATATTTGAGATCGGAAGGAGTATAGCTGAAATAATATATATATATATATATATATATATTTGAAACAAACTGAAATAAAATATTTAATATGTCAAAAAATGAAACATTAAAAAAACATTTACTTAATAAATTTTTGGCTTAAAAAATATTGAAAATGTGGTATTTAATGTGCCTGTGTGCAAGACGAATGGGGCACGTGCGAGGAAGACGATATGATGTGTGAGACGGTTTAATAACGACCAGTTTTGTTTGAGGCACATATGTGGAGGATTCGTGATGCAGATGCCTCGGAAGTGAACTTTTAGAAAACTTAGAGACTAATGGTTAAGTGTCTTTGAGTAAGATTTTTAGGTCGAGAAACATATTTCGAATACATTGGCAGTGAAATTTTAGTAGAGGAATGATCAAAACTTTCTATTAGAATCTCTATGTGGGTTTTCAGTGACTTGAAAAATGGGTAGAAATTAAGAGTTGTTCTTTATGTGTTCTTGGATCTAATTTCATGTAACTTCTTTGCATCACTCTTTCTATGGTGAATTGAAGAACTACTTTTCCCCCAGACGTGGGTCATATTGGTCAAACTGAATAAACAAACATTGATGTGTTGTTGCTTTAGTCTCTTATCTATGTTCTTTGATTATGTATGTTGATTTGTTTTGAACTAAGTAACTAGGTGCGTTGTTGTTGATTTGTTTTGAGACTGTTTAGTTATTGGTTGCTGTCGATTTTTGCACAACACGTCTCAGTTTATTGGTATGATTTAAGTATGAATTCACAACTATAGAGATACATTTTCTCCTTTTATACTTCTTCGTCTCATAAAAATGTCACATTTGTAATTTTTCTGTCTCAAAATAATTGTCACTTTAGAATAACAATGCAATATTTATTATTTTTCCACTAAAACACCCTTATCTATTGAACTTCATTTCACTTCTCTTAACTACTTCATTAATTACAATTAAAAAATATGTTTAATAAATGATATCAATTTTACCATTGAAATCAACACAACTAACTATTTTCTTAAGAATGGGGTACAACTCAATTGTGATATTTAATCTAAGATGAAGGGAGTATCTAATAGTTCCTACAATCGCTGCACCATGCAACTGATGTAGAGGATCCAACTCCATAAATATTTTGGGATGTTGATGCATGATAAATGTATCTTAAAACTTTTGACATCATTAGTAATTAATCACTTTATAAAAAATGGGTAAGCGGATTTATGAGAGAGAAGGCAGAATTGGGAAAATATAACTTTAAATTGTAGAAGTGACAAGCAAAAAGGAAAAAAAAAAGTTTGTTTATAAAAGGGTGAACACAACACAATGGTATTCATATAGTTTGGTTGATTATGCACCTCTCATTCGATCAATCAATGTCATCTCATATTTTTATATTAGTTTATTTTAAAATAAATTCAAATGTTAAACAACTAAACTTCACGGTATTTAAGAATTGGATAAAGATCCTTTAAAATAAGTAAAGTGTAAAGTGAGAAAATCAAGGGAGCTTATTGCATTTCATTAAATAGAATGTCAGAAATACAAGATGAAATGTTAGAGTAACATGGAAACTAGGATTAGACAGAGCTTCCTTAACTAAGCTATAGGGAACCCCGTTTGCTTGTCTTCGAATGAACTTCAAGTCTGAGTTCGTCATCAGTTGCTAACATATGTCTACAATCATTGATGATGACCATATAACTTGAGAAACCGTTGCTTCCTCCATAAACACTATCTACCACCATTTTGAAATCCATTTCAAAATTCATATTCAGCAGTGGTAAGTCTTTAACCCATTGCATAGCGGTCAAGAACCCTATCGCTTCCCTCAAATCAACGTCAACAATCGATAATAAGCATTATGTCTTTGAAAGGACAAAGCGTCCCTCCTCATCTCTTATGCATACACCAATGCCAACCTTGTTGAGAGAGTTGAAATGTCTACCTTTAATTTGTTAATCAAAGTTTTTTTTAATGACAATACATATATATGAGAAATGCTTAATATTGCGACAAAATCTATCACGAATATTTCACAAACATTGTAAACTTTTAATTTTGCTTGCTAATTGCGCTGCAAACTTTTTTTAGAGGATGTACCTTGTAAACTTATATGCTGAAGCACTGACTTCCATTTTGTTAATCTAAATTCTCTCTGTGTCATCACTTGCAAAGAATACGTAATATTTCAAAGCTTTTGAAGCCACGCAAGGCATAGAGATACATATTTCACTTGTGGACGTGTTGTTTTTTTCCTTCTTAGTAGCTATATAAAGAAAAATTGATCAAAAAAGTAATTATGTAGAAGAAAGAAATATATACAAAACAATATTCCGGAAAATTTCGTGTGAAATTCCATCGCGATATATAGCATGCCTATATATATATATAATAAAAAGGGAATTGTCTCCGTAAATTTATCTCAGTTGATAGAAATATTGGATAATATATGTACTGGTCAGGTTTTGATTCCTAAACACCCCACTTATTTCACCATAAAAAGGGTTGAATTTATAATCACTAGACTACTTGACAGAAAAAGGGAATCAAACTCCAAGCGGTTCAAGAAAATAAAAATAAAATAACAAACACAAAGCACCATATGTATTGCTTGGGATTTTGAAGCGGAGGTTGTATGGGGACGGGTATGTAAATTTTATCACGAAACCTTTTAAAATAAATAGAAATAGCACATGCTTATAGTAAAATAAATCAAATTTTGTTGAGTGCGAAATATAAACCAAAGTCAAGAAGAATACAAGGTTCTCATCTTGATTAATTAAGTTAGACAAATATTTGTAACTAATCTAATATATTATACAATTATATCTAAATTAAATTATTTTAAGGTCTTTTGTAGCCCAAAATGTTGAGGTTCAACGCCTTAACTTGGGCTGATTGGCCCTTGGACCAACCTTATTATAAAAAAAAGTTTTTTTGTATAAGACTTCAATATTTGTGTATATTTGGATTGACGTTAATAATGCAAGAATGACCATTAATTAATTACCATAACTTTGGTTCAAAAGGGTGTCTCGATTATCCTTTTTGAGGAGCACTAGCAAAGTAAGATGATCATTCTTACATTAGATGCATTACCAGAAAAGTACCCATCATTTGAAAATCTCCAGATGGGAAAGTCCTCATTACCAGGAGCAGGGGGCTTATTACTAACAATTTTAGAGCAAATATGAGAGGGGATGATTTGATTAAATAAATTCTAATTCCAACCTTTAGAAGAAGAAAAAACATAAACTGTGAAGTTACGAAAGTATTGAGGGATAAAATCAACCATATTTGATAACTTACCAATTCCTCGAATCCAGTCGTCATGCCAAAATCTAATGGATTCACCATTACAAATCACCCAAGAAGTACCATTTATGACCAAAGGCCAACTCTTTGATATACCTCTCCATATATGAGAAGCTTTAGATCCACATTGACTGAAAGGAGTAGTTAAATTACCACAACTATATTTTACTCGAATGATTCTAACCCAAAGAGCATCTGTTTAAATCATCATATCCCAACCCAACTTCATCATGTAACTCATGCTAACACTCCTACGACTGCAAAATCCCATGCCACCATCTTCTTTAGGAGTACAAATCGTTTTCCAAGAGATTAAATGACATTTTCTAACATTAGAAGTCGATATCCACAAATAAAATTTCCGCAAAGTCATTTTGTTAGAGCAGAAACAGTGTTCAAATAAGTTGTTTTAGCAAGATGAGAAAAATAGAAAAATAAAACTGTAAAACTGAAAGCGAAGAATAGAGATATTATGCTTGCAATGTGAATCTTATCAAGAAGTAAATGTACACATTACAAAGCATTTATATAGGCAAAACTAACACGTGCTTGTAACACAAGCTATCTCACTAACTATCTAATTTTTGTAACAATTTTTTTTAACTAACTAGCTTAGGTGGCAATTATGAATTATTTTTTAACACTCCCCCTTAATTCATGCATAAATCTTCAAAATCCTTAGATGTATACTCACCTCCACCATCTGTTCTCAAAATCTTAATGGATTTATCACTTTCTTTCTTTAAGACTTTGAATTTTCTGAATATATCTAAAGCTTCACTCTTAAGTTTGATAACATACAACCAAATCATTCTTGTAAATTCATCAACAAAAGTAATGAAGTACTTACTACCACCTAGAGAAACTACTTTAAAGGGGCCACAAATATCTGAATGAATTACTTGTAATGCTGCATTTGCTCTTTTAGGTGCCGCAGAAACAAATGGCAACCTAGTTTGCTTTCTCTTCACACATATTTCACATATAGACTTTCTGATATTCAAATTTGGTAAAACATGCACCAATTTCTTAGAGTTCAATTCACTAAGACTTCTAAAGTTCAAGTGGTCATGCCTCACATACCATAAAGCTTCAACATCTTCACTGATTCCTGCAGACATACTCATCATTTTATCACTTGAGATGTTGCATCTATAGGTTATGTTCTTGAACAAATTAGACTTCAACACCAAGTTCTTCTTTGGATAAAACAGTTTCAATGAATCACAATTCATAGTTACTGAGAACCCCTTCTCCACTAATTAACTTGTGTTCATCAGATTACACTTCATATCTGGAACATAGAATACATCTTCAATAATGATTTTTCCAGCATTATTGCTCTTAATCACTATATTTCCACTTCCTTCTTATGCAAGTTTTCTGCTATCAGCTAACTTGATACTGATTTTCTTGCTAGCATCAAAATTTGTTAATTATTCTCTATGAGATGACATATGATTGGAGCATCCAGAATCAAGATACCACTCTTCACCTTTGATCTTGTCTTCAAGAGTAGTGGCCATCATCAAAAATGTATTGGGATCATCTCCATGAGCTATATTTGCTTCTTCTTAAGTCTTCTGATCCTTCTTGAACCAACACTTATCATCAAAGTGTCCATAATTATCACAATTGTAGCATTGAACTTTACTTTTGTCAAAATTATCTTCTTGTTCTAACCTTTACCAAAACTTCCTCCTTTTGAAGATTCAATTTTATACTTAGCTTTAGATTTCCCATTATTTGACCAGTTTCCTTTCCTTTCTTCTTGAAATTCTTGTAGTTCTTTCTTGGTTGTTTTAGCTTGAGGAGCTTGTTGTACTTATCTTTCTGAACCTCTATCAATCACCAGTAATTCATGTGCTTCCAAGGAACTTTGCAATTCTTCATTCTTAATAGTTTTAACATCCTTTGCTTCCTGGATTGCTATTACTATGAAATCAAACTTTGGACTTAAGGATCTCAAGACTTTCTCGACTACCATATGATCTAAGATGTTTTCACCATAATTTTTCATTAAATTCACAATCTCAATCATCTTGGAGAAGTAATCACTTACTTTATGATCTTCCTCCATTTGCATCTTCTCATACTTTCTTCTATATGACTGCAACTGGACTTGTTTCACGTTTTCTCCCCCATTATGATAATCCTCTAGTATATCCCAAGTTTCTTTGGATCTTGTTGCCTTTGAAATTTTCTCAAAATGTCGATTATCAACATTTCTTTGAATGTAAAACAATGCCTTACAATCTTTCTTCTTTGCTTCTTTGAAGGCCAGTCTTTGTGCTTCAGTTGGATTTACCCCCAAATATTTATAGCCATTCTGCACTAGATCACTCACATCATGTGCTCCAAATAGAGATATCATCAAGTCACTCCATCGTTCCCAGTTCTTGCCATCAAGAACCATAATGTTTGATCCAAAACCATTGCTATTCATCTTGCTTTTTCAAGAAATCAATGCTCACACCTCACTCAGTGTTTTCCAAGAATGATTCCCCTCACACTTCACTTGTGTTTCCCTCTGATTTAACCCAAACTCTCTATACCAATTGTTAGAGCAAAAATTGTGTTCTATTGCGCAAAAAAGTGCTTATGCAAATAAGCTGTTTTAGCAAGATGAGAAAAATAGCAAAATAAAACTGTAAAACTGAAAGAGAAGAATAGAGAGGTTATGCTTACAATGTGAATCTCACTAAGAAGTGAATGTACACATTACAAAGCCTTTATATAAGCAAAACTAATACTTGCTTGTAACACAAACTATCTCTCTAGTTTTTGCAACAAATTCTTAACTAACCAGATTATGAATTATTTCTTAACACGAACAACTTCATCACATGTGGATATATGTATGATTGTATATTGTATGACATACTCCGGAAGACTCGTAATACAACTTTGAGCAAGGGTAATACGACCGGCATAGAAAGAATATTCACTTTCTATCCCAAAGAAGGGTATTACTAACATTATTCTTCTTATATTAATCATTTATAGGCATGTGCGGGTAATTAATCCCAAAGAAGAGTATTGAATATAACATTTATAGTTAGGTCATCTATAAGTAGCTATTGCTAAGGCTGGGGACGACTACATATATTTAGTTACTTATAAATGAAGCACAACTTTTTAGCCAAGAGTTAGTTTTTTTGGGCATTATATGGAATTTATACATAGGATTTGCCTCCTCTAAGTTGAGTATTTATTGGAAGTAATTAAAATGAATAAAAAACATTGATATTTTAACCACTGTAATTTGTTATGCATGTGCATAATGTTATCAACAATTGATATTTGGCACTTTATTATCTAAAATAAGTTAATGATTTTAGAGAAGATCGATCCTCTATTTAAGAGTCGGATCTTGAAATTTATTTTATATAAGCAACCAAATATTTTAAAAAATACATTTTTTCATATTATATATCAAATCGTTGAATATATTTAAGAGATTTAGTTATTTAATTTTTAACCTCTTCAGCTTTCCATCATCCATCCTCTTTAAAAAAAAAAACTTCCACTTTCCTAAAAAAAGAAAAACTTCATCAACTAACTAATATAGCTGAGGATCAAATTTCAGTCCCTGTGAACTTAACTCAGTTGGTAGGGACAACGCATAATATATGCAAGGTTCATGTTCAAATCCAGATTGTTTGGTAATTCTCTGTAATTTCAAACATTTAATATATTTTTCACCAAATAGAACCGTTTCTTCATTCACCAAACTCAATCCTATAATTATCAACTACATGTATTTGAGTAGTAACATTGAATTAGTTATCTGTCACACATTTATGCGCATACAGTCCGTGCATGTTTAAATACCAATACTCATCAATTTGTACCACCATGTACCTTCTTCTTCCAATGATAATAGTCATTTAGCGTATGTTTAAAGGATATTAAAAAGCCAACAAATTATTGAATAAAATTATAGATTCATCAAATTATTTTTATCAATTATTAAGTATTATATATTTTACATTTTTTTTATGTGAATATGATATTCTTTACGTATAACTGCAAAATCTAATCCATCGAACAAAATATGACCACTATGGTTGGGAGTGACACACTATGTTAATTTTGGGATAACATTATAAGAAAATAACGACACTTACTTTGAGATATTTTGTTATTTCAAACTACAATTATTTTGGGATAGTGAGAGTATTTTTAACGTACAGCGTGATAGGTGTAATGAAATGAATAGCTAATTAAACCAACTTTTGTGGCAATTTGAAGTATCACTTAGTTGCAACAGTACGAAAAAATGAATGCTTCTTATCAGTTATCGATCACAGCATTTTTTCATAGTATGTTATTATTATTTTCAATAAGTTCGTATAATTAATTGAATGTAGAATGTTGTTGGGGATGAGGCCAATGCTTATTGCTTAATAAGGTGCTATATTTAGTAAGGATAACCATTCATACTACATAGAGTTGCATAATGGACCGGTCCGGTCGCTCTGATCCAACATACCCAGTTGTATAAGTGGGTACATCGGATCAATTTGTTTAGTAGTGAACCACTATTACTTTTTCCACCATATTGACTACTCGCGCGTCTTATTTTATTCCGAAAATACCCTTTGGAAAATGTAATTCGATCCCGTTCGAATTGTATAGTCCGAACTGCCACAGTATAGACAGTACCGGTGTACAGAAATGACAGTTTTTGCAGGGAATCGAACTAGGTACCCATGACAACTCCTCTGAGTTTTTACCACTAGACCACTAACATTTTTATTGAAACATTGTTGATTCTAAAATGGATATGCAATCCTAAATGCCTTTTATTTAAGCCACTAACACTCATTTTTATTGTGTTTATTTCCACGTTTGATCTCATTTTCATTTTTGTTGATGCAAACTGAATGTTTCTAATTTACTTTTTTGATATTTTACATGTCAATCAATCTCAATCCTCACTTAGTTGATTGTATCTATGACTTTGAATGTAACTCTAAAATTAATAATATAGCCAGTTTGATATTTATATATGAAACTCTACAAAACCCGTACATCGTACGGGTTAGAGTCTAGTTATGATAAAATAGTACCAATAAATATATATATATATATATATATATATCATTATAAAAAAAAAGTTGAACTTATATCATTGCACATTTTACCTAATGATATACATTTCAACTAATGATATACATAGATCTTTGTGCAGCTGGTAACATATCAGTTGGTGATTGTCAACATTCAAGTTACGTAGACCCGCAACTGCACGGAACCCATAATGACCATCACCAGCTACATCCACCACCATTTCAATAAAGTCATGCATCCAAATTGGGATTGGTATTTGTGTGGTATCTAGACTTTAACCAGAATTGGCTTAGGATTTTTGGGAATTAGCTTCAGATGATTAGGAGACATGTTGCTTTTCCGTGCACTCTTTCTACTTGCCCCTGTTGAATTTGTCTGTGAAGCATGTGTATGTTGTTCTTGAGAATCAACAATCTCCCCGAGGGAAGGCGATCACTTTGTCGACCGAATGAAATGTTTATTTTTCTTTGGAGTTCCTTTAGTGGTGACCTTTTTTGGCGGTGCCTGCATAGAGGTAGTCTCCGACAAAACAAACTGTCGAAATTGTTCTTTGATATACAACTTCATGTTACACTCTGCGTTCTTGAACTGCGCCTACAATGCGTATAAAAAACTGTCAGTTTAAGATTCATTCTGTTCTATTCCGTGACTATTCAGATTGTATAATCCGAAAAGTTTTACACATTTCAGATTGTATAATCTGAATTTATACGATACACCTCATGCGCACGTCCCAGTTCATGTTGCAT
>Ga0315913_1005351_pt1 | contig 15579 bp, 7 predicted proteins | sample MpolsnodulesMG_FD_207736 | JGI IMG/M metagenome (GOLD analysis project Ga0315913, IMG submission 207736) | Medicago polymorpha root nodule microbial communities from Los Angeles, California, United States - small nodules | ecosystem: Host-associated > Plants > Roots > Nodule | place: USA... | reverse complement strand
ATATGAAAGAAGGATTCATTACATGAAATTGGTAACCAGATATGAGTTTTGATGGTCTCCCACCTTCTCTCCAGATCTCCAGCTCCAAAAGTTAGTTTATTTCTCCAAAATTCCAACCTTTTCCTTCAGAAAACAACTTCCCTTTTATAGGAAAATTCGCAGAAACGCTAAAATCGTACTCCGATGCTGTAAATCGGAGCACGATGGCTTCACTTAATTCAGATCATAACTGGCGTGTCTGCTAAATTGGAGCACGATTTTGTCCCATCGGAGCACGATTTTTTACGAGACAAAATGTCTCAAAGTTGCAGAAAAATCGTAGCCCGATGTTAAATATCGGAGCACGATTTCTCCTTTGTTTCAGCATAAAAAATAAGTCTTTTTGCAGCTTCTAACTCATGCATAATCACCTTAACTCAACCAAAATTACATAAAAACTATAACAAAAGTGCTATATGACCTAGTGTCATCAATGTTGTTCATATTTTAGTGAAATTTAACTTTTTAATTATAATTTAAATAACATCATAAAAATGAAAAAATAATTTAAATGAATGTTAAATTCAGAGTAAAAAATCTCAACCCGAAAAAAAGTCTCCCCTTTATATGTGGATGCATGTTTTTTCGATTGAAGCTAGAAACATTTTATACTCTAGAGAGTGACATCAAAGAAATAAAAAGGGATTCTTTACGGCTAAATACTTAACAAAGATCAGTGTTTTTCTTTTTTTCATTATAAATTAATTATAAAAGAAGACTATTTCTTTCTAATTTACTGCTCCTAGTTAGCATAAAAACTTCTATTTAACTTCCTTAGGTACTACTCTTATTCTTCTTCTTCTTCAATCCTAAAGCTACTTTGATCTTCCCTATAGCTTTCTTGAAGATTCCATATCCACCGTTGGATTTATTGTTCTTGACTTCAATCTGCAACTCTAGAAACTTCAAACCCTTCAAGGAAGCACCACACTCTAGAAACTTTGTATACATACAGCGGTAAGCACACTGTAACGACTTCTTAAAAGGCTTGTTAACTTTAATAACCTTCGTGGTTGATGAACTCAAGTTGTTGATGTTGCTGTTACAACTGTAATACCCAGGCATCACACGCCCATTCGCGTACTCTATACAAGCGGCAAGAAGAACATGCCCTCGTTCACGAAAGTGTTCCTTGACGAATTCCACGAAATTCTTAGGAGGATTCTTAATGAGGTGATAGACAGTGTAGCACATGAGAACGAAAGCATCTTCGTTGTAAGCACGTGACTTCTTTTTACTGAACACAGCATCAGGTGCGTTATAATAAGGGTTCTCATTAAGAACGAGTCCTTGAATAGAAACTAAAACCTGAAGAATAGTCGAATTAGATGGGTCCCACTTTTCGCAGTTTTCACCAGGATATGTGTTCAGAATGCTTAAACAAACGCCGCCTGGAGGGTAGAGATTAGGGTTTAAACGGTAACCGAATGAGTGGTAATGAATATTTGGCGGGTTGTTTGGGTAATCGGAGGGGAATTGGATGTCGAAGAAGAAGAGGCCGTCGTGGTAAGGTGTACCGGCGGTGCCGACGATGACAGCACGTAGTAAATCAATACGGTGTTCATAGGCTCTGACGTAGATGTTATCAGGGAGACTCTTCTCGAGGATTTTCCACTCTTTCATGATTCTTTTGTATACGGCACTTTTTGTGTTGCTGAAGCAATTTGCGGCGATGTTCTTGAGGCGGTATTTGTGATCGGAATCGTCTGAAACCAAGTCGAATTTGTTCTTCATCTTTTCCATCGTCTTCGGCTTTCTTTCACTCTCAATGCTATGATAATTATACTAGTGTGTTTAGTGCTTCTCTTATTATATAGTACTGTATACTATGAAAAGGTGTCCTTTCCTTGACTCTCGTATTTCAGTTGGGCGAAAATCAAGTGTTGACTAACCAATTGGAATAATTCTTTTCCATCAAAAAATAAAATAAAAATAGATTCAATTTTTTTTAGAGACAATTAGATTCATTCTTCTTAACAAAAAAAAAATAAAAAATACTCATCTTGGATTCGATTTTATTTATTTCTATAAAATTTTAATTTTGACTAAAATTATAGGTATGATGTTAGTTACTTTTAAATTGTAACAAATGTTGTTAACTTTATCAACAATATCACAAACATAATATAAATTATAATCTTTTTCAATAATAGCAATAATAAAAGTTTTCTTTTTGACAAAATAATATAAGATTGTTATTACCGATTTTTTTTTTTTGTCGGTTAGCCTAGTGACTAGAATTCGCCTTATAAAGTGAATAAGTGGGGTGTTCGGGGTTCGAACCTCGGCCCATGCATTGTCCTACCAACTGAGCTATGCTCACGGGAGATTACCGAATTTATTTAATAGTATAATTGGAATAACAAAATATCCGTTTTAAAATCCTTTATTATGTTTATTTATTATATATCCTTATTTATTAATTTTATTAGGTCTGCATCAACTTAACCTAATAATAATTTTCCTCTAAAATATTGCATTACGTTAGCAGTAATTTAATCTAATTTAAAGTAACAAATTTCATCTAAAAAATGCATCCCACCAATTTCATTCCTATCCTATTGCCTTTTTTTTTTTTTTTTACAATATTTTGTATACTTATGCCTTTTTTTTAACAATATTTTGTACACTTATTTAATACTAAAAATTTGCATCGCACCAATTTCATTCATATCATGTTGCCTTTTTTTCTTTGACAATATTTTGTACACTTAGGCCCCGTTTGGTTTGAGCTTATGAAAAATAGCTTATGTAAATAAATAAAATTTTATTTTAATTTATAAGCTCTCATTGACGAAAATCGTATTTTCATAAACTGTTTTTTCATAAACTACCTTAAAAACTTATAAATAATACATAAAAACTTATTTATTTGCATAAGCTGTTTTAATACGTTTACAAACAGAATAGCCTAATTTCCATGCAAACTCGGCTACTCTAATTTTCATGTAAACTTGGCTATATCCTTATCCTTATTTATTAATTTTATTAGGTCTGCAACAATTTAACCTAACAAATTCCATCTAAAATGCAGCGCACCAATTTAACCTAACGAATTCCCTCTAAAATGCGGCAATCTCTAATATTTCTCCTCACTGATGAGTTTTTCATTCCTATCTTGTTGTGTCATCGTTTGTATATATCTATTGTTTCTGTAGACTTTTTTTTTTGCAAGTTGTTGTACACTTATTTAATACGTTTACAAACAGAATACCCTAATTTCCATGCAAACTCGGTTACCTGAATTTCCATGAAAACTCGGCTATGTATAGAAAACCCTAAACTGTGTTTCTCTAAAAAAAAAAAAAAAAACCTAAATCGTGGTAAATTACACAGACAGCAGAAGAATCATATATTTTGATATTTTAATTTTTGCAAATGGAAGGACGTGACCTTACAACCTTCCTCTCATACCACTGCTTTACTGGTGTTCTAATTTAACATGCATTTTATCAATATGCATATTTTTTTTGAGAAATGGAATATCCTTTTTGCGTTTTTTGTTTTTATTTTGAGATGTTTACACCAATTTTGACGGTCTTCCTTTTACAGCAAAGTAGCAATGCCCATTATTTAAGAGACTCTACATCAAAATTGGAATGAAGGTAGTCAATGGATTCTATATTATGTATTTTTTTTGTTAATCGTATTCTACTGTTGTTTTTTTTTGTTGAAAAATTTAATCGCATTATAATTAATAACTAAATAAAACTAATCCCGTTAAATGCTAACTCTTGGAGTAGAAAGGATGAGCAGGAAAGAAACAATAAGTGCAATGAAGTAGTAATTTATGTTAATTTTTCTTTTAGATTTTTCTATTCTATTTTATATTTGAACCATGTATTTGCTTTTTCTTTTGCTAATTTTTTTCTTTGTTTTAATTAATTTTCTTGCATTCTTTTTGTAGACAATGTACTTTTGAAAGATGTTCACATTGGGTAACATCCATGACTATGGAAATATGCAAGGTTAAACTTTATATTGGACTGGAAAGACATGATTTACTGATATAAGAGATACCATCAAAGACATGATGTTTGTGTAGGGATGTTATCAAAGAGCCCAAAAGATAGTCAATTTGATACTTATATATGACACTCTAAAAATACAGTCAATTTAATACTTATATATGACACTTTAAAAAAATAAATAGAATTCTAGTATATATACACTTTTATCTATATACTAAGTATGAAATTTAATTATGAACAATAACGCAATTATGTCACATTCTAATCATTTGATACCTAACATTACCCTTTTGTTATTTTGTAAAAAAAAATCTCTTTTAAATGAGAGAGAAAATAAGTGTCAAAAGATCGAGATAGTTTTGTTAGGCGTGAGGTGGTGTGTATTAAATTTAGATGTAGTTTGTTTGGAGTCTTAAATTAAGTTTTCTTGACTGATGGATGTGTAATATGTGATAGAATATCTTCATCATTTGAACTAGTTTTTAAAAGAATATTCAAATTCATTTGACAATTATAACTTTACGAACATTATTGGTTGCAAATTGTTATAGAAGAAAATATTTTTTTTTAATAAAATAATAACTTTTAATATTTGCATCTTATTTGTTTTAGCTTTTATAAGAATCTAAAAAAAAAAAAAACATTTGTTAAGATCAGAAGCTATTTTTACTAGCTTATCACAAAAATCACTTGTGATAACTAACCTTAAATAGTTTTGAAAATTACAATCTGTGCCCCCATGCACATGTATAATTATCCGTGTTCTATTTTCTTTCTCGGGTTCACCTCTCAAACTCCAAGCCTCATCTTTTTTATCCCTTTCAGTCTTCTACCAGTTATATGATGAGCTTGGCAGAGGTGAGTAAGAAGGGTCACGGTCAACTAGCTTGCAATTTCTGTTTTTATGTACCGCTAATCTTCCGAGTAGGTTTGGGTCACATTGTGGTTGGTGACATTGGCCAACCACAATGTCATATGTGACTTTCTTCTTTTTCTTTCACAAGATTATTTTGTTGTTTTGTACATTTGTAATATTGTGGTTGGTAATGTCATCAACCAGAATGTCACCCAAGTATTATCCCTTCCTAGTGTCCTGATCGGTTTTTGTTATCTGTTGGTACAGTTTCTATGTTTGATCATCCACTACTGCAATATAGGCTTTGCCTTTTATATGCATTTTATTTTGGTGGAAAACTTGATATTCTCTTCTGATATGGTCCTCTATTGTTGTATTTTAACGTCCTTTTATTGTAATTTTATAGAAGAAAAAAAAAGGCAATTTTTCATAATTCTATCCACACAAAGAAAAAATAGATTGTAAGATAAAGTGATTTTTATGTTAGTAATCAAACACAAATCAATTTCAACTTTTTTCAAAAAAAATCTCTTTTTTTTATAAACTTAAACAAACTGACTCAAAATCATGATTTTGTCAAACCATCCAAACATACATGCACTAAGTACTTGTTTGGAATCACGATGGATACCTCGCCCACCATGCATTTGGCTAATGCTCCTTATTAGAGCTTCTATATTTTCAAGTTTTTGAAGCCATAGGACGCGAGAATGTATATGCCACAAACATAGGCTAAAAAGCTAAATGGTAAGACTTAAGAGGGAGTAGTCAACTAAAAGCAACAACTGAACAATAATAGTTAGATGAAGGACCGTACATTTACCATTAACCAAAACCAATTGTTTCTTAATTATCACATAACGATGAAGCCAAATAAAAATGGAAACTATACTAACCTCATCTCTATCTCTATCGAGTATCAAGTCGCATCAAAGCACAAGCACGAATAATAAACTTGATTTAGATGAAAAGAAGTAAAAAACAAACACAACACAACACGTAACAAATTAACTTTAATCTAAAATTGAAGCTAGAAACGTATCATTCCAGAGAAATAAACGCCATCCACCATATGTATCTTTTTGTTGCTTTAAAGTTTAAAAACAAAAATAAAAGGGGATTCTTTACAGCTAAAAACCTAATAATTTTTTTAACCATAAAAAAAAATAAAAAAAATAATAATAATAATAAACTCCATGATCATGCAGAAAGAAAAAAAACATTTTGATTGTATCACGTACTCTTCTTCTTCCTCTTGAATCCCAAAGCTAATTTGATCTTCCCCATAACTTTCTTGAAGATTCCATTCCCACCGTTGGATCTCTTGCTCTTCCTCTTTTCTTGTACCGCAATCTCCAAGGTTGGAAGAAAACTTTCCAAAGAAGCACCACACTGTAGAAACTGTTTATACATAATGCAGTAAGTATACCGTAACGACACCTTCAAAGACTCCTTAACTTTATTAACCGTCTTCGTTGAGGAACTCGCGATTTCGTTACAATTGTAATAACCAATCCTCACGCGCCCATGCGCGTACTCTCTACACGCGGCGAGAAGAACATGACCTCTTTCCCGAAAATGTTCCTTGACGAAATCCTCAAAATTCTTAGGCGGTTTCCGAATGAGGTTAATAACAGTGTAGCACGTGAGAACGAAAGCGTCGTCGTTGTAAGCACGTGACTTGTTTTCATAAGAAGAACGACTCACCGAACGGTAAATAGGTTCGTTGAAAAAAGGGTTTTCGTTAAGAACGAGTGCTTGAATAGAAACTAAAACTTGAAGAAGAGTTGAATTTGACGGGTCCCACTTCTCGCACTTTTTACCATTCCATGTGTTGACAAGGCTTAAACATACTTTTCCGTTAGCGTAAAGATTCGGGTTTAAACGGTACCCGAATGAATGGTATTTGATCTTTGGCGGGTTGTTTGGGTAATTTTCAGGGAACTGAATGTCGAAGAAGAAGAGACCGTCGTGATAAGGTGTACCGGCGGCGCCGACGATGATGGCGCGGAGTAAATCGATGCGGCGTTCGTAGGCTTTGACGTGGATGGTTTCCGGTAGATTCTTTTCGAGGATTTTCCACTCTTTCATGATTCTTTTGTATGTAGCGCTCTTTGTGTCGCTGAAGCAGTTTCCGGCGCTGTTCTTGTTGTGGTATTTGTGATCGGAATCGTCTGAAACCAAGTCGAATGTGCTCTTTTTTTCCATTTTCTTTGACGGCTCTGATCAAATAGCAATAGTGTGTGTTTCAGTTATTATAGTAGTACTGTACTGCAGATTAGGTAGTGCAGAAATAAAACGTTTTCTGTTGACCGACCAATAGGATTTAGCGATGTAATTGGACATTCATGCGGATAGTGTGATATTACACATTGAATAAAAATTAAATTTGTAACTTATGTCGGGGGTATTTATGTCATTTACTAAATTCAATAGAGGGTATGAATATCCATGGGTGCCCGATACAATTAAATCTACATAAATATTCATTCTTAGCGAGTAGTTGAAATGTCTGTTTATTTTATCACGAAGTTCGCTTTGTGTCCATGGCGGATTTCAAATGTTGATTTTTTTGCCTTTTCTAATTATATTCATTCTTGCGTGTACATATTTTCTCAAAATATATAGTACCGTACAAAATTTGATTTGATTTAAAAAAACATTGAACAAGGATTTGATTTAAAATTTTAATGACGAATATTAGATTAAGTTTGATTTGATTCAAATTTAAAATGAAAAAAATTTAGCAAATACCCTAACAAATGCTCTTATGACACTTACAGTGGGAATGATTCATTCAACAAGTTAAAAGTTCTTATTTTCTTGAGGAAAACACATTAAAAGTTTAAGAAGTAGTTTTAATTACATAAAATTTATAAATTATTTTTATTTTTAAATCTTTAACAAGTGTCTTTGAAGAGATCCATTTAAAATTACGATAACACTAAAATATTTTATTAGGTGAAAAAGTAATAAAATTGTAAACAAAATAAAGGGTAAGATTTGAAGAGAGAAAACTACACCAAAATATAGCATTCCCTTTAATTCACTTCATGAAAATATATTATAAGAGAATTTAGAAAAAATTTAATAAATTAAATAGTGAGAGAAGAATTTAGTAGAATTATTTTTAATAAAAGTTATTGACAAAAGGATCAAAATTGCAACTTAACTATGGATGCATGTCTTGTTTTGTTTGTTTGGAAGTTGAACCTTCTAAGAGGTCTTCTCAATTGTCTGAATGGTGATATGATTTCTTCTGCTAAGATTCTTTATACTGAGATGTTTAGGAGGTTGACTCCTTGAATATGTTGTGGAACTCTTGGGCTCCTTTAAATGTGATAGTTTTCTCTTGGCAACTTTTTTAGGATAGGATTCCTACTCGTAAGAATCTCTTTAGACAGATAGTGTTAATGATACTCAATTCACACTAAAAAAAGTGATTAAGTGACAATTTCATTCCCACCACTTAAAATAATATGTGAAGTGATTAACAGTAAGATTAATGTTTAAGAAACTTTTGTTCTATTTAATTTTTTGTAGGTGCTTGGGTTTTTCAAAAGAAAAAAAGTCGTATTCCATCATCCCAATTTTTGTACATATATCATCCCCATTGCCATATATATAGCATGTGAAAATATCCAATAGAAACTTTATATTTATTACAATACTATATGGATCATATTGTCTATAAAGTTTACATTAGATGCTCTACTCACACAAGTGATTCAATTTAAAAATAATTGTCTATGTGATTTTCTTTTCCTTCACTGGTCCTCGGGGAATTTTGTTGAGATAACTTTTCTTAAACCTTCTATATTTTCTCCTCAGATCTACTATGACATGTCCAGCCAGATTGTTAATTTCTTCCTCATATCGATCATAAACAATTGGCAATGTTTGTACACAAAGAAAACCTTATAAACCATAAAGAGGACAACTTAGTACACATATTTATTGGTAATAATAACAAATCAATTAGAAAAATTGAATTAGTTACTAAAATTAAGAATAAAAAATGTTCGTAATTTCCTCTTCCTTAATTCATTTTTTTAATAGCAATGTGTAGAAGTTAATTCTTACCAATATATAGCAAATTGATAAAGTTGAAGCAGTTTCCAATCACTGACAATATATAGAGGCAAACAATGATCTGTGAAAATAAGTTTAAAAAGAGAGGTCAAGTTCAGTGTATTGATTGAGAATTAGAGTCCAATAAAGTGTTAGTATTTGTGATATGTGATACCAGAAGAAATATCGGTAGGTCTGTTCCACACGATATGTGAAGGAACATTCGTAGTAATTGGTTCAATCTTCTGTGGACAATGAAAGCAAGCTCTTGGAAGAAAGATTCTTGTAAAACAGTTTCTAGGAACTGCGGACCATTCCTGAAAAATACAATTTAATAGGCAAAGAAAATGTAGTAAAGTAGATAAATTTAAAAATGTCATTTGGTATGTAAGGAGAGTAAAGAAATATACCACTATCATTCTAATTAGTTTATGGAAAAAGCTAACTTGTGCCTTAATAAAAGCATTTACATATAACACAAAGTGACAAAAATTCCCTTCAAAGTTATTAGCTCGTGTGTTCAAAATGACTTATTGAGGCAAATAAGATAATGGCAGGATGGTAACACTGATGCAAAAGTGAGTCCTTAATTGAGTCCGGACTATAAGTACTTTTTGGCAACATATATGCATGCAAGTGGAGCAAAATTACCTTACATTTTATTAATTCACAGTTATGAGTGTTAAAGTTAAATGTGTACCATTTCAAGATATCTGCAAGTGTAGACCATAGGTATATCACAAGCATTGTGGTGATGGAAATGTGACATAGAAGTGTCACAATATTGTACTCAACAACCTCAAATAGGAACCAAATTAATGTTATCCCAAGCAAAAACGCAGCTGATACATTTCTGTCCCTCCATAATAACACATCAGCCACTACACATTTATCAACCAACTCATTATGAACAATTCATTGAGTCTCAAAATTTTATCTAAGCAATATGATTAGTTTAATGCTAAAAAATAAGTGAAAAAACGATTAGTAACTTTTTTTTCAAGCCTAACCTTCATGTGTTCTGGCAAAATACAAGGGAAATAAACTAAGTAGTATTTACCATAGAGTAAGATACAATTTAAGAAATTAAGGAGAATGATTTTATTTTTGTGTATATGGCTTTGTAATTTTTCTTGTCAAATATGTATCCTATTCCTTTTGTTAACTTTCATTTTCCTTCATGCTATTTTTGTTTGGTGGGGACTATTTTGTTACATGTCCAAATCAAATAATAAATAAAATGTATGAGAAAGTGACAAAGATGAAATAATGGTGTACCTTTTCCTCCACCAAGAATTTCATGAAGTGGCTTTTCATGCGGAAATATCATTGCTTGTGATTTGCCAATTTCATCATCAGAATCAGAGGATGTATTACTATGCGCCATATTAATTCCCTTAATTTGTTGCATTGTGATGCCATTAATTATGAAACCGTTTTTATATCATTCTAGCATAAGCAAGGAGATTTTATGCTCAATATTGAAGTAAGGTATGGCTTGGAGGTTTCTTAAACTTGAGGGTCATGTCATCTTTGCTAACTACTACTCCTAAGGAAGTAATCCAATCCCTTGAATCGGGATGAGTATGTAATGTTGACATGCAATTTTGTGGACTTTATATACAATGCACGCCAAGTTGATACTGATACATATTTTGTATTTCTATTTACACGTTAAGGTTAATTAAGTAAATGGTTCCTATAAATATTCAGAATTTTGTTTATAATCTCTATAAAATAAAATCACACTTTTTAGTCCCTATAAAATTTTTCATCAGCATTTTTAGTCCCTATAAAAATTTTCCATTAGCATTTTTAGTCCCTGTAAAAAATTTCCATCAATATTTTTGGTCCCTAAAATGCTTAAGGAAAATGTCACAGAGATTAAAAAGTGTGATTTTATTTTGTAGGGACTAAAAACAAAACCGTGAATATTTTTATGAACTAAAAACTTAATTAACCCTTACGTTAATTATTTGTCCTTATTATAGTGGTTGCCAAATTTTTTTTTTGGGGCTCAGCATATTTAAAGGTGATCCCTTAAAAAAAAGTTAAAAGTCTAAAATAAATTTTATAGTGAAGCTTTTATTTTATTTTAAAAATAACGTAAGACTTGTAAATAAATTAATAGGTCCGAGGTTGAACATGAGTCATAGAAGATATACGACTTTCATCTTGACTAACTTAGTTCATATGTAATTAAAGTTACAACACAATAGGTGAACAATTTTGAGAGGCTTATTGAACAATATTCATAATTTTGTTGGATATAACTTTTCTCATGTTTAATGTCTAGCCATCTTTCTCATGTACTCACTATTCAATTCTCAATATTCAATCATTTAATGTCACACCACTTTCTCATGTTTTAATATTTTTTGAAGTACCCAGCTTGTGGAGAATGTACTCTCATGAATCTCACCCTTAAACTTCTTCTCTCATTTTTTTTTTACATCTCGATTCCTTTTATTCAATGGTCCAGGTTTAAGTATTCTCTCGTGTGAATGGAAAAAATTAATTCCGATTTCCTCTTTTTATAAGTAGAATTTATTATATATTTTATATTTAAAGAGAAAAGTTTTATTATTATTAAATGTTTTCAGCTGGGACTTGGGTTGACCCATGTTTCCGTTGAGGGACATATCTTCTTTCCGTCCCTTTGGTATGACAAAGAGACCACATATGGTAGGCAGGTGGAGGGTAGAGCCGCAGAGGTAATGCTATTTGTTATTAGGGTTAAATGTATTTATTGTCTCTATTTTTTTTAAGAATTTAATGATGGTGGGTTTACCATTCAAAACAATTTTGTACACACAACTAATTAAAATATTTTGAATTGCTGTATAAATTAAAAACATTAATTGATGTGACGATTCTAAATATTTTGATTAGTTGCGTGTGCAAAATTGTTTTGAACTATCAACCAACTACCATTAAACTCATTTTGTAAATATAAAATTTTGATCACCCATACTGCATTTTTGGTCATTTTTGCTTATGACTTATTATTGTAATTTAATATTGCAACAAATCTGATGTTATTTTTGTCATCAATGAGAGCATACTGGAATTGCTAAGAGAAATGCATTTTTATGTCCAATACGGCATTTTTTTTATATTTTTGAGATGTGTGTAAATTGTAAAAGATAAAAAGTAAAGTAGAGATAAATATATGAGATATCATATCATATAACGTGTCTGAATTTTTATGTTCAAATAACAGTGCTCAATCGCCAAGATTGGGTGTATAGCATTACGAATTAAACTACTCTTATATATTAATAAAAAAACTAATGATTTCTCATCAATATTTTGACAATTTTAATATTGTTACTTTGCATCACTCTACATTTCCTTTATATCTTTAAAGATTTTATTAAAGATGGTCCGTCAAATCTTCTAACAAAGATTAGTCATTAGTAAAGTTGGAGGATAATTCAAACTAATGGAGGTCGGTAAATTTCAAGATGAAATTATAGAAATTGTTCTCCTAATAAGGGAAGATCCAAATATTATCATCTATACATTCTAAATCGTTCCAAAATTTTAGTAATTGGGAAAAAATGAAAAGAGAAAATAGAGAAGATCCATTTTCTTTGTCTTTTTCTTTTTATTTGATAAAGGAGAGGATCCATTTTCTACAATTATAGACTAGAGAGTATCTTTATCCCTCATCCATTGGGTAGCATAGTAGTCTGACTACGATATATCTTGTTACAAAACTTGTGTGAAAGGTTTGTCGAAGAATCTTCTGGTAGGCACACCATTTTTAATTTTTACTTAATAAGTCAGCTTCAGGACATTGAAATCTTAGTTTTTATAGCTATATTGTACTGCATGAAAAACTATTTCAATAAAGAATTCATAATATTGTACGGTTTTAGCCTTGGAGGGTCATCATGTGAATTATTGCGATGAAAACCGGCACATCCCATTACTTTATGTTAAAGTTAAAAATGATTTTTGTTTTTTTATGTGAAAATGATATTTTATTTTAAAACTATTTTGAATGAAAGACATTACTAAGTGTGTTCAAAACGGAACCAATCTAATATAAAAACCGCAAACAGAACCAACCCAAACTGCAAAAAATCGTAATTTGCTCGGATATATTTGAACCACTTTTTTACTCAACCGCACGATTTGGTTTGGTTTGTGGTTTTTATTTAACCAACTGAACATAACCAAACCAAGCCACAACTTAAGAAAAACATTAATTAAACATATGTCACATAGATCAATAATCATAGAAACTCAATAGGAACTTTTATAAAAGACTTTTTTTTTTTCACTTGTTAAGTTTCTTCTTTGATTTTTATTTAAAAATGTATTTATGTGTTATTTGAACTTTTAGATATTGATAAAATCTTAGGCTTTTGCATTTCTTATAAAATAAATTCTTTTTTGTCCAGTTTTTAATTTGATTTATGTAGTTGAAAACACTGTTGGATGAAATTTAAAATATTGTTGGAAACATTGATGAAAATATGTTGTGTTTTAGTTTTTTAATTTGATTTTATTGTTTGAAACAAAATATTGTATGGTATCGAAAAAAAATGCATCAACCGATCAAACCATAACTGAATTGGTTTGATTTGGATTTTATTTTAAAAGTCAACCGAACCAAATCAAACCTCATATTTTTATATTGCGGTTTGGTTGACTTTTGACCTCAAAATTGAACCAAACCGCGCCACAAACACCTAAAGACATTACAAGGGTCAGAGTTCAAACTCAAATTCCTCACTTGCAGAGATGGAGCCCTTCATGAGCTAGGGTGGGCCACGACCCACCCGGACACCCAGAAAGACAATGACCCGCCCGAAAAAATTAAAAAATTAACGACTATAGGTTCAATTTGCAAGATTTTATATAATTTTGTGTCGGTTTTAGTTTTCGGTAGATCCAAATATCTGCAAAGTGGTATAGTGGCACACCCAAAAACAAAATTATAAATCTATTTTGGGAGACTTTAAACCATTTTTCAACAGTTTAGTTATTGGTGTTTTCAAAAGTGGCATTCCTGATTTTTTGTCACGTTTATACTTGGTTGGTTAGTAGAGGCTCATAAACTTTCAAATTTGTATCGGTTTAAATCTCTCGTATATTGTCATGTCAACTGAAATTTCCTCGATTAACAATTGTATTATATGTAATTCATTTTCTTTAAGTATCCACTCTAACTTCTTAGTCAAACTTTGTCATTTCAACTCGTACTCAATGATACAACTTTAATTTTATGTTTATTTTAATAGTCAACGTGAACTTTTTTTCTTGGCTCCGCTACCGCTCATTGAACAAAGGTAAAAGAACGATGTTCCAAAATATAAATTTGCCATACATTGTAAACATTTTTTTTTTGCGCCATACATGTAAACATGATACAACGTTAGAAAGAAAAGATAAACATAAATCATAGGAGGTTTGAAGCACCATCCTTTGGATTCAATGTATAAATAATCACCATCTTAATATATATAAATATAAATGTTAAACAGTTCTGAAAAGTTTGCCCTGATCCTGATCCCGTCTTTTTTGGTGGTTCTGAGTAATTTTTATGAAAAAAAGAGCTTGCAAGAAATTAAACCAGGTACCATATGCTTACCGTTTACAACTATAACCACTATGCCACTTCTATTTTTGTTGAAATATTGTTGCTTCCAAAAATGAAATATATGACTAAAACATTTTTTTGAAAGCCCCAACCGCCCTAACGGTTTCCTCTCTCATAACAGTTTTTTTTTTTTATTATTAGCGGTACCTTTATTGATAGTAGTTTTTTTTTTTTGTGTACGCTAACTACGTGTTACGATATTAAAGTTGCATCTTTAAAATTGTAGATAATTTGACTTATCCATTATGTCGATCACTCTTAATTGTCAATTAGTTTGATTGTTTCTGAGTTTAAATGTAACTCTAGGATTAATAATATAGCCAATTTGATATTTTATATATGAAACTCTACAAAAGCCTTTGCAGGGGATTCGAACATGAGACCTAATGACTTCCTCTCAACATTTTGACCACTAAGACACTAACAGTTTTCTTGATTAATTTTGTTTCCATTAATTGATATCCAATATCAAATGTCCTTTTTAACAAACCATTAAATTCCTTTTTCGTTTTTCACTATCACATTATCCAAAATCCACTAACCACCTATTAATTTCTATTAGCACAACCCACACATGATTATTTCAATTCTTGCAGAAAATTGGTGATATAGATTAGACTTTTTGGAGACCTAATGTAAAGTTTATTTTTTTTTATTTTTATTTTTTTACAAACGGAGACATAATGTAAAGTTAATAACTTCCAATGTGGATTATATGGGTGTTATCATTATCATTTTGTAAATGAATATGAACAGCTAATAAGTGAACCTTAATGCATAACTAAATTTTTTGACAAATTGTCTACATATAGCCACTTATATCATTTCTATAAGCAAAATATATATGTCTCAAGTTAGGAAAATATATGTCTGATTTCATATTCTTTATTTTTTTGTATGAAATATATACATCATATAGTTAGTTAATGAATCGATTTAGTTTTTTAAAACACTATTGTATTTCATTAAATGTTTCTAATAATATAATCAATTTGATACCTATACATGAAACTCTAATAAATCCGTGC
>Ga0315913_1005347_pt1 | contig 15585 bp, 8 predicted proteins | sample MpolsnodulesMG_FD_207736 | JGI IMG/M metagenome (GOLD analysis project Ga0315913, IMG submission 207736) | Medicago polymorpha root nodule microbial communities from Los Angeles, California, United States - small nodules | ecosystem: Host-associated > Plants > Roots > Nodule | place: USA... | reverse complement strand
TATAAAGATGTGATATTTGACGATGGTGCAATTTAAAGATGTGTATTTGTCGAGTCATTTAAAGATGTGCATTTGTTGAGTCATTTCTTGGTGTTCATGCATTCATGGTCAGTCCGATTTAAAGATGTGATTTAAAGATGGGGGATACATTAGTAACATAACTCTGATATCCAAAACCTGTACCACATGCATATAGAGTCGAGTTAAAGACATTGCATACATAACTGTAGGTCTATTTGAAGATGTGTAATTAAAAGATGTGATATTTTAAGATGTGTAATTATTTAAAGATGTGATATTCAATGACGTGCTTCTATATGATTATGTGTGAATGATTTATATTTTATTAATGTCTACTTGATATTCTTAATGTTGTTGATACTTATATGCTATTATAAGATGTTGACTGATGCCTGTTTGACTTTTATTAAATGAAATTTTATATTTAAATGTGAATATTATTTGACTGTGAAGCATACATGTCTAAATGTAACTGTTGTGTTCTTTTATCTGAATCTATACATGTGTTTATGCATCTCTTATGTTGAATATATTCTCACCCTCTAGTGGCGCGGGTTGGGCGCCTGCACCCTTGTGGTGTAGATTTGTAGAAAAAAGAAGTTTAGTAGCAGTGAGTCTCTAAGGATGGCTTTGAACCCTACTCGTTTACCTAAAGCTTTTGGGAGTTTTTATCGAGTCGATGCTCTGATCTGTGACACTAGGGATTGGGGATTTATTTTATTTAGACTATGTTTTTGAATTCTAATGTATTCAGTTTTTGTTGAAACTATGATGAGATGTATACTTTAAAGTTTTTGAAAACTATTCCGCTGCGACGTTTTTTTCAATCTAAATAAAGTACTTTTTATTTGATGAAGATGTGTGACACCCTTACGTGCTTTAATAATTATTATATTTTTATTAGAAAATGATATGTGGGGTTTAGCGTGTTACAATATGCGCCTCAAGCATATGCCATGCGCCCTAAGCATCTTAAAATGCGGGGGCGCAAACGTAATTTTATTCGTTTTCTGGGTTTAGTCCACGTTTTTAGCCCAAACCCAGTTAGAAACTGCACTATAAATACTAGCCTTCCTCATTCAGAATTTCTCATTCAGAATTGTGGCAGTTCAAGAGGAAGGCTACTTTGGAGCTTCTGGAGAGAATCTATCTTCTTCTTGATTTTCAAGGGTATGTTTTTATCTTTAGTAATTTGTTTTTAGTTACCATGTGTAAATAAATCTTTTTAGGTTAGAGTTCTAAGATGAACCTCTATATATTTTTGTTGGATATTTATTTATTATAATAAATCATTTGTTTTATTTATTTATTCTTTTGTTCGCTATTAAGTTTTATTAGGAAGTAGTTTTATTTCCATGAGAGGTGCAACCCTAGATTAGGTACTTAGGTTGTGACAGGGCCTAATATTGCTATCACTAACTGGATGCCTATATCTTGATATTTATATTCCTTTACTGATAACTATCTGTCTAGAAAGTAAGCGATTATTAACTAGCCAAAGATACCATAGGAATTGTTGACCCTAGACGTAGGTACTTAGTGGCTAAAACCCATTGAGTCAGGTGATGCCTTACCGAAGCTAGAAATTAACTGGTTAGTAATTAGGGAAACAAGTACCTAGTTGTCCGATCTAAGTTATAACCTAATAGAACCATTCTCTTGAAACCCTTAGTAAGGTAGAGGTAGACTAGGGTTTCCCGTTTATAGAACTACTAAGAAAGCGTAGAGAGATTGTGTTATTAGTGTCCTAAGGTTCATAGGTGGGTAGACCTAAGGGAACCTTGGACTTCATTTCCCTTGGAAACACTAGAAAGACAATTCAAGTTTATGTTTCAATTACTTTTGAATTAACAAGACCCCGCACGTAAAGATCATCGTGAAATTAACAGGTGAAATTAGTCATTGGAGGGATAGACCTAAGTAGGTACTCATTGGCTAAAACCCATTGAGTCAGTTGGTGCCTTACCTGAGTAGGAACGTCCCAACGGCCTCATCACTTGTATAGTCTACCTAAGATAAATAAACGCGACATTTATATTATTTATTATCCAACAGCATATATACATAGGGGATTCGAAGAATCCTAACCGGTGCTTACTTTTCTGCAACCAAAACAGGTAAACTTGCTCTGTTGCAAACAGATAAAAATTGCAACCTAACTTTTATACCGTCAAACTTACAAAAATAAGTAACAAGAATTGTTCGAACGAAAGGACAATCCTTGTGGATACGATACTTTACTTATCACTTTATTAAAAATTGCAACCTATCGTTGAGTTTCCTTCCTGCTGGTGTTTTGGTTATTGTTCCTTCTTTCTGGTCGTCCAAACTTCTGTGCGATTTCCCAACCTCTCACTCGTCGTTGATTTTTGGTCGGCGGCGTCCTTTAGGTATGCAAAGGGTTGTCTAGTTGTGGTGGATCTAGTCTCTGGATGATTGGATATTTTTCACCTCTGCGAAGAAAGACGATACAATGGTCCAGAGGGTGGCGTTGAAAAGGTGTTCGTGGTGGTGCTTGTGGTGGTTGATTTTGTGGCTTGTTTTGGTTTGTTTATGTTCGAGGTTGACCGATTTGCGTTGTTGGTCCAACTTTTCTCCGTCTTATGAATTTGGCATCGGAATAATGGTGAGACGAGTTTTTGGAAAGGTTTAGGTGTCTGCTCTGGTGGTTCGTGAGTTGAGGGGTGCCTTATTGATTTGTGTCGGGGGTCTGGTGGTCCGATCACTTTTGATTCGAGATTGGGAGCCAGTTTCTTTGACTCAAGTTCTTTTAGGCTTTTTTGGTGTCTCCTCCGACATATCGGAAGTTGAGTGGTGGTCGAATCTGGTCGTTTGAAGCAACAAATCATGGTCGATTGCTTTATTGAACTCTATTGTGGTATTGGAAAATTGACGATGTTGTTGATTTTTCGCTGGGTGTTTTGGTGTATTTTTATTTTTCTTTTTCTTTTTGGTGTAATACTTGGTATCTAATCCCCTATTTATATATAATATATTTTGCCATTCAAAAAATAAAAGAGGTGTAAATAATAAAGGACAATAAGTAAAAAGAGAACAAGTCTTGTTTAGTCACAAGCATTTAGACACACCATTTAAGCTACACAAAAACAAATTTATATTCTTTAGTTATTTTCTCTTTCTACTTTTTTTTTGGTTATGTATGTGTGTCTAAGTAGAGTGTTCAAATGTTTATGATCAGCAAGTATTTTTCGCAAAAAAAAAACGATGTATACATGCGATAGCCATTATGTATCCAAAAATATGTTAGTGCATTGAGATGTTCCACCAAGAGTCCAGGCCTTCCTTTGGTGCGCAACTCATCATTGTCTTCCAACAAGAGACAATCTTTCCAAACGTGGTGTTCCTTGTTTCGAATCTTGTGTATCATGTGATCTCCTGGTTGAATCCCACATGCACTTGTTCTTTGTCTGTCATAAAGCAATGGCTTGCTGGAACCTCCTTGGCATTGGTGACAATATTCAAGAGTTACTATATAGTACAAATTCTTTCCAACAAATGCTTTTTGATTTATTTTAAAAACTCCACTGTCATCAAAAACATCTAACAATTATGACCCTTTGGAGTTTATGGAAGAGTCGCAACTTACTACTTTGAGATGATAGTGACACACCCATTCTCACTGTCACTCGCGCCCAGGATGTCCTTCATGATTGGAGTTGTGTTCAAAAAGCCAAATATCCGACGCACCATGACAATCAGCCCCCTGCCTGGGGAAAGTCTCCCCATAGCTCAATCAAATGCAACGTCGAGGCATCTCTTCTCAATGGTAACTCGGTAATGTGCTACTGCTTATACTTTCGTGATTCTTCAGGCAATCTTCTCTTCGGTAAGTCTGGTTTCAAACTCTTGACGACCACCCTGTTAGAAGTTGAAACTATGGGTCTCTTGGAAGCTCTCACAAACTGGCAATTTCCAAAGGTCCGTACAATGTTGCTTTTGAAACCGACAGCAAACTTCTGGCTGATCTACTGGGAAACACCAATACTCCCCTTAATGAAGTTAGTGATTTCGTTTTGGAATGTAAGACTCTCTTGTTAAGTAATCCCGACTATGTAGTGTCATTTGTTATGAGGCAAGCAAATAGTGTGACTCACAACATTGCTAGAGTTGCTCTATCTAATCCTACCCCCCGTGTTTTTTATGATGTTCCTACTAGCTTCTACTCTCTTTTTATGAATGAAATGCAGTAAATTTGCCTTTACTAAAAAAAAAAACTTATTCAAGGAGGACTGTGCGGATAAAAATACGTATATACACGAAGGGGAAAAATATTTTAATAGTAGACATTAAATAGCTAAAAAGTTACTACTTGGTGAAATACAGCTGATAGTTAGACGAATACGTTCTAGTTTATTTAGCAATTGTAAATTTTAGGTGAATTAGGAATCAAAGGAATTTACTTTTTGGCAAGAGGAATCAAAGGAAGTTATCCATCAATTGTTAGCGTCTTTTCGGTGTTATTTTGTGAGTCTTTAAATGAATTTATGCATGTTTCGATTAAGAGAATCGTAAGTAATACTATTTATTATTTTTGTAAGTACTATTTATTATTTCTTTATATAATATCTAAATAAATAGTATTACTTACAAAAATAATAAATAGTATTACTTACACTTCTCTTAATGAAAACATGTACAAACTCGTCTAAAGATAACCTTGAAGGGATATATCAAGCAAAAAGTATCTTAAGTCAGTTGTTGATGAAGGAGATGTTTCACATCTTACGCATGGATGAAAATACGAAAGTAAATGATTAAATAAGTATTTTCAACGGTATTGAAGATGAAGAAAAAGCGTTAAGACTCATATGATCCCTTCCATCTTCCTCTGAGCATATTAAACATGTTTAGATGTATGGGAAGGAAACTCTATGCTTTGAAGATAATGATATTTTCTGCAAATTGAGAAGTGTGTCCTCGTAAAATTTCCGTGCAACCATGGCAATGGATGAATATTGCTAGTAGGTTAGTAAATGTGCAATGTTTGTTGTATGTCGGTAGTTGAAGAGCTTCCTACTAACATGGAAGTTGCATCATATATTTTCAACTTGATTTTCGGCATGTGAAAATTCTTGAAGTTGGTTTACCTTCAAGTGAAATATACTCTTAAGGTGGAGTATGATAGTTCTTTTTTGAACTATGATGGTCAATGAAGACAATGTATGAAAACTATTGGAGTTGTTTACCTTCAATTGACTATATTGCTTATGATGGAGTATGATTGTTCTTTTGTACTATGATTGTCCGCGATGACAATGGAAGCAAATGTATTATTTTCAATCAAGGTGAATATTGTTGGTGTTAGTTAAAAATAGACATGTTGAAGAAGTTTGATATTGCTTAAAATTATAAATGAATATGTAGTGCAAGACAAGCAAGGTTGTTTCTTGAAGTGCAAGACAAGTAGTTGGTTCATTCACTTGTTTACTTTCTTGTTCGACAAGTTTCTTGAAATGCAAAACAAGCAGAGTAATGTCTATGTATAGACTCTATTTCATTGTTACAAAATGCATAAACATTTTAAGTTTATACCTGCCTCTTTTTCTTTCTCTTATACTCTTGTGTTAGAGTGTTGTGCGAGGTAGGTTGGATATTATCTTTGGAGAGCGTGGGTGTATTGAGGTTGTGGGATAGTTAAGGATAGTCGATGTGTTGTAACAATTATTACATAGTGTTATCCTCCACTTGTCTTTAGACAATTTTCATGGTTTTTTCTCCGATTTTGGAGTTTCCATGTTATATTCTTGTGTTATTTTTTTGTCCTTTTATCCAACATTTAAAATGAAGCTCCTCTACCTTAATATTCTTGTGTTATATTCTTGTGTTATCTTTTCGAGGATTCAAAATCTCTAACTTCTCAAAGTGAACAGTCATATCAAAAGTGTGTAGAAGAAATTTAAAGAAGCAGTACTCAAGAGAATTTCAACTTTTAAGATTCAAATAATATAAGAAACTAGCAAGAACAGTTTTCAAGGTGGTTGGTTATCACTTGCACTCGTGCAATATAGGACTTAGTTTATTTTTTCTCGATAAACAGTAAAATTAAAGTTGATGTAAAGGAGTTCATTTTCATTCCAAAAACTTGTCTACTAGATAACACATCCTCCTCCCACATAAGATAATACATCTTTCTCGTTGTTTATTCGAAAATTGTTTGTAACTCACCTTTAATTATAATATAGTAACATTTTCTTATACTTTTATCTTTGATTTGGCATTTTTACATTTGTTCGTTCTTCTTCTTACCTTCATTGCTTCGTTTATTTTACGATCACGTGTTTCTTGCATCCCAAACTAAAGTTTGTAACCATATACCTATTAACTATGAACCCATTAAGAATATAACGTGTGTCTTAAATTGATTATTCAGGTTCATTTGTTGAAAGGATATATTAAGAACCCATTAACCATATATTTATGCATCACTAACAACTTTGTCTATGGAGTGTGATATGTACTGATTTATGTCTGACTTAAGATAAAAATGATCATGTTGAATAGTATCTCTCTTATTTCTTCGATAATTTGTCCTTCCGGGGATGGAATCACTCAAATTTGACACTCATTTCTCAAAAAATATTGTAGGAATATTTGGCATGTAAAGGCGTGAGTTTGAACCCACTTGCAATCTCTATTTTCTTAATTGGTGTTTAATATGTGTGAAATTAGCCACTAAAAAATAATACGTAAATGATGCATGTAAATTGCATAAACTTTACACGTTTTGTATTTATTGGTGATGGTGATCAGTAAGTAAGTGGTGAGCGCAATTTTGAAAAAGGAGGTAGCTAGCTTATTTGGATGCGATGAAGCCAGCATAAATGGCAGCTGTGATATTTATAAAACTAAAACAATTTGTTTTGTAGCTCAATTCTTATTGGTATTACTAATTAACTTATAATTTTTGTCCAGCTTAAATGTTTATATTCAATTATTCACCTAATTCTTTTGAGTCAATGACAAAAAGATCCAGCTTATTATATAAACCCCTCTAAAAAAAACCTCATGTGTACATAGTCATGATTAAGTGGATAATCTTGGACCAATCTTACAAATAAAATAATAATAAAAAAGAGAGAAATAGTGGGTTCAGTTGGGTGGTCTTCAACCTGTGGTGTGACCTCATGAGTAAATCCAAATGCACAAATAAGAGACTTCTAGGCCTTTCTATCTAGAATGAAATTAATGCACTAACTACTTATGCACTTCCAAACAAAAATGACATATGTGCTGACGAGACAAACATGCCAGATCCCACACAGCACACCAAAACGTTGTGATCCATGCACATTAATATGTAATACATATATTTCAATTATTTCACAGTCTTTTGAATCTAATCGTGGATTTGGTTCTTCAGTGGAGTAAATAGATTTTGAATTCATTTGTTTTTATGTAAATTTACGAAAAAGTTTGAGTTGACAAATTCCGACCACCACAAAAAAAAACTACAAATTATAAAAGACTTTTTTATGATGAAAAGGTCATGTGGTATTCAATCAAGACTTTTGTTTAAATTACAAAAGTCTAATAGTATCCTATAAAATCTTATGATTTAAATTCTTTAAAATTCCAATTACAAATTTTTATAGTCTTTTAAAATCTTAAAAGTCATTAAAATCTTTCAAAGTCTTTTAAAATTCACAAGATTTTTTTATACAAAAATTATCTTTTAAAATCCTAATCCAATACATCCACTAAAAGTGTATGTTTGATTTTGTTGTGACTATAATTGATTATATAAAATTGATTTCGAATAAAAGATATTTGAATGTAAAATAATTTATGTTTGAATTCATTCATGTGAAAGAGGATTTAAATGTAAATTTAAGGCTAAAGTTGGTTGTAGAAGATAAAAACTACACAAATTATAAAGTCTTTTGTTAGGTTGGGGGAGGGAAGTAGTGCTTGGTGGTGGAGGATAAGATTGTTGGCTTGGGAGGAAGAGTTGATGCTCGAGTGTTGTGTTATTTTATCACCCATTGTTTTGCAGGTTAATGTCAACGACATGTGAATTTGGAAACTTTACGTCTCTTCCAAATACATATTACTAGTGTTTACAACCTTCTTACTTCAAGGGATGCCTCTTTACCTCATGATCATACTACGTTTCTTTTGTCATAAAAAGATTCCTTTAAAAGTCAACATTTTGGCTTGGCGACTACTTCGCAACCGACTACCTGCATCGACAACTTAGTTAGGAGAAGGGTTTTTCTACCGAACACTCTTTATTGTTCAAGTAGATGTGGCTCTTTAGAAGATATTGATCATCTCTTTCTGACTTGTGACTTTTTTTGTCAAATTTGGTATGAAATCTTCAAGTGGGTTAGGCTTTGTTACAGTCAAGCCAACTCATGTTAAAGATCACTTACTTCAATTCAGATCGTTGGTCGGTTTCTCTAAAAACATATGCAATGTTTTCTACTTGATTTGACTCTCTTGTGTTTGGACTGTTTGGCGTGACAGGAATGCTAGAATTATTAAATATCAAGGGGCCTCTATTCATCACCTTTTAGACAAAATTAAACTGCAATCCTATTGATGGTTGAAGGCAGATCTTCCTAATTTTGTTTTCAATTACCACGTGTGGTGGCTTAATCCCCTCTTGTGTTTGAGAGTTGTTCTTTACTTTCAATTGCCTTTTGGTATTTTCTGCTGCTTGTTCACGCAACTTTTCACTTGTTTTTCCTTTGGTTATAACGGTTAAATTTTCATTAGTTCTCTTTTGACACTTCTTATGCTAGGACTAGGTTTCTTGGTTATTATAACTCATTTTAGCTTATATAATTTCTTTGAAATTCAAATTACAAAATATGATTATAGGCTTAACTTAGATCCAGATAATTTTGAATAGGACGTGGATGGTTTTCACTCTAACGTGTAAAAATTTGAAGGAATTTGGTGATATGTTGCATACACCAAATTGTAAATCTATTTTGTTTCTTTTTATCAAAACTTTAATGTTGAATTTGATATAAAAGAAGTAAATGAGATTGATTACGCTCTTGCTAAATTAATCGCCATCCTTTTAAGTAGTGTCCAAATTGGGGTTATGCTCCAAATTATATTGCGCATATCTCAATTAATGAAATCTTAGAATCACTATTTAGTAAAAGAAAATAAAAATTTTAAAAGTCATTAAAATCTTACACAATTTTTTGAAATCTAGAATATTTTTTATACAAAAATTATCTTTTAAAATCCTAATCAATCCATCCCTACAAAAAAATCTAATCAATCCAACCAAACAATTGAGTTCAAGTGATTAATAAGTTTCACGAATGATGAAAGCTTGGGAGAACCCTATTTCAATTCTTAGGTGGAACAATTCTTGATCATACTATCCATATATCATGGTCGAATTTCAGGTTTCTAGAGCCATTTTCTGTATTAACCAGAGAGTTAAAGAAAAAAAATAAAATCCTAATCAAACCAATACACCCCCACAACACAAGTATCATATTTTAAGGTAGAAGTCCTAAATTTCATATTCAAGTTAAAATAAATTATGAAGACCAAAATGATTATCACACAAAATCTAATTATGTCAGACAAAATTTTATGCATTCATAATTATTATTTTTCTTCTAAAAAAATGAACCCAAACATATATTTTTTTTATTGGGATTTATAAGCAGATGGTGGAAAATGAATGTGTTTACTGTTTTGCACACAAAAGTAAGATGCTAGTTATTATGAGATGGTGGAAAATGTCATACCGCTTTTATAGGTGTCAATTCTGCCATAATGGTTAACTTTAATTACTACAATAATGTTAGGCTTCTTTTAAATGTTGATTTGATCAAAAGGATTACTTTATGAAGGATTACTTTTCAATGTTGTAAAAAATCTTCCGTATATATTGATGAATAACTACATAATGAACAAATTTGATGACGAAAAATCACAGAATCAAGGCTCATTGATTAATGCATTTGAAACTAGACACTTTCTAGCTGATATTTCATGGAGTATTTCTTAATTAGTCGTTGATTATTTTTCTGTTATTCTGTATCCATGGTTGCAACTTGGAAGGGACAATTATATTTTACTACAATAAATTGTTTTGAGATTTTGTGAATATCTATAAAAAAAAATTGACGCAACGAATATCTATAATTCTAACAAGTAGGTCTATTTGATAATCATGAGAATATACTTTTTTAAGCAAAACTTAGAGTGCAAAAGCAGTAAACCGTAGCAATGACTTATGTTATGTTTGATTTTGATTATTATTTCTGCAATCCTCTTCCTTGTTTAACCGTTGTCTTCTAGTTTTTTTTCTCTTTTTTGTTGTTGGGTGATTCTTGTATGTAATTTTGTTTTTGATTAGTCGTTCTGATACATCTTATGATGGAGGGACTTATTCTTAATTTTAAAAGTATAATTTTTCGAAAAACCAATTGTAACAATAAAAACCTTAATAAGAATATTCAATACAATAAAACTATGGTGAAGGAAAAAAAATTAGTGAAGATCAATAAAGCTACAAAGGGCAAATTCATAACCTAATTGTTAAACAAAGTCAAGAAGACCAAATTTGTTACAAAATAATTATTCTCAGAAAGAGAGTCCCACCAAATAAAATTATATCAAAAGATTTAAAATTCATGACCATTTGTTGCAAATCACATTCCAAACAAAGGTTAATTATTGTTTTTCTTTTTTTTTAAGAGCCAAAGGTTAAATTTAAATCACCTATTTTTTAAGGGTAAAGGAGAAAATTATTTTCATATCATATATATGGTTGTTTCTAACTCATGAGCTCCCACCCTGTGATAAGCACATGCTCGAGAGACGGGGTATGATAAATACTAGCTAGTGAGGATAAAATAGATCACCAACTCATCTCGAACCGTCCCACTGAGTTAATAACTTGTCTGAAAAAGGGTGGAACCGGTAGCGATATAGGGTTGAAAATCTTACTTCACGGCTGTTTTATTGGAAATTGATGGGTTGACAACTAACTCGTCAATGGTTTTTTTTTTCTTTCTAAATTATTAATTAAAAACTTCAAAAAACAATGTAAAAAGTATAAAAATATACAAATATAAAGTCAATTTATGAAAATCTAAATATATAACTAATGACTCCGCTAAAAATATAAAAATTATGATTCAAATATATAAATTACATCATTTAAAAATGTATAATAAATCAACAATACATCAAAAATAAAAATTTAATGAGTTATCAATTGAGTAATTGTTAAAATCATGAGGCTAAAATCATGAAACAAAAGCGATTGAATATGATGAATGTTTTTTACCTCTACTCTATTGAGAAGAAAATTAGAAAATTCATCGTTGTAATTTGTAAATAAAAAGAAGTGAAAAAGGTTAAACAGGTCCACTTCATTTTGTCATCCCTAACATGTATGTATGTATATATTTGTATTAAATATTCTCTTATATTTTATTATTCTTTGTGATATTTGTAAAATGTAAACTCAAATTGATTAACTTATTTTTCAGCTTTTTGTTTTAAATTACAATTTTTCACCGAGACAGCTAGTGAGCTCTTATTGATAATTTGAATAGGTAAAACCAAACTTACTTTAATTATGAGTTTTGAAGATTTCATTTAAGTTATTATTTCAACAGGTTGATAGATAAAAATATCTACATTTAATTTAATCTAATACATGTAATAATATTTTTAAAATTTATTTGAACAGTCTATCTATTAATAATATATCTTTTAGATAACTATTTATAATATTTAAAACACAATCTTAATTTATTTCATTTTTTAGTATTTAATTTCGATTATTATTTTAACAAGGGAAATAACACAACTTCATTAGTTTTAATCTAATATACATTTTTACAAAATTCTAGAACAATTATATCATCTTTTTTTTTTTTTACTAAAGGACCATCTATGTTTTTTTTATAAGTTTTTTTTTTGTTACAAAGCAAATGAAAGATAAAAAGGAAAAACAAGAAAGAAAAAACAAAGACTAAACTCTAGGAAAGAAAGTACTAGCAGCATCCAACTTTAGAAGGTGCAACAAATCTTCCGGAGGTGAGACATGGATAGAAAAATTAGAAACTTTTGAAGCTCCAAGTTTGGTCATAAAGTTCGCACGGTGATTTCCCTCTCTAAGAGTGTGACAAATTGTATCAAGTCCTTCATGTCTTGAATCAATACTGCATAGATATGAAAACGCAAGGTCAGCCCTTTGATAAGATTAATACTGAGTAAAGAGTCAGAGTAGCAAATAATCTCTTCGATATTCAAGCTTCTGGCCAAAGAGAGCCCCTGGTAGATAGCATATAATTCGGCAAGCAGAATGTCAGAAGATCCTTGGATGTAACCCGAGAAACCTGACAAATAAAAACCAACACTAGTTCTAATGATTCCACCAAATCTGGCTCTAACCGAGAGATCGAGACAACTACCATCAACATTAAGAATGAAACAAGAATGGTTATCACAAATCCACTTAATAAATTTATCTATTTGCACACCATTAGAATTCGGAGTGAAGCAAATTTTAAAGTTTTCTACCATGTTGTGGATGTTGTAAGAGAGACGGTGAAGGGACCAAGTCTCATTGTTAAAACACATTTGATTTCCGTGACGCCAAGCCCACCATAAACATGCAGCAAAAATGAAGGAATTGGATCTTGTCGAACCATCCTTAAGCCAATCACTCACTTCCATGGTTGAGAAGAAATCTGGATCGAAGAAGCCAAGTAAGTGCCAAATGTTTTTGGAGAAGGTAAAATCACGCACACGGTGAAGGAAAGACTCGTCTTCAATACCACAACGAGTGCAAATTGCAGAGGGGGGCGAATTCCTATGATTCAACAGTAAAGAGTGTAGGGACAGGGTTGTCACAAGCCAACCAATAAAGAAACTTGAACTTTTCTGGAAGCTTTAATTTTCAAATCTAGGACCAAGAAGTAGTAGGGGTAGAAAGATTTATCGGATTTGCATGAGACAACAACCAAGAATAACCACTTTTGGTGGTGTAGGTACCATGTTTGTTTGATTTCCAAATGAAAGCATCTTCGACGGAAGCATTGAAATTAATGTGAATGTTGTTGATGACATCGAAAGCCGAAGGAGAGAGTTAAGTGTATAAACCTTAAGTGTGAGGGCCAATTGTAGAGAGCACATCTTTGACAGTCAAGTGCAAATCATGGATATCAATGAAGGGAACTAAAGTTCCTATGAACCCAAGAGAGCTCCACAAAAGGAGGAGTTTCCCGGTCCAGCGCGCCAAGTGAAACAATCTTTGAGGACATTTTTAGCATGAATAATAGTGGACCAAGTGGGCGAGTCACTAGGACGGGAGGTTGCATGAAGAATATTAGAGACAGCAACATACCTGTTGGAGAAGAGATCAACCCAAAGTTGTGAAGTAAATCTCAAACTAGTTTTCCCAAGAGAAAAATGTAAGTTTCCCTAGTAGTTATGATGCCTAAACCGCCTTGATGCTTTGGGCGGACAATTTTTTTCCAGCCTACCAAGTGAATACCTTTATTGTTTGAATCTTTCCAAATAAAGTTCTGGGTGGTTTGGTCAATGCTATCACAAATACTTTGATGGAGCCAGGCTATCTGCATGTAGTAGGAATGGATGGAGGAAAGAACAAATGAAGTAAGAGCTCATCTACCCGATTTATTTAACAACTTGTTCTTCCAAGAAGCTAGTCCCGTTTGCATTTTTTCAATGATAAAAAGGAAATCACTTCTCTTAGCTCTCCCTTTGAGCATCGGACAACCCAAATATTTATCCAGAGAAGTAGTGTTGTGAATGCCAGATATGGAAGAAAGTCTGTTGAATTTAGCCTGAGGGGTACCTATTGAGTAGAAATCACGAGACTTGGACAAATTAATTTTCAACCTTGACACCCCACTGAAGCACTTAAACAAGTCGGTGATGAATCTGAGTTAAGATTTTTTTTTCTTTTGTAAAAAGGAGGACGTCATCCGCAAAAAGGAGATGAGGTAGACGAGGACCGTTGTTAGTGATTTAAATGGGGTACCAAGCACCTTGAAGAACATCTTTGTTGATAGCAATGGAGAGTTTTTCCTTGCAAAGTATAAAAAAAAAAAAAAAAAAAGGACATAGGGGGTCCCCCTGTCTTAGGCCATGAGATGGTTTGAAAGACGACACTTTGTTACCATTCTAAAGAATAGAGAAAGTGGATAAAGTAACACAGTGCATGATCATCTTAATTCTTATGGCTGGGAATCTAAATTCTTCGAGAGGAGGAAATCCCAGTTGACATTATCAAAAGCTTTCTCTAGGTCCAACTTGAAAGTCACATAACCCTTTTTCTTCTTAGATCTTCTTATATAATGAATAATTTCCTGCAAAAAAACGACATTATCAGAAATACCTCGACCTGAAAGGAAGCAACTTTGGTAAGGGCCAATAATAGTATCCAAGATTGGACGAAGTCGGTGGACCCAAACTTTTGTGATAATCTTGTAAACAATGTTGCATATGATGATAGGTCTAAAATTCTTATATGCGTTAGGAGGTTCAATTTTTGGAATGAGAGAAATCAGAGTGTCAGAGAGTGCAGGATCAAAATAACCTGTGCGGAAGGCTATTTTGACCCACTGGAAAATGTCTTCACCTACTAAATACCAATATTTCTTGCAGAAAATACATTGAAAGCCATCTGGACCAGGAGCTTTAAAAGGTTTCATATAGTTCAGGGATACAAACACTCCCGCCTTAGTGATAGGAGAGGTTAAAGAATTTTTTTCCACTTTAATCTATGGTTGGATGGTTACCTTAAAAAAAATTGGTGGTTGTTACTTTGCTGGTTGTTGTAGAAAAGATTTTTGAAGAACCTCTGCGCCTCATTTTGAAGAATGGCACTATCATTTGATCAAACTCCGATGGGAAGTTAAAGTCTATGAATTCTATTTCTCTTTCTTCTAATGATTGTTTAGGCATGACAGAAAGAGTTGTTTTAGTCGCCAAATTTAACTCATTGTTCTCTGGACTTTTGGAACCAATGCATTTCTTTTTGGAAGAGGATGTGATTGTACTCATTTTGAAGCTCTTTTACCAAAAGTTCATGATGAAGGCAATCTACTCTATCAAGGTATTTTTGAACGCCCTTCAGTCCTCTTTCAACATGCTTTTTCCGTTTAAAAATGTTACCAAAGACCTCATGGTTGAAAATGATTGAATGCTCCCTAACTTTGTTTAAGGCAGATGTGGGATTATGGTTAGAAGAATTCCATGTTGGGGTAACTAAATCAAAGTATGCTTCATGATTAATCTAGGAGGCCTCAAAACGAAAAGGTATGGGCCCTCTAGCTAAAGGAAGACCACCAAAGCGAAGGAGGATGGGGTTGTGATCAGAGTGAAGTCTCCACAGAACCTCTACGAAGACCTCATGAAAAGATATGCGCCAATCCATATTAGATAAACCTCTATCAAACTTTTTGGAAAGAATTTAGTGACCATTATGATTGCGGTGCCAAGTGTAGTGACCACCGGTTGTTGTAAGATCAAGCAAATTACAATTATTCATAAAATTTGCAAAAAATGGCAGCTTTGGAATGT
>Ga0315913_1005346_pt1 | contig 15588 bp, 11 predicted proteins | sample MpolsnodulesMG_FD_207736 | JGI IMG/M metagenome (GOLD analysis project Ga0315913, IMG submission 207736) | Medicago polymorpha root nodule microbial communities from Los Angeles, California, United States - small nodules | ecosystem: Host-associated > Plants > Roots > Nodule | place: USA... | reverse complement strand
CAAGAAGTTTTTTTAATAAAAAAATAATTCACTAATTGGATCAACAATTGATTGAAAGCTACAAAAGAAGTTTGGTATTGAAAAAATGAAAAGGAAAATATAGAGTAAATATGTATCTTCTAGGTGCATGTTTGAAGTCGTGATGAGTTTGACGAAATCAGGATGACACAATATTTTGTTGTGAGTTTTAAAGTTTAATGGCACATTGCGATACCACCAAATTTATTGTCGATCCAAAGATGAACAAAATCCTTTCTAGTTTCCTAGAGATAAATGAGTTTTCAAGACAAAAAAATTATAATTCTGCTCAATTCCCACGTTGAAAAAGATTAAGGATGTTTTTGGATATAGGGTTTAGGAAGGAAATGGAGAGTTTAATTTTCATTTTGAAATTACGGACACTGTGAAATGTTTTTTAAAATGTTTAACATAATGATAAACATTTATATGAGATAAACATGTTATATGGTCCTTAATTTAAAAAAGAAAAGTAAGTGTTCATCTCCCTTCCCCTCCTAAATCCTCAATCCAAACACACTCTAAAGGATCATAGAAGTATGCAAATGGCAAATTGGGCATGGTGCAAAACCTATGGCATAACTTTGTAGAAACAATCTCTTCCAGAAATATTAACCACATTCTTGAGAATTACTTGTAATCTCATAGAAATCTTTTTTTCCCCTCCCATTTCTTTGAAAATAAAAGCATGGAGAAGTGAATGTTGTTTTTTCTTGAAAATGTCTAATAATTGAGAATTAATTTTCTAACTTTGTACCAATGTTGGAGTATTTATTTATAACCTCTTAATTCATGGAAATAATTTTCCCAACCATGATATTAAACAACACCCTCTAAATGGAAAATTGACAATATAATGAACAAATTTGTTAATTGCACATGTCATGAGAAATAAAAATACCAACTTATGATCATATTGCTAATGAAAAAATACCTACTTATCATCAATGGAACCAACATCATTTAAGGTACCTTGTTACATTATGATTTCCACATTTTAATTCAAAGCAAACCCATATTGAAGATGAATGAAAACCATAAATAATCTCATGGTGGCCTATATAAGATAAAACTAGAAGTAAAATCAAAAGAGACACATTCATAACAAAAATGTTACTTACGTTTCTTAGCTTGTAGGAGGGCACGACCACTAGATGGTCCAGACCCAAATATGCCATCTGTGTCAAAACAAATTGAAACAAAAACAAAACTCAAACCAAAATAAAATAAACCAATTTTAATAAACATGAATATCTAAATATTCATGATTGATCATATGAAACATTATTTCCATGATTAAAAAATGTTGCAACTTGAAGAAATTAATGTACCAGATATGAATGGGGAAGATGAGACCAATGTGGCTAGGAGGAAAAAATAGAGAATGGAAGAGAAGAAGGTATATGAACCCATTTTCTCTTTCACTCTCACAATTTTTTTGTTTTTAAATTTTCTTTTTTCCTTTGAAGGTGTGTTTCTTTTTGTTTTTCTTGTTCTTGGTTTGGGAGAGATGAAAGGGAAGAGGGTGACATTGCATGAAGTGTGGTGGAAATGAAATTGGATTGTTTGTTAGATTTGGCAATGTTTTAATGGCTCTCCGCATGTTACATTTGATTTAATAGTTATTCTTTGGTAATGTAACTACCACTAAAATATAGCTATGTTATAACTTGTTCACAATTTGATCCAAAAAATAATAATATTTTCAAAGATACATGACCTTGTATACTCTATAATATTATGATGATTAACCATCAGGTATTTATGCATAATTGAAATATTCACTAAATATATTATTTAATAATGAGTAACAATGTTATTCTTAGGGATTACAATTGAAGAAAAATTTGTAAATACCTATGCACATATTATTAAATAAAATAGGGAAATGCTAACCGGTGCCCCGGGGCACTGGTTAAGGCTACTAAGAAAAGAAAATTATATAGTAATTATTGCATTGAAAATTGTGTAATTAATCCATAAATAAGTCAACAAAGTTTCTTTTTATGGTAATAAATTCCTTTTTTTTGTATGATTAACCAGTGCTCTGGAGGTACCGATTAGCATGACCCCAATAAACAATTTTCCCTGGAAAAAAAAACATAAACAATTGAAAGCCTTGTGTCTAGCGTTTTTTTTTTCCTTAACCCTCCAGGTTTTAAAGGAAGTGAACCTTAATAATTTGGAGTTTGATCAAGAAGTAAGTAAAGTCTAGATAAGAATTGTTTTTATCAAGAATTGAACTCTAATGTCTCGCATATGTAGGTGTCGGACATCAATCAGTTGCTTTTATGATTACCTTGTATTTGAAACTAGAAAAATTGATCTTCTCTTATACAAAATCGCTCACTCTCACGCGAACTAACCAAAATATTCTCAACGTGAGTTAATTAACTCACGTTCGGTAGCGTAACAAATATTAGTCTCTGAAATATTTCTTAGGTTTTTTGTCCCTCTAAAATTTTTTATCTATGAAATTAGTCTCTGCTCTACATTATAAATTATCAAATATATTAAAAAAATTAATAACAAATATTACTATGTTAATTAATTAATATTAATTAAATATCCGGTATAAAATTAATTTTTTATGCGTGATTAAAATATTCATGGTGGCCTTTTTTTGGTTAGGGGTAGCCGGCTGGCTTTAACCTTGTCTAATTCACTTCCACCAACTACTAACGGAGCATTCACAATTGAAAATCTTTTTTGTTGTTGAAAAAGGGTGGTTGATTAAACAATTGTATAAAATATAAATATGTTATGGTTTCAGTATCTAAGTTCGAAGATTGAAGAAAAGAAGAAGGGAGGAAAAAAGTTGAAGGAGTTTATCAGTTGTGGAAAAAGAGATATACTTGCTTGAAAAATGGGCCCCAACATTTGCTGACGTGTAAAGTAAATTAGATATATAACCTTCATTAAAAAGTATCAAACCCCCAACATCTGACCACTTATTACATAACAAGGTCATAAGGTTAACTTTGTTAAGAAATTGATTTGAGGGTAACATAGGGACTAACTTGATTAGCGTTTTGAGAAGTCAGAAATAATTTTACAATTTTGATAAAATTGGAGTTGTCATGATGTTTCCGCACAAGTTGGGGGGAACGGATTAACTTAGATATTTACTCAATTCTAATTCTTTGGATTAGTTATATAATCTATTCAAAACTTGAAACACATAGGTAACCTTGGACAATCTTATTTGTTACTCTAATACTTCTAATAGTTTTTGGAGTCAATTATACTCTCCAAAAGAAATGATTAGCACATTCGCTTTAGAATTTTGTGGCACATTATACCATTAGTGTTCACACTTTGTAGACTAGCTACTAGACTTGGCAACTTATACCTATGGAATCATGACAATTAGGTCAGCCCTTTTAAGATGTCTAAAGAACCAACCATTTCTAAATGGCCATTTGTTAGTTAAATAGCATCACATTTTTTGCACCTTCGAATGATAAGTCAAATTTGTCAATTGATGCCTTATAAAAAATATATTGTTTCTGATTGCCAAATTAGAAAATCCAAGTCCTAAAATCATAGAGAAGCAAAAAATTACCATGAGGTCTCCCTTTTTGAGGGCACTGTTGGGATCTAGGTACGTTCACTCTTCTATATTTCACATGATTTGTTGTGCCTCAAGATTTCTCAAAGTTCAAAGAAAGTGATACAGCTTGTTAGTTTGTTAGTATTAGCTCCTTTGATTTATAGAATAAAGACTCGTTTTGGTCCCTCACAATTTTCTTCCGGTCCAATTCAGTCCCAACAAAAAAAAAAATATCATATTTGTCCTTAACTTTTTCATACGAGGGAAAAATTAGTCTCTCAATTCTACTAACGAAAGAACAAATTTGTCCTCTGTATGAAAATGTGGGGCTAATTTGGTATTATGTTTTGTCAGGGTCTGAATTGTCGCCCACAGAAAATTGTGAGGGACTAAAATGGTCTTCAGTCTTCATTATAACTTGTTGAAACTTGATATATAATCAAGTTCCCCCCTAATCTATCTGAACAAGTTGAATGAATAACATACAATTTCTCTTTCTGTGATTCTTCCATTCCCTTCTTTCACTTTTAACATAAAGTTGTCAATGAACCCTTTCTAGCATTGGCTGAATGGAAGAAGCTATGATGTCGCTTCACGAAAAACTGGAAAAGCTCCAACTTTGCATTGATCACTCTCAGTCATCCCCGCAAGCTGCCATGGACAGCAGACATGAAGCTTTCGCAGCCAACACCGTTGTCCGCGCTAGCCTCTGCCACTGACATTTAAAGGAATGCACTTTCTGCTATTCATTTTATTTTGCTTCAAACTGTTCGTAATAGTGAGCGCAATCTCTATCTCTGATTTAGTATCCAATTTTCTGCTCTTTCAAGAAGCTATCAATCTTTTGAATGAAGGTATCATGTAGTCCTTGACTTTTCCATCAACAACTAAATTCAACAGCTTCATGTAGTAATAAAACTGGCAGCAAGGTGTCTCCAAAAGGTTATACAGATTGATCAGACTGCAAAGAAAAGAAAAGATATTGTTAAAAATTACTATATAATATAAGTAGTCACAGTAGCATGAATTACTTATACATATAATTAAAGTAGGATCCATTGTTCCATCTTCAATCACACTATTTCCTATGTCATTGTAACAAGATTGATCATAAGAAATAACAGACTTTGTCAACCCAATCACATTCAGCACATAACATTCATCACCTATCGTATCATGCAACTGATCATTTTCCATGCAACGTCACACTTGATTCTAAACTAGAATATAAAAAATGAATTGGCCAATTGCTATTAAATTCACAGATGCAACATCATCAAGCAAAAAGACCAAGAGACAGATTAGAAATCAGATGATACAGGAATCAGCTTTTCCGTTAACGAACACTGGTGCATTAAAGAGCCGAGAATTTGTATGTCCAAACTCTCTATTTTTGAAATTATTTATGGCATTGTCATGCTACTTCAAATTTCAAACATAACACCGAACAATCTGTCAAAATGGCACAGTCGTGATGACACAATTGTTGTACTTTTTATTTTTGCAAAGAGTAGAAAAGGGAAAACTTTACCTTCTTCCTTCCTTCACCACTCTCAATTCAAATTGGTGCCTTGAGAGAACTGAAATTAAGTCAAACCAAAAGAAAATTAGCATGGTCAAGGAAACATAATGTATGTAAGTTTTTTAAAATAAAAATCACAAGTAGTCTCCCAAAAGAGCTTATGTAACATCTCTAATCTGATTTCAAGAGAAAAATAATAATTAATTTGGAACTGAATTATGGTCCCTAAGAGCAACATTCTTCCTCCTCAACATCTTACTCTAAATACATCAATGAGGGTTCTAACTGTTGCCGAAAATGGCCTTACCATAATGAATGGAGAACCTATTTAGTATTTACCTTTGTCAATGTCTATAAAGTCCATCTTAAAGTCTAGCTTGTCCACTTTTTAAGCACACTTTCGTTGAGTAGGATAACGATTCATTGTTAGTATTTGTCATCGAGCAGGCACACTGCAATTTCCTATTGTCTTGTTTCAAGCAATGATTTTACGATGACATAACCAATAAATACATCTTCCGAGGGATTACGAGAGTAGGACGCATGTCTTAGACAGTTAAACAGATAAACTCTTCTTGAGCATACTGATAATGCCAGAAAAGATGGCTGATTTCAACCTGCAAATTATGTCTGAGAAAACTTTTTACCCTTAAGGCGTTCATTTTCATCAGAACCGAAAATATGAACATTCTCATATGCCGCATGACGTTGCTCCATTTTGTTACTGATTGGATTGTTATATATGAGATAAATTGATGTCTTCTTCACACTGAAATTGTTCTCAAAAACAACAACAACCTCCACTTTATTACCAGGTTCTATACTTGAAACTAATCTCTGCCCTTCCTCGTCTTCAAAGGAGACCAATGTCTCTCTCTTAAAGAGCTGAATAGTGGCCTTCGTGTAATTTTTCACCAACACGTTTTTAAGGCCATCTGATGCTATGTTGTCTGAGGTTGAAGAATAGACAATGCACATCAATATTGTCTTTAGGTTACACCCTTCCACTTGAGGGACATCAAAACTTACAGAAGAACCTTTGCAATTGAAGGTTAACCAATCTGGATAACTATCACCAGGGAGCAAACAACCACCAAACCGATCGACAGTCATCATATTCTGTACAAGGAAAGATAGAATCAAAATTTAATTGAAAAATATATTAAAATTAACAATAAAGTACATGCAAGGGAGAATGAGCAAACCTGTACAATTTTCTCTTTGGCAACTTGGCAATTCATTCCCATTGGAATGAAAAAATATTTCAAGGAATTTCTTGATACTTGTGATGTAATTGCAGCTGGTTCCGATTCCCTATAATTAGTGGCATATAAGGCATCCAAAATTGTTGCTGCAACTTGAGAAAGTTGAAGTTCTGAGCTGCAGTCCACTGAAAGACTTCGAAGACTCGGAAGGTACGTGGAAATTGATGATAGTTCATGGGAATTGCTATGAGATGACATGATAGTAGATGTTTGAAATTGGGATGGGAGATTATTTGTTGGTGACATCCAAGACCAAATGATAGATGGAAACACATCACGTGAGAATCCTTCATATCCGCACAAAGAAATATATCCAATGCTTTTAGATCTTACTACTGAAAATGGCACTCTTGATATTGCAGTGTTATTTGCAATCAAGGTGGTTAAAGATTCCATCTGTTCAATGTCCTCTTCCAATTTGTCAATCTTTAAACACCCAGAAAGAATGAGAGTCTTAAGTGATTTCAACTTATAGATGCTTCTTGGAAAGCTTTGAAGGCTAATACAATCTTCCAAATTTATTAGAAGAATTTTATTGAGATGTCCAATACTATGGGAAACCTCGGACAATCTCGGACAATCTGTGAGTACTAGTTTTTCAAGATTAGGCATGCTTGAAAAGTCTGGAGTCTTTGTCAGATAATGAGAATGACTAAGATTGAGAATTTTCAGCTTCTCCAGCCTCTGCAAGAACAGAAGTGTTATAGAGAAAACTTAGGGAAGAAACATTAAAAAATAAAATGGAAGAAATTACACTGTATCACTAACCTTGAGAATGGAAACTAAAATATTTACTAAGATTGAGAATTACACTTGTTTGGAATTACTTTTTCAAAAAATTGAAACAAGACTACATTTTTGTATATAATGTTGCAGATATTATTCAAAAATTTGACATGATAAATTAGTTTGAAATTTAAATTTAAATCCTATTTAACCAAATATTCAAGATTGTAACCCTTTGTTTCCATTCTTTAACTATATCAGTTTCTGACCAAGATTTAGGTGGTAAATGGTAATCAATACCTGGGGCTCTTCCCACAAATGTTCGACATTGCTGTTTTCTAATTCAATGGAAACTAAATTTTCTTTATAAAAGCTTGAAGGAATGCATGTTAAAGGAAAACCATTCCAAGAAAGCCAGCTCAAATTTCTTGAAAGATATTCAAAGTCCCCATCAAGTTGTAGACCAGCAAGTTGAAGCAATCTGAGTCTTTTCATCTTCTTAAATGCTTTAGTACTAAAGCATTTACCATTTGTTCTTGGAAATTTCAAAGCCAAACCCTCAACAGCTTTTGTTCCCTATAAAATATAATGAAGATAAAAATAAAATATGCAAAGATTAAAGATGCAAGACAGAAAGAAAAGGAAAAAAAAAAACTTCTTATGAAAATGATTATGTCATTCGAAGCCATAGAGCACAAAACAATTCATTAATCAAACTAATTTTCAAATTGCAACCAAACTAATTTTTGAAGATCTTGTGATCTACAACAAATAAATGTTAACAGTTGACTCAAATCAAATGTTTGTTTTACTTCCCTAAGCTTTAGATAGTTTAAAACCAGAACGAATAATAAGCATGAGTTCTTACAGATTGTTCCGACAATACATCAACCACATCCTTATTAAACCACAACCTGCTACGCTTCTCGGGCTCCTTTGGTGATTTCTCACGAATGATTTCTCTTCCCATATCTCGCAGCAGATCATGCATTCCAAGCCTGTTACTATCATCGACAGTTACAAGGCTTCGCTCTACAAGGACACTTACTCCAATTTCTGCGAAAAGTTCACTTCCATTTAATATATGTATAACATCATTTCTGTCCATCCCAATAAAGAAACAAGCTATGTCAAGGAATATTTCTTTCTCAGTGTCGTCATTTAGACCATCATAACTAATTTTTAATTTCTTTTGTACTTGATGATTGGGAATTCTTTTGAGTTTGTCCAATACACACTTCCACTCTATTATCCCCCTATCAAACAAATATGACCCAAGTACTTCCAGAGCTAGCGGCAGTCGCCCCGAATACTCAACTACATTGCTGGAAATTCCAGCAAAATCTTCTCTAGGCCTCGCTTGCTTGAATGCATGCCAACTAAAAAGCTCAATTGATTCACATTCATCCATTTCTTTCATTGTGTATACTTGGTCAACTCTATTCCCTCTAAGTACATGCATATCTCTAGTTGTGATAATTATTCTACTCCCCGAACCAAACCATTGACGACATTCACACAACACATTCAATTGGTCCAATGTACTCACGTCATCAAGTACAAGAAGTACTCTTTTACCATATAGCTTATCTTTTAATGTGATTTTTCCTGCCTCAATGCTTTGTATCTTGGTTGTCGTTTCCTTGCAAATATCAAAGAGAAGTTGCTGTAGTAAAGACAACTGTCCAGCATTTTGCTCCCAAACCTCCCTAATATTTCCCAGAAAACTCCTACCTTCAAAATCACGGCCAATTTTATTGTAGATGGATTTCGCAATGGTGGTTTTGCCAATGCCTCCCATGCCCCACATTCCTAGTAGCAAAACATCATTTGGTTTTTGAATGTCTAGCAGCTCAATCATTTCTTGTACTCGAGTTTCAACTCCGACTGGATTATTAGCAACAAACAAGTCTGTCTTGTCTAGCAAATGCATAACTTTTTCAACAATATCCTTGATAGCCTCACTTTCATTCCTATTTAAAAACACAAATAGATATTTATGTATATATGTACAAGTACATGCATACCTATGTATATATGTGACAAAAGTAAAGGAGACATATGATAATAAAAAATCCAAAAAGAATTAAAATATAATCTAAGAGATTACATTTTTTTTTCCTTTAAAAATACCTTGCTTGAAAGAATTGTTGAATTGAATTACCTGGAATTTAACACTACAAACCCTGCAAGCCCTGCAGCCTCGCGAAGTGTCGCTTTCCAACTCGATCTCAGCACCTGTTTCGGAGATTCTTCTTTATAGAGTGACAAACAGTTCAAAAACCTATTATAAATTCCTTTCTTTTTTGGAAGCCTATTCAGTAGACTTTCAAACGCTTTTCCAAACTCACCAGTTTGGTGACGTACTTCAGATGGATCTACATCATAGAACACTGGCAAAACAACTTGCCCTATGGTTCTGTGAGATTCCATTATCTTTGCCAACTCATCAAGACACCATCTTGAATCGGCGTAATTTCTTGAAAAAACAATCACTGCAATTTGAGATCGTTGGATTGCTTGATTTATTGATGTAGAAATGACAGCTCCTCTTTGAAGTGAATCATCGTCCCTAAAAACTTTTATTCCAGCATTTTGAAGTGAATCATATAGATGTGAAGTGAAGGAAGCACGAGTATCTTCCCCTCTGAAACTTAAGAACACGTCATGGATCCTTGTAAATGTTAATTCCAGCATTTTGAAGAGAAGTATATAGATTGGAAGTGAGGGAAGCACGTGTGTTCTTCCCTAGGAAACTCAACAACACTTCATATTCACGGAGCTTTCTATAAAAGTCATGAGTAAAATGGGGAGTTAGATTGGTTTTGGAGGTTTGATTTCTATTGGTGTTTAAGTACGGTGTATGCATTTTTATTTGGGGTGTTCCGCCTATATACGGCACCTTTGGCATTACATATATTTTTAAAGACTTTGATTATTACCTCATTAAAAAATTGTTATTAGTGAAAGAGAGGTGAAATTTACATAACGGTGTCGTTTGGGTTTATCATTCCTCTGTTGTGGGTAAGGGGAAACAAATGGTTTTTGCGAAAAAGAAATCATGGTTGTGATTCATTTTAATGAAATAGCTTTCCAAATCGACTGATTAAGTGATTATACAAATTGGGTGGTTTGGTAGCATCAGATATATCTCCAGAAAGGAGAAACGGAGTCTAAAAAAAACTCAAACGTATACCGAAGAAAGAAAAAGAAGCAACATTTTTTTTATTTAGGTGGGGTATGAGTATTAGACTTAATTTATTTTTTTGAGACCCGTAGGTTTTGGAGGCCCGACTTGATTGAGCTGCTTGCGCACCCCAAGACCGGGCCTGTTGATGAAACCGCCTAATGCAACTTCGAGGTAACAAAAACATATTAATTGATATAGTTTAACTAGTTACTCCCTATGATGTTTTAGCCATTTCATATATATTAAAAATGTAATTAGTTTTGTATGGAAAAAAAGATATTATAAGTTGTTTTATAAAATTGTTCTAAATAAATGGTATAGAATAAATAAATTAAACAATTGAAAGAAGAAAATAATAAATAATTAAAAATATAATATAGAAAATAGCATTAACGTTTAATTTGTATTGTAAAGTGACATATATAATTTAAGATAAAATATTTTTTTGAAAACGACTATAATTTAAGACGAAGAGAAGTGTCTTCGACTTAGTCAAGTTCTCGTGTACAATGCGGTCAACGTAACATGTATTTTCCTTGTCACTTCATGGGCTCATGGACATGGCTTGTTTGTATTTTAATCATTTTTTCCATAATAATGACAAAATTCATATATAATTGAATATACTAATCTGGATTGATATCGTCTTTTAAAATTGCTGGCTGACGACTGCATTGAGAATTACTTTGACAAAATGGACATCTGTAAATTTCCCTGCTCCTTCCTTTCTTTTTTTTTAAAAGATGCAACAGCATCATCTCAATTCATTAAAAGAAAAAAGAAAATAAAAAGAGTACAGAAAAGAGAAGGGGGTTAAACCAAAACCTTTTCAGGAAATGGAGAATCTAAAGTTAAGGTGATTCCCTGCCCCTTCCTAATTACATTTATAAAATTAATACAAAAATAGTACTATAAATGTATCAAAGCACTCGTTGAGAAACTAAATATAATAAAACTATTTTAAAACTTGGGTAGTCAATATTTTAAAAGAGTAAAGAAAAAAAATTCAATACACTTTTTTTCTATAACAAATGGCTCAAAAACACTAATTAGCATCATTCTACAATTTATTATTGACATGTTTCTTCAAACATTTATTTATTTAATGAGGCTTCGGATTCATGTCTATTGGATTAATTCACCTTAACCTTGAGACATTTCAATTTGGGATTTAATGAAAATATAAATTTTCCTAAAAATTTATCGAGTGTTGTGAAGAAAAGTATGAACACTGGTGGTCACCTAAAAGGCCATTTGAGTGGTCACTTAAAAGGTCATTTGATTGAAAGTTTCTTTCTTCAACTTAGAGGAATTCAACTTAAGAAAAGTATGAATATTAACTCAAGTTTACAATTTTTGCAAAGGAGTTTTTTTTTATTATTATTGATATGTTACATTGATCCTCTCATGTCCCTTTTGTCCAGCCATCCCTCTTTTTCCTAATTCAATGGTTGATTGACTCACAAAGGAAAAACAAAATAAAAGAGAGAAAAAAACATGTGGGTTGAATAGTTGAGATTAGTGCAGCACCAAAAACATGAGAGAAATAGTAGGAGAGAATCCAAATCCTATACTCCTTTCAAAAAAAATCCCATATTAAGTTAGTACGTTATCTTATTAGTATAAAAAAAATGTAAGTGTCGCATTAATAATATACATTTGTATCATTTTTTCTCCATGTATTTTTGCTTGTCGTTTTAAGGATATTTAAATATACTAATAAAATCTATAAAGTTTGTTACTTTTCTAAAATTATTTGTTTTTTATTTAAATAACACACTTAACTATTTATTATTTTATTCCACTTATAAAATCAATAAATTAATTGTCTTTTCTAAAACACAATAAAATTCATATATTTCTCTCTTTGCAATAAATATTTAAGTTTATTATTGACAAAACAACAATAATGTTCCATGAAACTTTAAAAATGACACCTAATTATTTATAGGAACAATTTTTCTACAAAAACGAAATGTAATGATGAACGGAGGAAGTATTTACCTTTTTGTTTTTATATTATCTATGAAACAAAAAATAATTTTAGGAAATTGTAAATATACCCTTAGAGCACTTGATAATAAAACAAAAATTAAAAACATGGTAAATTAGGATATTCAACTTTTTGAAAGTTTTGATATCGTAGTTTTTACAATTTTTTTGTTTTTTTAGTGCACTTGTTAGCATTGGCGGATCTACACTAACACCAGGGGATTCACATGAACCCCCTCACCTTTGTAAATTTACCCCAATAATTGAACTTTTGTTTGATATGAATCCTCTCATATTTAAGTTTAGGAAATGTTAACGAGTGCCGTAAAGGTACTTTTTAAAAACTTTAAATAGTAATTTTTATGAAAAATTGTATATTCAATGCATTGAAAATTGAAGTGTTAAGCTTTTTTAAAGAATAATTTCATAATTGAGAAACCTTAAAGAGTGCCCTAGAGTTATTCGTCAGCGAATGTTTTGCACCAATACAACTCACACTACAAAGTCAAGCACAATCCAAAGCCTTGTAGGACTGCTAAGCCACGTGCCCAGAGATTCAAGGTGGCATGAAGTTGTAATTGTAGTTTAAAATGTTTTCAAAAAGGGGCATATATCAATGGATCATCGAACCAATTGTGTAAATCTATTTAAAACACCTAACCACTAAACTAGAAGCAAGAGAGTGCCATTTGTTGGTACAAAATAACACACAAGTTAGTGAACTATAAACCATTTTTATGTCAAACTGACAAATTATAATTTGTAAGTTGTTTGAAAAATCATGAAAGATATGAAATTTTATGTATCTATTTAAAATAATAGTTTTTTAATTGAATAACAAAAAAATGGAGGATAAATAAAACTATGTATTTTCTATATATAATGCATATATCAGTTATACATTATAATAATTTTTACAAATGAGGAATGAATGTATAAATGATTGTCTTCTGATTTATATTGAGAGATTTGTTCGACGATATTAAATATGAGGTTATTTTTTGAGTACAATGTAAATGGAGTAATGTAATTTTCTTAAATGTATATAATTTTTATTTTATGAATTAAAGTTTAAAAGTTTGAACCCACTAACCCAGGGTCTTGGCAATGCCATCGTTTGTTAGCATGATTTTAAACTTAGTTAAAGAAAATTTTTTGAATAACAATATTAATTATATTAGGGTAGTTGAATTTTACTTATACTTGGGATCCAAAATTTGGGAGTTTTTTCTTCTGTTTATAAATGAGACTCGAGGAAATATTTGCTGAGTTATTGTTCTCGGACTCAAAAGCACTTCGATAGGATGGAAAGAAAATTCTTCCAGCTTAATCAGGTGGCATGGGTTCCAATCCAATTTAGGAGATAAATAAAGTTTGATTTGTCAAACTCGTATAATCTTTTAAACGATTTAGGGCCCGTTTGGATTAGCTTATTTTAAAGCTTATATAAAACAGCTTATGCGAATAAATAAGTTTTTATGTATTATTTATAAGTTTTTAAGGCAATTTATGAAAAACCCGTTTATGAAGATACAATTTTCGTTAGTGAGAGTTTATAAATTAAAATAAAAGCTTATTTATTTACATAAGCTATTTTTCATAAGCTCAAACCAAACGGGACCTTAGTCTTTTAAACCTTTCCAGAACAATACTCTCAATACTTTGTCGTATGCTTTTTTCGAAATTGATGAAAAATATAAGCAAGTTTATTTAATCCCTTGAATAAAACTCCATCAATAATCTCAGTGTGAGATTGTTTCCATGTTGCAAAGACAGTGGTCTCACATTTAAAGGAAACTCCAAAAAGTAGCTTCAATAACTCTCACTAAAACGAGCAATTTACTTAGTACTTTGAGGAATATCAATGGTTGATTAATCAATGGTTGATTAACAAATTATGGATTGATATTACATACACATGCAAATCATGAATAATTACAGTATCAACTCTTAAAAAATATCCACTTTACTTCCATTCATATTTTAGAGTAACCACATCAAAGTTTTAGGACTCGAGAGTTAACCTCAACTCGTTTTGCCTAGGTAAACTCGACTCGTAAACTCAACTTGAGAACTCGTCTGAGTTTACCTAAATTAAAATTATATAAAATTTATTATATGCATGACACATATAAGCTTATATAATATTGTAAATAGGTCAATATTGCAAAATATGACTTAATTACAAAGGCAAATTATACCAAACTACCATAATAAAATGTTATGTTCAACTTAGCATCAAAATACAAAAATTAACACACAAGATCATAAGTTTCAGAAGTCTCTAAGTTTAAGCAATCCATAAAACCATCCAAAATAGCAAGTTTCACAAGTTTCCAAAGTTGTTAATAAAACTATCTAAAAAATAAACGAGTTAATTTCTTCAAAAGGTCAACAAACACCACCACCGCAACCCTAACCGACATCGCAATCACCGGTGTCGAAATATAAATTTCCACCGTTGGAATCGCAACCCTAACTGCATGTGCTCCCTTATTCATGGTTTGAGAACTCGGAGAAGAAAGAAAAAGAAACGTTTCATTTCAAGAACGTGTTACTATAAAAGTAACTATTCAATAAACGTTTCAGTCTTTGGGCTTGTAGAAAAAGCATTGGGTTTTGAAAAAATGGGCCTAAAAAAAGGCAATTTTTTTTTATTTTTTTAGATGTAAACTCGTAAAACTCGGTAAACTCGGTCGAGTTTACAAGAGTTTACCGAGTGTTAACTCGGTCAAACTCGTCAAACCTTCCAAGTTTACCAGAAACCGAGTTTACCTCAGTGTTGACATGATTTTGGTACCTAAAAACGTAAACTCGAAGAGTTAACACTCAATTTGCGGAACATTGGGTACGAGGCTTAATATTATAACTTTCTTTGATCAATTTCTTAGACATCATCATTGGATATGTTTCGAACCGGACCCAGTCCAATCCAGTAATGAAACAGTTTACTATAGAATTATGCCCTTTACCCAATTGTTTTTTCTCATTCCCAAGTGAAATAACCAAAATACCCTTACGTAAGTTAACTCGCGTCAGTGTATTTTTTACGTGAGTTAACTCACGCTAGTGTTAATTTACAAATATTGTAGCGTGAGTTAACTCACGTTTCATAATATGCAATTTTTTTTCGAATTTATTTAAATAGTAATATAAATAATTATTTAAATGGTAATACAAATAATATAAATTCAAATAATATAAATGGTAATATAAATTCTCAACAATTACATAATACATAATTTGATACATTTTATTGGAATAAAGTAAATATGCTTCTTTGAGGTAAAAATAGACCAACTTAGGGGTAACAAAGGATCAA